>OJOH01000177.1_pt1 | contig 54987 bp, 52 predicted proteins | sample 1598201 | NCBI WGS metagenome assembly OJOH01 (sample SAMN03922462, study PRJEB24848) | human gut metagenome | isolation source: stool sample | host: Homo sapiens | place: Germany | collected 2009-11 | reverse complement strand
GGGCCTTCCTGGAGGTGGACCCCGGCAGCTACGAAATTTCGGAGGTCAACGTACCGTCCAATGTCATTATCAGTGAGATCCCGCAGACCATCTCTCTGGAGCCGGGCGTTACCCGGACGGTGCGCTTCTTTAACGCAGTCAAACCTTCGCTCACGGTCATCAAGCGAAATTCCATCACAAAGGACCCGCTTGAAAACGCGAAGTTCCATATCTATTATGCCAGCGACAACACGGAGACCGGCGAGATCAATGACCTGGGAACGTACTACACGGACGCCTCGGGCCGCATCGTTCTCACCGATGTCAACAGAGGCTGGTACCGGGTCGTGGAGGAGGAAAGCCCGACAGGATTCGCCATCCAGGATGACGGCGTCTATGAGTTCTACCTGGAGGCCGGCGCCAGCCGCGAGTTGGTCGTGGACAACACGCCTCTCAGTGCGCTTGTTGTTTACAAGTATGATCGTGCGACGAAGCTGCCGCTGGAGGGTGCACGATTCGAGCTGCGTTACCTCAGCGGCGAGACCTCCGGCACAGAGGGGACGGTCATTGGCGAATATGAGACCTCGAAAAATGGGTCCTTCACAGTCACGGGGCTAAAAGAGGGCACCTATATCTGCCAGGAACTGGAAAGCCCGGACGGCCACCTCATTGACTCGGAACCCCAGACCGTCTACATCTCCGGTAAGGAGCAGGATGTGGTCACCCTGCGGTTCGGCAACGCCCCGCTGGGGTCTCTGCTTATTACGAAGGTCTCGGATGATGAGAAGCACACACCGCTCTCCGATGTAGAGTTCCTGCTGACAGACAGCAGCGGCAACTTCATTGGCACCAACAACGGCCGCTATGTGACCAACAGCGCGGGCGAGATCCTGGTGGAGGGTCTCACCCCCGGCACCACAGTGGTGGCACGGGAGGTCCGGGCCAAGCCCGGCTACCTGCTGGACGACAGTCCCCAGTATGCTCTGATCCGCAGCGGCGAGACGGTGGGCCTAGAATTCCGCAACGCCCCAGCAGGCAATCTGGTCATCGTCAAGCGGAGCAGCTCCGGCACCCATGAGCCGCTGGAGGGCGTGGAGTTCAAGATCACCTACGCCGACGGCAGCTTCGTGCCGGACGAAAATGGCCAGCTCTCCTCCAATGGCCTCTATTACACCGACCGCGAGGGGAGGATCACCATTTCCGGGGTGGTTGGCTCACTGGTCGTAACTGAAACGGCCTCGATCCCAGGGTACACCATCGACGAAGCCACCCGGACCCAGACGGTGGTGGTACATCCCAATGATACCCAGACACTCTATTTCTACAACCAGCCGGAGACCACGCTGGTTCTCCAGAAATTCATCGCGGGGACCGACAACGAGCCGCTGGCCGGGGTGGAGTTCCTGGTCACGGACTCCAGCGGCGCCGTCGTTGGCCCCAACAACGGCGTCTACACCACCGGGGCGGACGGTCGGGCGGTCATCACCGGCCTCACCCCCGGCACCACCATCACCGCCCGAGAGACCCGGACCGTGGACGGATTCGTCCTGGACGGCAGCCCCCAGAGTATTCTCATCAAAGAAGGTGAAGTTCAGACTCTGACCTTTTGGAACGCCAGAGAGGGCGGCGTGGAGATCGTCAAAGTCAACGCTGCGGACAAGACGGAGCGGCTTCCTGACGCCGTTTTTGAGATCCGCCGGGCCAGCGACGACGCCCTGGTGGACACCGTCACCACCGGGGACACCGGCACTGTGTTCGCCCCGCTCACCGAGGGCGATTATTATGCCCTTGAACAGGAAAGCCCCTCCGGATTCAAGCTGGATGCCACTCGGCACTATTTTTCCGTCAAGGATGGCGAAGTTACCCAGGAGGTCATTCCCAACGAAGCTATCTCCGGTATCCTGCTCCACAAAGTGGACAGCACCACCGGGGAGGGCATCTACGGCGTCACCTTCCTGCTCTACGATGACACCAACACCCCCATCGGCCAGTACACCTCTGACGATAGAGGATATGTCTATATTGAGGACCTGGCGAGTGGCCGCTACTACCTGCGGGAGCTGGAAAATGAGGGCTATATCGTAGACACAGAGAAAAAGACCGTCTATGTGAGATCCGGGGAGACCACGGAGATCACTTGGGAGAACTCCCCTGTCACCGGGCAAATTCAGATCACGAAGACCTCTGAAGATTACAATTCTATCAACGGCTGGCCCGCCGGGACGCCGATCTCCAATACGGAATTCGAGATCTACAATGCCCGGACCGGTAAGCTGGTGGACACCATCCGAACGGACAAGAACGGCGTTGCCGTTTCCAAGCCCTTGCCTCTGGCGCGCTACGAAGTGATCGAATCCAAAGCCGCGGATTTCTACGGCCTGGACAAGACGCCCATCGAGGTGGAGATCGAGTACGCTGGCCAGATCGTCAAGGCGGCCATGACCAACAAGAGCCTCTACACCAACGTCTCCATCAAGAAGACCGGCTATGTGGAGGTCATGCCCGGTCAGACCCTGCGGTATGACTTTACTGACATCGCCAACAACTCCACCACTTCCCTGGAGTCCTTCTACTGGCGGGATACGCTGCCCGCCTTTGCACATCTCCAGAAGATCGTCACCGGTACCTGGAACGTCCAGGGCAGCTACAAGATCGTCTATAAGACCACCCTCTCCGGAGATGCCTGGCGGGTGCTGGCGGACAACCTCTCCACCCAGCAGAACCACGTGCTGGACGCCTCGCCGGCGGCCCTGGGTCTTGCCTCCGGGGAGAAGGTGACGGAGTTCATGGTGGTGTTCGGGATCGTGCCGGCCAACTTCCGGCAGGTGGAGGCGCCCGTTGTGTATTGCACGGCCAGCCAGTGGCTCACCGGCGGCAGCCAGATCGTCAACCAGGCGGATGTGGGCGGCGTTCACGACGGGCAGTGGATCATGGCCACCTCTCGGTGGGTGACCAAAGTCTATAAGCCTGCTGAACCCCTGCCCAGAACCGGATATTAAGCGACAGTAGAAACAGAGAGCTGCCCCAAATCGGGGCGGCTCTCCCATTTTTGAGAGGAGGAGCAACGATGAACCGTAAGAGATTCCTGCCTGTGCTGACAGTATTCTGCCTACTGGCGGCGCTGTTCAGCACGCCAGCTCTGGCGGCCGGCAGTGTGGCGGATGCGGTGGAGCAGACCTGGGGCGATGCCTCGGAGCAGATCCGGGCAGTGGTGGACAGTGTGGTCTTTCCGGCATTGAGCATGGTGCTGGCCATCGCATTCTTCGTCAAGTTGGCGCTGACGTACTTTGAATATCGGAAGCACGGCCAGTTTGAGTGGACGGGGCCGGCCATCCTGTTTGTCTGCCTGATTTTCGTCCTGCTGGCCCCCAACTACATCTGGGGCATCATCGGCGGATAAGGAGGATCGCCATGCAGAAATTTGAAGCAAATATCCGATCTTGGACATCGGAGTCATCGCCTGCTGCCGCAGGCTGCCGGACGGAATGCGCACAGGAGCAGGATCGAGGGCAGAGAGGGCAGGAACAACAGAGGAATCGGGGGCGGTTTTCCAGGGAGCTGCCGGAGAGTGCCCGCCAGCTCCTTTCTTTGGAACAGGAGCTGGGCGGACAGGCGGGAAACTTTGGAGAGTGGCTGCAGATCGCATACGAAGTCAACGAGGATTTTGAAGAGCCATTTTCAGATGTGGTGCGTGACATTTGTGAAGCATTTCAGATCGTGGACCAGAACTATGGGACAGCAGTTGCCCAATATTTGTATAACACCCGCTCCGCTGTCCTGCCGACAGAGATCAAAAACGCAGCCAGATATCTGAGCTGTGGTGGGCGAACGGAAGATATCTCGGCTTTGGCCAAATCTGGCTTTTTCATGGAGGAACTGGCTCATGACACGATTGTCAGGGCCGTTGCCTACATGGAGGCAGGCGGTGCGGCATCTGGCGCGTATCAAGCCGCTAAAGATGATGTGCAGCCAGGCGGCGAGGCTCCCAAGCAGCAGTTTCAACAGACCATGGGGAGGTGACCGCCCATTTTTATCTGGGACTTTGTAGCATCCACGGTCATGGACAATCTCATCGACTGGTTCTACGGCCAACTGGTGGGGTTCTTGGGTAACTTCTTTGCCCAGATGGGCAACATGGGGGTGGAACTATTCGATTTGGAATGGGTCCAGGTGGTCATCCTGTTTTTCAGCCGGCTGGCGTGGGCGCTGTTCGCTGTGAGTCTGGTGGTGCGGGCCTTCGAGTGCGGCATTGAGTATGCCAGCGGCCGGGCCAACCTGCAGCAAACGGCTCTGGACATCATCAAGGGCTTCTTTGCGGTGTCCCTGTTCACCACGGTGCCTGTCCGGCTGTATGCCCTGTCTGTATCCCTCCAAGGGACTCTCTCTGTGGGCCTGACCGGCGCAGACACCACCATCGGAGAATTGGGGCAGCAGATCATCACAGACCTCAGTGAGATCGACTCCCTGTCAGAAATGATCGACAACAGCTATTTCGGCCTGGGGGTCATCACCAGCCCCATCATGATTTTATTCTGTGTCATCCTCATGGCATACGCCGTGATCAAGGTGTTCTTTGCCAACCTCAAGCGAGGCGGGATCCTGTTGATCCAAATCGCCGTGGGGAGCCTCTATATGTTCAGTATCCCGAGGGGATACATCGATGGCTTTGTGCAGTGGATCAAACAGGTCATCGGTCTGTGCCTGACGGCCTTCCTTCAGTCCACCATCCTGGTGGCAGGGCTCATGGTGTTCAAGGACCACGCCCTGCTAGGGCTGGGGCTTATGCTCTCCGCAGGAGAGGTACCCAGGATTGCTGGTACTTTCGGCCTGGACACCACCACCCGGGCCAACATCATGAGCGCGGTCTACACCGCTCAAGCTGCTGTCAACACCACCAGGACAGTCGCAAACGCAATTATGAAATAGGAAAGGATTCGAAGGTGAATTTTTATGAGTGAGACAGGATCAATGGTGCCCCCTCCCTTTTACACAATTTGGGTCGAAGGGCGTGAAGGTGGCCCATTGGCTGAAAAGCGTGGATTCCTGCTTGAGAATGGAAAGTGCAGCTTCTATTTGGATCAGGCTGACGCAAGACGGAAAATATGGGACTTGGAAAGGCTTTGTTTGAACCGTTCTTCTGCTGTCACATATCGCAGTGTGGAGTACACATCCGGGCATGACATGAACCAGAGAATCAGTCTTGAAGAAATCAAATCGCACGATCTACGGCCGGAGTTTGATCCGGAACGCTATGAGATCAGAAGTCGTGTCTATGGTGACACAGGCGGAGGCTGTATGGTGGGCACCTTGGAAGTATATCTGTCAGACCTAAATAAGAACGTCTGGGTAAACTGTAACGATGAAGGTGTGACCATCACCTCGGCAGATTATGTGTGGAATCAGGATCACAGCGCAAGTTGGAACCGATATGAGGATGTTGCGCTGTTGGTAGTAGAATTTGATGAGGTCTCTCCAGAGCAGGTGCCCGCATGGGCAGATATCATCCAGAATAGCCTGCGGTACACCATCGGCTGCCATGCGGAGAGATCCCGCCTGCCTTTTACATTGGATGCCGCTTGGCTTCCGGAAGAGTATAGAGAGCAACTGGATCCAGCAAAATTGGAGCGGGCAGTGCACCAGCATGTGCTTGTGGATATCGGGAGAGATGGAGATATCAGCCTCCATCAAGAACCCTGTCAGAAACCTCACCACCAGGAAATGAAAGGCTTCTGCTAAAAAATATACAGCCGTGGTTCAGGAAGGAGACATATGAGTAGACCAATCACCATGGGGAGCCTCTTTGACGGGATCGGAGGCTTCCCTCTTGCCGCAGTACGCTGCGGCGTTCAGCCCGTGTGGGCCAGTGAGATCGAACCATTCCCCATCGCCGTGACACGGATGCGGTTCCCACAGATGCGGCACGTGGGAGACATCACCAAGCTGGATGGAGCGAAACTGCCGCCGGTGGATATCATCTGCGGTGGGAGTCCCTGCCAGGACTCAGCGTGGCCGGAATGCGCGCCGGATTATCCGGTGCCCGTTCCGGCCTGTTTTCTGAGCAGATCCGCGTGATCCGGGAAATGAGGGAGGCGGATAAGACGTATGGACGGACAGATATCCATGTTCGACCTCGATTTGGTGTCTGGGAGAACGTGCCCGGCGCTCTCTCCAGCGGGCGGGACTCCCAAACAGGAGAAAAGCGGCCAGGCGAAGACTTCCGGATCGTCCTCGAGTCGTTTCTCAAAATTGAAGAACCATACCTTCATGTTGTTAGACCTGCGGCCGGGCGCTGGGAATATGCTGGGGCCATATTGGGAGTACGATCCTGTGTGGCCTGGGTCGTTTGGGACGCTCAATACCTCGGAGTGCCCCAGCGACGTCGTCGTGTCTTTCTTGTGGCAGATTTTGCAGGCCATAGTCCCATCCCGATATTGTTTATCCAACAAAGCCTGCAGGGGCATCCTGCGACGTTCGGAGGAGCGGGGCAAACCGCTTCCGGAGGACTTGGAGCGGGTCCTGCGGATTCAGTCGAAGCTGATCCTACCGGACGGAGTGGGCGCAAAGCCGGGATCACACCATATCAATCAGAGAAATGAGGGGCTTGGCACACAGCCGAAAGCACCAACAGAATGGCTGGCATTTACGGCGAATCAACGGGACGAGGTGCGGGACCTGCATGGCGTTTCCGCCGCGCTATGCGCGGAGCCAGGAATGAAGCAGCAGACCTTTGTAGCAGGATTCAGCGCGGGAGCGGGAGCCACGGCAGGAAGCATCGGCTACGCTGAAGAATGCGCGCCCACCCTGAAAGGTTCTGCCGGCGGAAGCTGTATGCCTTCCGTTCTCTGCCTCAATGACCAGGGCGGGAAGATCATGGACTGCACCGAGGACATTTCCGGCACCCTGCGGGCGGAGGAACACGGTCATCAACCGTTGATACTCTCCATCCAGCAAAGCGAGGCAGAGACTGAGACAGATAGATCTACAACTGCCATTGAGATGACCAATATGTGCGGAGGGAACCAGCCGTCCATGTTTGAGAATCACGGGATCGACGCCCGGTATCGGGGACCTCTCTCCGTTGCGCCGACCCTGCCGGCCAGAGCAGGCACCGGGGGAAATAATCTGAGCCTGGTTGCTCAGCCGGTGACTTCCCAAGTGTACTGCAGGCAGCGTGTGGATGTGTTTCAAAATGGAGAAATATCCAGCACAGAGAGTGCCAGGCAGTATAAGGACGCAACAGACCTTGTGTGCCAGATCCCCGCAGATGGATCACCGCTGCAGGATGCGCTTGCGGCAGGAGTTCGGGCATTGATACGCCGTCTGACACCGTTGGAATGTGAGCGGCTCCAGGGATTCCCGGACGGATGGACAGATATCCCCGGCGCGTCTGACTCCGCCCGATATCGCGCATTGGGAAACAGCGTCGCCATTCCTTGTGTGGAGTACCTCATCCGCCGGATCGTCATCGTTCTTTTGCTTGGTTTTCGAGGCTTTCTTTAGTGGCTTTGGATATGGCTTTATGACTTCCATTGGAGTATGTTTGCTTTACCAACCAGAGAGGAGGACACGGATGTGGCAGACACAAAGAATCTATGTGCCCAGATCCCCGTGGACCTGCACCGGCAGGTCCGGGAACATCAAGAGGAGTCCGGGAAGAGCCTGGGCGAATACATGACATGGCTGATCACCACATTTTATCAGACAGAGGAGGACAAGCAGATGAGCAGCACAGAGACCAGGACCGTGGCATTCCAGGTGCCGGCAGACCTGTTCGAACAGTTCAAGGCATATTTAGACCGGCATCACATCAAGCAGAAGACGTTCTTCCTGGATTGCATCCAGCGGGCGCTGGCGGATGAGGCGGCGCCCCAGGCGTCAGAGCTGGCAGAGGGAGAATAACCGTCAATCCAGTACGCCGCCGGGATCGATCCTGGCGGCGCTCCTGCTCAAATGAAAATTATCTAAAATTAGGTTGAATTTATCCTATCTTTTGGATATACTAAAAGCAGGAGGTGTTTACCATGATGATCAACACAGATCAGATGATCTCCATCAGCGAGGCAAATCAGAATTTTTCTAAGGTGGCCCGGATGGTGGATCAGGAGGGACAGGCGGTCATTCTCAAAAACAATGTTCCCCGCTATCTGGTGATCGAATTCTCCCTGGCGGAGCAGGAACAGGCGGCCGCGGACGAGGACGTCAGGGCTATCTCTCGCCGGCTCATTGCCAAGAACCGCAAAGCATACGAGGAGCTGGCCAAATGATCTGCCTGAGCAAACGGCAGATTCTGTTTCTGCATGAAGAGTTGATTCGGGAGACCGGAGGATCACCTGGCCTGCGAGATGAGGCCCTGCTGGATTCCGCACTTGCCGCGCCGTTCCAGACCTTCGATGTCCAGCCACTCTATCCATCCCTCCAGCAGAAGGCCGCCCGTCTCTGCTATGGACTGGTTATGGATCACCCATTTCTGGACGGAAACAAGCGAATCGGAGCTCATGCCATGCTGGTATTCTTGGCTCTCAATGGGATCGAACTTGACTATACACAGGAAGAACTCTCCGCCATCATCCTGCGGATCGCCGCGGGGGAGGCCAGCTCCGAGGAGCTGCTGGACTGGCTGTTGAATCACGAGCAAAACTAAATCATACCGAATAGAAGGCCGTCACAGAGGTGGCGGCCTTTCTGTATGCTAAAACTAGAAAAAAGGATACAGACGGCGCCGCCGGGAGAGATTCCGGCGACGCTGTCATTTATAAGGGGGAATCTAAACCATGTACATCTATCCCGAAAACCTGAAAGCAAAGCCCATGCTGTGGCTGTGGCTTCTGCGGGACATTGCCATCATCGGTGTGGCCGCGTTGATTTCCGTGATGGCCTTGGTGCAGGGGGTCGGCATGGCGCCACTGGTGGGGACGGTCCTATACGCCTTCCTCTCCATTCAGGTGGATGGCTCCAGCATTTTGAATTTCCTCCGCCGGGCGGCCTGCTTCCTGTTCCTGCAGCAACAAAAATACGAATGGAGGTTGGAGCCTTGAAGTGGTTTCAGAAATGGAAAGAGCGCAAGCAGCTGAAGCAGCGTCAATCCACCCGGCAGCTCATGGGCGTTCGGAAGGTCCTGCCCCATGGCGTGGCTGTGTCGGGCGGCTGCCTGGTGTTCTTCCTGATCCACCCGAATAACCTCTCGGTCCTCTCCGCAGAGGGAATCCGGCAGAGAGTAACGGCACTAAGCAACCTGTTTCGGGCGGAGGAACAGGTAGAGGTTCTGGCGCTGGACTCCAGGGTGTCTTTCCAAAAGAATCAGGCTTACTATCAGACCAGGCTGGAGGAAGAAACGACTCCAAAGATCCGGGAACTGCTCCAAAAGGACATTGCGCATCTGGATGCAATCCAAGCCACTTCCGCCTCATCCCGGGAATTTGTTCTGGTGCTTCGCATGGAGGAACAGGCCGCCCTGGACGAGAGCGGCCTGCGGCAGAAAGAGAAGGCCTTGTGTGACCACGGTATCTCTGTGCGCCTGGCGGAAGAGCAAGACGTGAAGCGGCTGCTGGTATCCTACTACCTGCGCGATGCGGACCCGGAGTCTCTGGAGGGTGTGGACGGCGAAAGGGCGGTGACTGCGTTTGGCTAAGAAGAAAAAGAAGAAGGCGGCACCAAAAGTGCCAACAGTCCAGCGGCCGAAAGACTTCCTGGACCTGATCGCGCCGGGTGCCGTCCTGTTCAATACGGATCATTCCGTTTTTGGCAACACCTACCGCACTGTCATGATGCTGCGGGGGTATCCCCCCACCACCGAAGAACAGGCATTGCTGCGGCAGCTGGGAGAGCTGGAGGGCGTGACCGTGCATCTGGCCGTCCGAAAGGTGACCGCTGCGGAAGAGGAAGCCATTCTTCATGCCGCAACAAACAAAAGCCGCATGGAGCGGAGTAACGTCAGCAACGTGAAGCAGAGCGTCACCGCGGAGGCCAAACTTCAGGACACCGCCTCCCTGATTTTGGGTATGCGGCGTGATCGTGAACCCCTGCTGCATACCTCCGTATTCCTGGAGCTGACCGCCAAGACCATGGAGGAATTACAGCGCCTGCGGGACAGCGTCAGCGCCATCCTCCTGCGTAGCAAACTGACCACAGACCCGCTGCTCCTGCGGCAGCGGGATGGTTTTTTATCATCCAACCCGGCTGGCCGAAACACTCTGGGAGCCTTTGCGGAGCGGGTCCTCCCTGCCTCCAGCGCGGCCAACCTCTTTTTCATAAGCTACTCCGGCAAGACGGACCCTCACGGCTTTTTCATCGGCAGGGACAAGTACGGCTCCAATATCATCGTAGACCTGGACCGGAGGGCGCCGGATAAGACCAATGGCAGCGCCCTGATCCTGGGCAACACCGGGCAGGGGAAATCCTACCTGCTGAAACTCCTCCTGTGCAATGTGCGGGAGGACGGAAAAGATGCCATCGCCCTGGATTCAGAGCATGAGCTGGAGGATCTCTGTGGGCACCTTGGCGGCTGTTTCCTGGACCTGCTCAGCGGCCACTACCGAATCAACCTGCTGGAACCCCGGCGCTGGGATGACGGCAGTGAACCGGAGGACCCAGATGCGCCGCCGGCATTCCGCGGTACGCTCCTTGCCCAGCACATCTCCTTCCTGCGGGACATCTTCCGGGTCTACAAGGGATTCGACACGCCGCACATTGACACGTTGGAGCTGATGATCGAGCGGCTCTACCAGCAATGGGGCATCTCAGATGAGACAGACTTCTCGCAGCTCGGTCCCATGGACTACCCAGTGATGGAAGACCTCTATGACCTGATCGAGCTGGCGTATCAAAAGTATGCACAGGAACCTCTGCCCTTGTATCCGCCGGAGATGCTGCGGGATCTGCTGCTGGGCCTGCACTCCATGTGCAAAGGCGCGGATTCCCGCTTCTTCAATGGACACACCAACATCACATCGGACCACTTCCTGGTATTCTGTGTCAAGGGCCTGGATGACGTGGCGGAGAACCTGCGGAATGCGCTGCTGTTCAATGTGCTCTCCTATATGTCAGACCGGCTTCTGACAGCGGGCAACACTGTGGCGTCCATTGATGAGCTGTACCTGTGGCTGTCCAATCCGGTGGCCATCACCTATATCCGCAACGCGCTGAAACGGGTCAGGAAAAGGAACTCCTCCCTGATTCTTGCCTCGCAGAATCTGGAGGACTTCGACCAGCCCGGCATCAGGGAATTGACCCGGCCACTGTTCGCTATCCCCACTCACCAGTTTCTGTTCAACGCCGGCACCATTGATAAGCGGTTCTACATGGACCTTCTCCAGTTGGAGCCGGAGGAGTATGAATTGATCCGCCAGCCTCAGCGGGGATTCTGCCTCTACAAATGCGGCAATGAGCGGTACCACCTGCAGGTGATCGCTCCGCCCTATAAAAGTGAGCTGTTCGGAACGGCAGGTGGAACATGAACATCGTTGGATATGGCGGGGGCACAGACAGCACCGCCATGCTGGTGGGGCTGTGGCAGCATCATGTTCCGGTGGACCTGATCCTCTTTGCGGATCCGGGCGGAGAACAGCCGCACACCTATCACTACTTGCAAATCATGGACCGGTGGCTGCGAGAGCATGGGATGCCAGGAATCACGAAGGTATGGTATACGGAAAAGAATGGCCAGAGACTGACGCTGGAGCGGGAGTGCCTGCGTTCCGCTTCCCTTCCGTCTATCGCGTATGGTCACAAGAAGTGTTCTCTCAAGCACAAAGTGGCTCCCCAAGAGAAATTCTGCGCCCACTACCCGCCATGCCAGGAAGTATGGGACAGAGGAGAAAAAGCGGTGAAGCTGATCGGGTATGATGCGGGAGAGGAGAAAAGGCGGTTGGGCGCTCTGCCCCACGATCTGGCGGATCGGAGATATCAGAAGGAGTATCCTCTGATGGAGTGGGGATGGGACAGGAATCGTTGTATCCAGGAAATTCGAAACGCGGGGCTTCCCTTACCGGGGAAGTCCTCTTGCTTCTTCTGCCCCTCTATGAAACGAAGGGAGATTCGGACCCTCTACCACCGGTACCCGGATCTGCTGGAAAGAGCGTTGGCGATAGAGGATCGGGCGCGGCCCAATCTCCTTACCGTGAGGGGATTGGGCCGGAATTATGCCTGGCGGGATTTCATCGAAGCGGATCAGGCACAGCTGGCGATCCCGGAGGTGTTCGCAGAAGATGATCTCCCCTGCTCCTGCGGCGGAGAGATCAAAGCAATGAAAGGATCGGAGGTGGTGACAGATGGCCTTGCCAGCTGCGGCAGCCAGGATCGTGCTGGCCGCACTCACTAATGAACGGGCACGGAAGACAGCGGGATGGATCGCGGCAGCGATCCTTGCCCCGATCATTCTCATCGCCGCTCTGCTGCTATCGCTGCTCTCCGGCACGACCCAGCATAACAACGCCGCCGTGGACCTGGTGTTCAACGGCGGTTCGATCCCATCCACCATGTCCGCGGAATATGCCGCCCAGGTGCACGTTATGCAAGCCTGCCTGGAGATGCTGGACAGGGCGGTGGCGGAAGTCAATGGAAAAACGGAAGATACGAGCCTGGATGGAAACTGGGTCAAGGCGGTGTTCTTCACCCTGCGCTTCGGAGATGAGCACCTGAAACTCACCGCATCGGCAGCACGGGACTTTGCGGACTGCTTTGTCCGCTACGAGGAACGGACCCGCACCGTGGCCGCCGGTACAGATCCAGACACTGGCAAGACGCTCTATGCGGAAGAGACCTACACGGTGGCGGTGCCGGTCGATCAGGAGACCGCCTTTGCCAACCTCACTGCTGCCGGGCATCCCGTCACAGAGAACCTGGCGGCAAATGCCCAGGCGGTCTATGACCGGATCGCATATGGCGCAGCGGATGGCTACACTGGAGAAATCCAATATGGCGGCAGCAGGATCACGGAGCTGGATGCCTCTGAGTTTGCAGACCTCTCCACGAAGAATGCGGAGGATCTGGTGACATACGTCACCCACGCCTGGGAGTCCGGCTGGGGGTACGTCTGGGGAACCTTCGGGCAGACTCTGACGGAGTCGCTGCTGGAGTCCAAGATCCGTCAGTATCCGGATGGTGTGGGCAGCTATGAGGACGTCATCCGCTCCAAGTGGCTGGGCGGCCGGACGGCGGACTGCATCGGTCTGATCAAAGGATACGGCTGGCTGGACACGGACTCCATGACGATCCGATACGGCACCAACGGGATGCCGGACATCGGTGCGGACGCAATGTACCGCAACGCCTCCGTCAAGGGGACCATCGGCACCATCCCGGAGACGCCGGGCTTGGCCGTCTGGAAGAGCGGCCACATCGGCGTGTACATTGGAAATGGAGAGGCCATCGAAGCCATGGGCACCCACTACGGTGTGGTCAAGACCCAGCTGGCAGACCGGAACTGGACCGCCTGGCTGGAGATCCCGTACATTCAGTACGATTGAGGAGGATCGTGATATGAAAAAGAGTTGGTTTATGATTCGGGGAACGGACGATGTGGGGTGCTATGAGTGCGCTCACAGCTGGGAGGTATCGGATGTAGCGGCAATGCTCTCGAAAGCAATCGACAGTGAGGGATATAACCTGTGTTCTCTGGAACAGGGGCTGGACAGAGCTGTGGAGAAGATTACGAAAGAGGAGTACGATCAGGTCCGGGACTGGTTCTATCGCTCTGGCGGATCGGGGCTGCTGGTGCAGCTTGACTTTCCCAATGACCGCTGCGTGATCTCCACGCACCGCCCCAGAAAAAACGAGATTACGGTGACCAGTGGAATGATCTCCCGCCTAGCCGGCATCTATGATCAGGCTCGGGATCAGAGCGGACTGCTGGATCAGAATGCGTTCCTGGAGGGGATCGCAAGACACTATTCCGTGCGAACGATCCAGGCAGAGCCGAGGGAGTGCATATCCGGAATGGGCATGACGATGAAATAAGAGCGAGGGATGGTGAGTGAGATGGCAAAGATCGAGATCACGCTGACCTTTGACGGTGAGAAGATGGACGCACTGGAATACGCGCTCCGAAAGGAGCGGACCACCGTCCAGAAGCAGATGGACGAGGCCCTCCGGCAGCTCTATGAGACAAAGGTTCCGGAGGCGGTGCGGGACTACCTGGACAACAAGAACAAGCCCATGCCGCCGAAAAGGCCACCCCGGCATACGAAAGCTGCCGATCCTGTTGAGAAGAAGCGGGACCCGGAGACGCGGGAAGACGAGGCCCATCGAGGCGGACCAGTCCGAGAGGGTCAATAGCTCTCAGAAAAGCTTATCGCCGGTGAATGGGAAATTTGGAGTTAACCGAAAAAAGTACGAGGATAAAGGACCGCCGTGGTGTGCCCCGGCGGCCCGGCCACAAAGCCCCGCAGTGCGGGGCTTTTCGGAGGGTTTCATACTGCCGTCGGTTTTTCCGCTTTGAAAAAGTTCCGCCGTGGTTCTGCTGCAAGAGACTACTGCTGCAGGGGATTCCGGCTGCTTTTACCGCCGTATATGGCCTTTTGAGAGATTTGGAGGAAATATGGAACAAGAGAACAGATTGAAGATCACTGTCTGGCTGAAGCCGGACGTCGTACAGCGTATGGACGGATGGCTCAGGGCGGACAACTGCAAAAGCCGTGGAGAGTTTACAGAGAAGGCCCTTCGGTTCTACATGGGATACCTGGCAGCAGAGGACACCTCGGTGTTCCTCTCCCGCACCCTTGTGGACACCCTCCAGGGGATCGTGGCGGACAGCCACAACCGCCTGCGCTCCATGATCTTCAAGTGGTGTGTGGAACTGAACATGATGGGCCACACCATCGCCGCCCACTTCCGGGCGGACCCTATCAACCGCAGGGAGCTGCGGGCCTATGCCGTGGACGAAGTGCGGCGCACCAACGGTCAGATCAGCTTCGACAGGGCGCTGGATCAGCAGCGCCGGTTCCCGGAGGAAGTCTTCGACGATGACGTATGAGTGACCTTCGATTCATGTCACCGTATCTCAAAGGCGGAGGAGACAGCGCCCGGAGAGCAAACCGTATCCGCTACTTTGCCACTCGCCCCGGTGTGGAGGTGCTCTCCGATGGGGGAAGCCAACCCGCCACCAAAAAGCAGAAAGCCTATATCCAGCGGTTGCTCCGGGCCCTCCCTGACGCCAGGGAGCTGTTGGAGTATGAGGACTATCTGAAAAACCAGACGCAGGAGTCCGCGTCGGAGTTCATCCGACAGGCTCGAGAGGACTTTGCGGTGCCCATGAGCCAGCGGGAGAACTACCTGGACTACGTGTCCCACCGCCCCGGCGTCGAACTCCGGGGAGAGCATGGACTCTGGACCAGCGGCGGCAAGGTGGAGAATCTGTCCGAGGCGGTGCGGGAGGTGGCGGAGCATCCCGGCAACGTCTGGACGCCGGTGGTGGCGATCCGCCGGCAAGACGCGGAGCGGCTGGGCTACGACAACGCGGAGAATTGGCGCGCCCTGGTAAACGCCAGCCTTTGCGACATCGCCAAAGGCTACAAGATCCATCCGGATCACCTGCGGTGGTACGCCGCCTTCCATGAAAAAGAGAAGAGCGTCCATATCCACATGGTAGTATTCTCCTCCGATCCCAAAGAAGGCTACCTCACCCCGGACGGCATCCGGCAGGTGAAGTCCGCCTTCGCCCGACGGATCTTCCAACAGGACCTGATGCATATCTATGAGCAGAAGACAGCGTACCGCAACCAGCTGCAGCAGAATGCCGCGGAGGCCATGCAGGAACTGATCCGGCAGATGCGGGATGGGTCCCTGGAGAACCCGCAGCTGGAAGATCAGATAGAGGCCTTGGCGCGGCGCCTGCGGACGGTCCGAGGGAAAAAGGTCTACGGCTACCTGCCGCCGGAGGTGAAGCTGATGGTGGATGGGATCGTGGATGCGCTGGCTGCTGATGAGCGAGTGACAAAAGCCTATGATCTCTGGAATGAGATGCGGGAGTCTATCTACCGGACCTACTCGGAGCACTTGCCAGAGCGGCTGCCGCTCTCCAAACAGAAGGAGTTCAAGCCTGTGCGGAACATGGTGATCCGAGAGGCGTTACTACTGGTACAACAGGAAGAAGGGATTGCGGAAGAGCCGCAGCGGGAAGCTGACCTACGCCACGTCCAACACGCTGCGGAGAGCGGCGATCCGGCGGCCATGTGTGATCTAAGCGACCTCCTGATGAAGCAGAGAAGAAGCAGTGAGGCGCTGTACTGGCTGGAGCAGTCCGCCCGAAATGGCGATCCTCGCGGGCAATATGTGCTTGGAACGTGGTATCTGAAACGAGGAAATGTCCAAAACGCGCTTCGATGGCTGACTGCGGCTGCTGACCTGGGCAGCAGCACCGCCCAGTATCGTCTGGGCGTGCTGTACCTGAAGGGCGAACAGGTGGAGAAGAATTTGGAGCTGGCAGTCCGATATCTGACTGCTTCTGCGGAGTGCGGAAACCAGTATGCTCAGTACACACTGGGAAGTCTGTATCGTTCCGGAAATGGGGGCTCCAGAGACGAGGCCCTGGGACGGGAGTGGCTATCCCGTTCTGCGGCCCAGGGAAACCCATACGCCCGACATCTGCTGGATCACCCGGACCAGAACTGGACAACTGTGGTCCAGTCTGTGATCCGGCTCCTGTACCACATGAGCCGGATCTTCGAAGACAACTGCAAGACAGACGCTATGCACCGGGGGCTACAAATCGACCGCAAGCGCCGCCGACAGCTCCGGGAGCGGAGACTCGCTCTGGGGCACAAGCCGGATGACCATGAGAATGAGGAGATCAGGCTCCAGTAAAGCATAATTTTCAATCTAAAGAGCAATGGTCGAGTTTCTGCTGGACAGAAAAACGTGTATTGAGTATACTATAGTCAACTGAGAAGGTTCGCCTGATCGATTAGGAGGAGATTTCATGGACGGAGCCATGGAAAACCTGTATCGAAAAATAGCTGCCATCGGACGAAGGTTCCGGGCAGAGCGTGTCGTGCTGTTCGGCTCCAGAGCCAGGGGGGACAACCGCTCCCGCAGTGACATTGACATCGCGGTTTTCGGAGTGTCCCCAGATGACTTGCCTGCATTTCGTGAGCAGCTGGACGAATTGCCGACCCTCCTGGAATTTGATCTGGTTTTTGTGACAGAGCAAACCAATCCAAAATTGGTGGCCAATATTGAACGGGATGGTGTGATTTTAATGGACAAAATGCAGGAGAAGTATGAAAAGCTGGTCCAAGCCGTTCACCGATTGGATGAGGCCATCGTTGATTACGATCAGATGGGCCTGGATTCCATCCGCGATGGTGTCATCCAGAGATTTGAGTTCTGTGTGGAGCTGGCCTGGAAGACACTGCGAGAGTATTTGCTGGACCAGGGGTATACAGAGATCAACAGCCCGAAGTCTGTGATGAAGCAGGCGTTTGCGGACGGTATTCTGGATCACGAAGAAGGCTGGCTCCATCTCCTGGATGCCCGCAATGAAACCTCGCATATCTACGATGAAGCAACAGCCACAACTGTATTCGGAGATATCCGGACTGTGTACGATCCGCTCTTGAAAAACCTGATTCAAAAACTAGGGACAAAATAAATCCCAGCTTAATTTACGTTCGATTTGGAAGCGCCCGTTCTCCATCTGGAGAGTGGGTGCTTTTTCTTTTAGGGGTGAGATGATCATAAAAGAATATATCCTATTCAGTGACGAGCAAAAGCACCAGGCCAACACGGTGGATCTGGAGGATTACCTGCTCCGCCGGGGCGAGAAACTACTCCCCTCGGGCCGGGATAAGCGTCTGGCCACAAATCACAGTGTGACTATACGAGGCAGCGAGTGGTTCGACCATGATACGCAGCAGGGCGGTCACGCCATCGACTTCGTACGGATGCACGACGGATGCTCCTTTCAGGAGGCAGTTGCAAAACTGCTGGGCGGAGAGCAGGGACAGACTTTTCGGTCTGCGTCGGAAAGAAACGCGGAACCACAGAAGCTCTTTGCGCTGCCACTCCCCCACCACAATATGCGCCGGGTGTATGCCTACCTTATGAAGCAGCGGCACATCGACCGGGATATCATCACCCACTTCGCGCGGGCGGGAACGCTCTATGAGGATGCGAAATATCACAACGCCGTGTTCGTCGGAACAGATGAACACGGCGTTGCCCGTCACGCGCAGAAGCGCAGCACCAACAGTCAGGGCAAGTCCTTCAAACTCAACGTGGCGGGCAGTGACGCGCGATACAGCTTTCACCACCCGGGGACGGATGGGGACCTGTATGTATTTGAGGCCCCTATCGACCTTCTCTCCTATATCGCCCTGCATCCGGAGAACTGGCAGCAGCACAGCTATGTGGCCTGCTGCGGTACCAGCTATGAACCGGTACGGTGGATTCTGACGCGGATGGAAGCTCCGCAGATGGTGTCTCTCTGTCTGGACCACGACAATGCGGGAGATCAGGGCTGCGAACGGATGGCGAAACAGATCTCCTCGGAGTTCGGTATTCCCACTCGTCGACTGGTCCCGGAGCAAAAGGATTGGAATGAGGACCTCTGCGCCCTGCGGGAAGCCCAAGGCGTCAGAGAATGGAGATGGAAATGAGGTGAAAATCTCACGTGAATCAGAATATCTGGTCACTGATTGGCTTTGCCGCGGTGGCTTTGATCGTGGTGGGCGGGCTGGCATTTCTCTCCCAGCACTACACCCTGGACAATATCAAGAGCAAAACTGTGGGTGACGGGCAGTACGGCACCGCCCGCTGGGCGACGAAGCGGGAGATTCAAAAAACATATCGCCATGTACCCTTCCAGCCAGAACTCTGGCGGAAAGGAGAACATCTGCCGAGACAGCAGGGCCTGGTGCTGGGCAGTCTTGGCCGGAAAAATCATGTTACAGCACTGGTGGATTGCGACGATATCCACTGCCTGATGATCGGCGCAAGCGGTGTTGGCAAAACCGCCTTCTTTCTGTATCCAAATTTGGAATATGCCTGCGCCAGCGGCATGAGCTATCTGGCACTGGATACCAAGGGAGACCTGGCCCGGAACTACGGCGCCGTGGCCAGCAAATACTATGGCTACCAGGTCTCCGTGATCGACCTGCGGAATCCCACACGATCCGATGGGAACAACCTGCTGACTCTCATCAATCGCTACATGGATCTGGCCCGAGGGCACCCGGACAACCTGACCTACAAGGCCCGAGCAGAGAAATACACCAAAATCCTGGCTAAGAGTATTATCAACCCGGAAGGTGAGAGTTCCCGGGGCGAGAACGCCTACTTCTACGAGTCCGCGGAGAGTCTCCTGGCCGCGGTGATCCTATTGTTGTCGGAATATCTTCCGCCGACGGAAGGGGAGCCGGAGATGCGGCACATCGTGTCGGTGTTCAAGCTGGTGCAGGACCTCCTGGCCGTAGACCCCAGGAGCAGGGACCAGCGGAACGGCTTCCAGATCCTCATGGACCGGCTGCCGGAGAACCACAGAGCCTATATGCTGGCCGGCGCCGCGCTGACCGCCTCCGATCAAGCTATGGCCTCCGTCATGTCCACGGTGCTTTCCAGGCTGAATTCCTTTCTGGATACAGAGCTGGAGCAGGTGCTCTGCTTCGACAGCGCCATTGACGCGGAGACCTTCGCCTCCCAAAAATGCGCCATGTTCCTGATCCTCCCGGAAGAGGACGCCACTAAGAACTTCATGGCGGGACTCATCATCCAGAATCTGGCGAGAGAGCTGTTTTTCCTGGCGGATGAAAACGACGGAAAGCTGAAGAACCGTGTGGTGTTCTTCTGCGACGAGCTGGGCACCATGCCGCCCTTTGATATCCTGCCGCTGTTCTCCGCAGGCCGTTCCCGGCGGCTGACCCTGGTTCCCATCATCCAGAGCATTGCGCAGTTGGAGAAGAACTATGGCAAGGAGGGCGCGGAGATTCTGACCGACAACTGCCAGGATACCATCTTCGGCGGCTTCGCGCCTCAGAGCCAGACAGCGGAGGTGCTGTCCAAGGCCCTGGGCAGCCGCACCGTCCTCTCCGGCTCCATCTCCCGGGGGAAAAACGATCCCAGCCAATCCCTGCAGATGATGGAGCGGGCACTCATGACGCCGGATGAGTTGAAATCCATTCCAAAGGGAGAGTTTGTGGTGATGAAGACCGGCACCCATCCCATGAGGACTCGGCTGCGGCTGTTCCTGGAGTGGGGGATTACCTTCGGAGAACCTTACCAGATGCCGGAGCAGGCTGCCAGAAAGGTGGTATACGCCAGGAAACGGCAACTGACGCAGGCTATCATAAGGAAAAAGCGTGGGACTACTCCGCCCGCGAATCAGGACAGGGGCCAGAGCGACTATAACACGGCCCTGGAGGTGTGAATGGATGAGTTTTTTTAATGATGTCTATGGGGACAGGGATCTGTCTGCCCGGACAAAAACGGTATGTCTATACCTTCATGACCGGGCCAATAGTGAGGGTGAGAGCTGGTATGCTATCGGCACCATCGCGGCGGACCTGGGTCTCTCCCGCTCCACAGTCAAACGCGCTCTTAACGACTTGGTCCGGCTGGGCAGAGTGGAAAAGCAGCCCCGTTACCGGGAGAACGGCGGCCAGACCTCCAACCTGTACAGATTACGGAAATGAGAGCAGACGGAAAAACAGCCTCCCCACCAAGGGGAGGCTGCGCCAATTGACTGGACCTGGGGCCGGGTCATTGCGGCCCACCCAGAAGGTCCCAGAAGAAGGATTATTATCTTCAGAGAACAGAAATACATTCCTCTCCTGATCTCTCCTGTGCCAGTTGTCATCCAACGCCATTTCCCTGATATGGTAATAGGATGCCATGCCGGAGAGTAGCTGCATAAAAGGCAAGGTGCCAAAAGAGCCAGACCTTACACAACTTGCTTTGCTACGACAACAAATCGCTCATCTGAGGTGTTGTAACTGCAGGTCGAAAGTGTCAGTAACTGCTCACCGAACTCTGCCGTGACGCCAGTGCTATAGAGCGCCCTGTCCCCTACCTGAGCGAGATACTCTTGGAAGATGGCTTCGTCGCGTAGACCCGTGTATTCGTAGAAGGGAAATGCGACGCCATCTTCTGAAAGTGACACGTCTATGTAGAATGCCGCAAGCACCTGATACGTTCCAGTCTCCTCCAGGGTATCAAAACGGATCGTAGGATGCTCTTCCCAGAATGTATCATCTGCGTAGTTCAGAAGGGCTGCGAACATGCTGCCGTCTTTCATATTATGCCCATATATGATATAGTTTCCGCATCCTGTAAAGCAGCCCGCTGCGAGGAATGGAGTCCCGCTGACAGAATTGCTTCGGTCAAAAGCCCGTCGAAGATAATACTCCTCGTCCTGTGCGGTATGCATCACGGGGTAGTCGATTGCCGTTCCTTCAATGGAAAGCCATCCGGCCAAATCCTGATTTTTCTCCCACAGCGCCTGATACTGTGGAAGAACGCCGTCCTCTGTAGGCAGAGCGCCGCCCCCCGCCTCCGCGATCTGTTTCTCCATCTGATGCACTTGTTCGGCAAGCGCATCATAAGCCGCCTGTTCCTGCTGGGAACGGTACAAATTTCGCAGCAGTAAACCGCCGGAAACCAGGAATGCCGTCAAAAAAATCAGGAATAAGAAAAACTTCCAGTGGGATTTCCGTTGGAACTCCCTTCGACCCCCAAATGAGGCCATTTTGTTGTCCATTATGGACTCCTTTCCGTATTTCCTCAAATTGTTGTGGTAAGCGTCAAACGGCAAAAAATAGAGGAGGGAACATGGCTAGGCCATGTTCCCTCCTGGTGTTAAAGATCAAGGTAAAGCGTCTAACACAACATCAAGTAAATGCATAGGACTGAGTTGTCCTCTGGCACATCGTTGGGCAAGAGTATCAACGAAATCTTTGTTACAGGAAATATCCGGAATATAGGCTGTATATGTACATGTGCCGTTCTCTTCCGTACTGGCCATAATTCCGTAGGACATTCGGCGGAAGGTTGGACTGTATAGTTGAGTCACTTTGAATTGGTACAAAAGGATTCCCCCGCTTATGTAGTTTCGTCTCCAACAAGCTCATCAATCCGGCAGTGGTAGACTTTAGCCATAATTCGCGCGTCCTCCAAAACCGGAGAAGAATCACCCGCTTCATAGGCTTGCAAAGTGCGCAGTTCAAACGGAAAGAACTCCACCGCCTCCACCTGCGTAAGTCCGGCTTTCACACGCGCCCGCTGAATTGGGTTTTCTGGATGCCCGCCTTTTTTTTTGAAATGTCTTACTCATCTTAGTATCCTCCTCTATTAGAATAATTATTGGTTGGAAGCCCAGCATCCGGCTGGGCTTCTTTCCGTCTCATGCCTAAGCTACAATAAGGGGAGCAACTGGCTGACCATCACCTCCTTGGGCTTAGATGTCCGTTGATAAGACTGTCAGCCATCCCTCTTATTGCAGTGTTCGATTTGAGCAGGTTGAGCCATAGAGTTCGCGTCACCCAATAGATTGAATCGGCAATGAGAAAAAAGATGGATTCCGGTTGCAAATTCGTATGGGAGGCAGATACATGAACTCTGTAGGTATTGACATCTCCAAAGGCAGGAGCACGATTGCTGTCATGCGTCCCTTTGGAGAGGTTGCCATCTCACCCTTTGAAGTGCGTCACACCGACAGTGAACTGAGCGAGCTGGCAAGGCGGCTCAAAAGCCTGAACGGTGAGACGCGTGTGGTCATGGAGGCCACAGGAAACTACCATGCGCCGGTGGCAAAGCAGCTTCACGACGCAGGGTTATATGTTTCCGTTGTCAATGCAAAGCTGGTGCATGGCTACGGGAACAATGATTTGAGGCGTGTCAAGACTGACCGGAAGGATGCTATAAAGCTGGCGAACTATGGTCTTGACCGCTGGCTTACCTTGCCGAGATATATCCCGGAGGAAAATACCCGGCTGTTGCTGAAGAACTGCTATCGCCAGTACCGACAGTATTCCAAGGTGCAGACTGTGTTGAAGAACAATCTGATTTCTTTGCTGGATATGACCTTTCCAAATGCAAATCGCCTGTTTAACAGCCCTGCCCGTGCAGATGGAAGTGAGAAGTGGGTGGATTTCGTAGCGGAGTTTTGGCATTGTGAATGCGTCTCTGAACGCCCCCTAAAGTCATTCGTGAACAAGTACTGGCGGTGGTGCCGAAAGCATGGGTACAACTTCAGTGAAGAAAAAGCACACGCCATTTACGATGAAGCCAGCGGACACATTGGTGTCATGCCGAAATCTGAAACCACAAAGCTACTTGTGGAGCAGGCTGTATCTCAGCTTAGCGCTACTTCCGCTGCGCTTGCTGTGCTCAAACAGGAGATGCAATCTCTGTCCTCTCAGCTGCCGGAATATCCTGTTGTCATGGACATGTTTGGCGTTGGCCCGACTCTTGGGCCGCAGCTCATAGCTGAAATTGGGGATGTTCGCCGTTTTTACTCCAAGAAAGCACTCGTTGCCTATGCTGGTATTGATGCCCCACCGAATGACTCTGGTGATGTGATCGGTAGGCACAAGAGCATGAGCAAGGTAGGCGCATCGTCGCTACGCCGGACGCTATTCCTTGTCATGAGCGTCTATTTGCAAAACTCGCCGCCGAATGAACCAATTTACCAGTTCATGAACAGAAAACGAGCCGAAGGCAAACCCTACCGCGTCTACATGATGGCATCCGCGAATAAATTCCTGCGGATCTACTACGCCACAGTGAAAGCCTATCTGGAAATATTAGAACAGATCTGACCTTATTGCGTTGCATAGCGTTGGCTGGCCGCCGTTTCATTTTGAAATGCAAAGCGGCTTGAATAGGTGCACCGATTTTCAGCTACTTACAATGTTTGCTTTTTCTTCTTGACAAAACTTAGCAGGTCTTGTCATATTTTAGGGAAAAATATTCCTGTACCAAGTGTATCTGAAATTTTGTGATTTGTCCCCGCAGACAAATGCGGGTTGCATCTTTTCAATCAGAGGCATTCGGGAGGATAAAAAAGGGCTGGAATTCTCCAGCCCCTCAGGCAGTATTTAATTTTGGAGTGCCAGACAAGCCTTGGAAACATTTTCCGGGAGTAATCCCACAGCCCAGTCCGGCTCATGGGCGGCCGCCAGAACCGGAGCTTTGGTCAATATATAAACCAGGTAGCGGTACGGATCCAGGCCATTGGCCTTGGCGGTTTCAATCATACTGAATATCACCGCGCTGCTCTGTGCCCCGCGGGGCGTGTTAGCAAACAGGAAGTTTTTCCGCCCAATCACAAAGGGCTTTATGGAACGCTCCGCAAGATTGTTGCTCAACTCCAGCCGTCCGTCTTCCAGGGCACGGATCAAGTAGGGCCATTGTTCTTCAAGATAGTACAGCGCCTTTCCCAATGCGGATTTTGGAGCGGCTCTGTTTGTAGATGCCCATGCCAACAAAGCGTCCATCACGGGTTTAGACCGTTGCAGACGCTGTTCATATCGTTCTTTTGGCGGCAGGTCCCGCATTTCCTGTTCTATGAAGAACAGCTTGCTGCAATATGCCTGCCCTTGCAGTGCCGCAGAGCCTGGCTGGTCTTTCTGCGGCAAAGACTTCACCGCCTCGTCAAACTTGCGCCGCAGGTGCACCCAGCAGCCCACCACTCGGATGTGCTCCGGCAGGCTGTGGTAACCTGGGTAGCCGTCCGCATGGAGCCAGCCAGAGAACCCTTTCAAGAATCGCTCCGCGTTGCCGGCTTTCCGGTCCGGTCGGTACTCGTAGAGCACCATCGGATAGCTGGTATGGGCGCCCGTCCGGTAAAGCCACATATAGCTCTTGGACTGGGCGGATTTCCCAGGCTCCTTCAATACCTGGAGCGTTGTCTCATCCGCGTGAAGCACATCTTCCCGCACCAGCCTGCGGTGCATTTCCTCGTAGACCGGCATCAGCCAATCGTCTGAGGCACGCAGGATCCAGTTGCTCATCGTCTGCCGTGAGAGCTGGATACCGGAACGGTTCAGCTCCTGCTCCTGCCTGTATAGCGGAGAGGCCATCACAAACTTCTGCACCATAATATGTGCAATCGCCTCCGGAGAGGCAAAGCTGCCTGGGATCACACTGGGAACCCGGCCGGTCTTTCGGACCGGCGTTTCCGCCGCGTCTGTTTTGCATTCGGGGCAGGCGTAGGTGTAATAGACATCCTCACGGATCGTGGCGGTGGCAGGACGCAGAACCAGCGTTCGCACAGTCTCTTTGCCAATTCGCTCCATCACAGTACCACAGGCATCACAGACCCGCTCTCCTTCCGGGATACCATGCTCCACAACTTCTACCGAAATGTTCTCTGGCAGAACGCCATCCAGATTGCTGGAGCGCTTCTTCCGGGTGTGGGCAGACACTGTGGTGCTTTTGGTGGGTTGCTCCTCTTTTGGCGTCCACGCTTCGGCTTCGTTAAAGAGGAGGCTGAGCTGTCCCACAAGCTGTTCTGTAGCCTGCTCGGAGGACACGCCAAAGGTCTTTTGCTTCAACAGGCGCAGTTGTCCCATGAGGTAATCCAGCTTCTTGTTCAGCTCGGCATTCTCCGCAAGCAGCGCATCATATTCCTCGCGGGAGATGAAACTCCGTTCATCCTTTCCCACGGTTTTTGTGAAAATTGTTCGGTTTGGAGAGTTAAACCATACTCAGACCTGTCACCGTTTTGTGGGCTTTCGGCTGCTCGATTTTCAGCCCCTCCATTAACCATCTGTACTGCTGTGGCGTCAGCAGCTTCACCTCTGCCTCGCTCCTCGGCCACTGGTACGCCCCCTGCTCCAATCGCTTGTAGAGAAGAATGAACCCATCCCGTTCCCAGTACAACCCTTTGATTCGGTCCCGCTTTCGCCCGCAGAACAGAAACAGTGTGTTGGTAAAAGGGTCCAGCTCAAATTGCTGCTGTACCATTGTGGCTAAGCCGTCAATTCCTTTCCGCAGGTCTGTGTACCCGCAGGCGAGGTACACCTTATCCGCTCCGCCGAAATCATTCAGCATGACTTCAGCGCCAGCAGGAGAGCCTGCACCATCTTCGAGTCAGCTCCGGAATAAATATTTACAGATGTCTGACCTACCTGGATGTTAGCCACGAGTTCGCTGGCAGCCTGCCGCAGTTGCTGTGGTGGCGGTAGTTCCACGAAGCAGCTTTCTTGATCTTCCGCCTCCAGTTGGAGTTTCTGCTGCTCCACCATAAAGGAAAATACTTTCTTCTGCCAGCTGTAATAGGTCTTAGGGGTCACTCCATTTTCCTCGCACCACCGCTTTACGGACATTCCACTCTGTCTGCAGTCGGCCACCCGCTGACTCCACTCAAACAGCCGCTGCCGCTGGCCCATGCTCTGAATGCTTACTTCTCGGCTCATTGTGTACCTCCCTCGCTGCATCCTCTCACCCCCACTGACGGTGACTTAGGGTGATTATTACCTTCTAGGCCGAAAACTCACCGGGACTCTCCGTGAGTCCCGGTGAGTTCCATAGACATTCTGGCACATCCAGAGCCGTGATTCAATCCACCCTAAAATTTGACGCTTACGAAAGACAGACCAGAGATTGACAGTGGTACACAGAAAATAGACAATAAGTTTGGCAAAAGAGCAAACGCTGTAGACACTGCCTTGACAGAGGTCAAGATCATCGTGCAAAATAGGTCAGAGGCTATGGGTGGAAAATGGCTGTTAAATTTGTTCCCAAGCGGTATTCACTTGGAGAAATAGAGGCCCTGAAAAAGAATCCAAATGTGCTGGAGGTACAGGAAAACCGTTTGCTACTGACAATAGAGTTCAGACAGCAGGTCTATGAAGCGTGGATACGGAGGCCAGAGCGGTCAACTGTCAGAAGGATGCTGGAGGCAAACGGATTTGATACCCAGCGCCTTGGCCTAAACTTCACAAAATCGGTGGAATCTCCACCACGCGTCGAACGAACACGATCCATGTATTTCAGTATCTCATGGTAGTCTGGCTTCACATTCACGACAGCAAATGTATCGTCCGCATCTACGGTATAGCAGCAAAGTGTGTAATTTGTGATGTGGACATCCATCCCGATGTAGATTATACTTGTCATGATGACCCCTCCTTGTATGTGGCAAGTCTGGTTACTTTGGGTTCGCACTTAAAGTATGACAGGCAAATCCACGCTTTACAAGTGTTGAGGTCATTTCATATTGTCTTACGTTGTTAACGTCGGTCTGACTTGTCCCTCCCCAAGTAGCCAGCCCATTCTGTCAAGTAGACAGGTCGTTTTTTCTCAGTAACCGAGTTGATTTTTATATGATTTCTTATATAACTGAATTGCAAATTGGGGGGGGGGGAATTTGCACAATCAAGCAACAACACGCAAAAACAGTACCTTCTCGTGTTACAGGTTAAGTTCAAAGAAACGCCGTGAGGATGTCCCTTCCCGTTGGATGAGTTCTTTGGGTCAATTCTCATTTAGCGCTGAGTCAGAACTGTTATTCAACATCTCCCCCGGCCAATCCTGGGGAGTTTCACATATATTTTGTCGTTCCCAACTCCCAAATTCAATCCGCTAATCCTTGGATATTTTTCTTGTGACAGTGACATTCACGATGTCACTGCTATTGCCTACAAACCGGATCGCATTGTACCATTTTATTCGATATAATATTTCTCCAAAATCTGAGCAGCTTCCGTAGAGGTTCCGATAACCAGCACGGCTCTGTTTTCCGGGGCGTTCTTTTCATTGAGGCTTCCATCTGCGTTCAGGTCTTCAACATGAAATTCATGGTCATATCCCAAGCCAATCACATGTTTGATCTGAGTCTCTGAGGTGCCCATATCAATCATCAGCTGACGGACAGCCTCCGCACGCCTCAAGCTAAGCTCTTTACATTGTTCATTTGTCCCCGCTGTCGCTGTCGTCCCCGCTAAAATCACCGTGTAGTCGGGATGCTCTAGGAGGTAGTCCACAATAGGGGACAGCTCCGAGACCGCATCATCCCTGTCCACAAAGGTCGCTTCATCACCATTGAACAGGGGCTTGACCTGATTGACTTGCAAAGGGTCAAAATCGTTAGAATCGTGGACAATAGGGATTGGAGTTACTTCCGGTAGTTCTCTATCCGTACTCCCCTCCTCTGTAAGCGGGAGATTTTTGAATGTGACCTCCGCACCTGATGTAGTCAGCACAGCCTCCCACAGCTCTTTCAGTGTATTCTTGTTGCGAGAAGTCAAATCTTCCTGCTTATCCGCTGCATCGCCGAGGCCGATCCATACGACTTGTACACCAGTCAAATCCGGTAAGGCATGATCTTTTTGTAATTTATCGACTATCGGCTGGACATCAATTAGGCGGTGCAGATTTTCGCTTAGTACATTCAGTTCACCTTCAGTCGATAGTCCGCTGTCCAAAATATACAGGCATTTATCCCCGGCTTCGCCGGTCAGGCCTCTCGCCGCTTGCTTGATTGCCTCAAAGGTGTCTACCTCTGGGTCATTGGCTTTTGAACTGGCCAAAGCGTTGTTCGTGCTATCTATCACTTCGGAAATTTGTTGTTCCAGGCGGGCTTCCGATAAACCCGAAACAGCACTTTCGTCTATTTCAAAGTCTACCACAGCTGCAGGGTCTCCATCGTTCACCACAATGGTCACAGAACCGTTATTTCGGGTACTGTATTCAATTGCTTTCAGGATTTCGGAATTATTTATTGGGGGTGTGACTGCATTTTGATGGTAGCCAGATACAATGGCAATATCTGTGGCTTCGATTTCAGGAGGGCCAGCGGGAACATCAGAAGATCCGCACCCAACCAAAGAAATCATAATCGCGGCAGCCACTCCCGCAGCAATCTCTGTCCTCATCTTCATCTCAAAATCCTCCTTCCAACTATGTATCGGTCAATTCGGAAATACTCTCAGCATCCCCCAATTTTTTCGCCAGCGCGAGCCTTGCCCATTTCTTGATTCGATCCGAATCTGCCTGAATGGTACCCTTTGCGGCTTTCAGCCTCTCCGTTTCCGTTTCAGGCAGGGCATTTTCCCAATTTCGATTCAGCTCACACTCAGCAGCGTATAGACGGTTGACCTGTTCTTTCAGGAGCGCACTCTGGTATCTGAGCGTATCCAGCCGGCGCTTGATCGGATCGCTAATCACATAGCCCAGTGCCAGATTCACAGCGGAAGTCACCAGAGGGATGATACCCATGACCAAAGTAAATGCAGTTTCAGCTTCCGGATTGGCCTCTGTTTCCGGGAGGATTGATCCTTTCGCGAAAACGTTCGCAGCTCCATCCATACCACGCGTTTCCCATCTCAAATAGAACGTGGCAAAGAACAGCAGTAAAAATACAATGACTAGTCCTACAATCATCCACAACTTGACTCCGTTCATGCCATACCGGTGGTAGTGAATATATCTGCCCACTACGAGAGGAATAAAATTTAAAACAACGGCGATGCCAACGGTCAGCAGGTAGAGCGCCTCTTTTTCCGCTGATTCAGTCATTTTAAAGAAAACCTCATACAAGGTCACGCCGTCCATGCAGGAAAGTCCAATAATCAGTGGATAAATTATAACCCCCCGCATCCACAGTTCTTGGTCCGCGCGATTGATTTTCCTGATCCGTTTAGACAGGGTATACAGTTCTCTCTGTCTCACCTGACATCCCTCCCATACCAAAAACCAATAGGCCTATCTGTTCATTCTGTCGTAAATCGCCTGCAGCAAATCGATTTCCGCATCGACTTTTCGAATGAGGTCCTCGGCCTGCTTGATCTCCGCACGCAGGCGGATCAATTCGCTCTCGTGTTTTAGAACTATGGAGCTGTTGACGCCTTCGTGCCAGGTTTTCTGCTCTTCCAACAAAGATATCAGGAGTTTCCCCTCTTGTTCTGTGTAGGCATCAAAAAAGCTGCCGCTGAATCGATCCGGCGAAGTTTCTTTCAAAAACTTGTCGATCTGCAACTCCGCTCTGCGGAGCCGTTTCTCAGGGGATATAGGTTCTATATAGTCGACAGCCGTCAAGCCAACATCCGGTGCATAATGGGGCACATCCTTCAAGCCCATGCGCCGCATTCGCCATTTCCGAATCCAACCCACCTACAATACCTCCATTCTTCCGGAACACTAACTTTCTTCTTCCGTCTCTGATGCCGTAGTTCGATCATTTGGTGGTTCCGCCCCTGCCGCCGTAGTTTGGCCATTTTGCGGCCCTGTCTCTGATGCCGTAGTTTGATTATTTGATGAATCCACATTTTTCTCCAGCACTGCTTTCAACAAGGATTTCCGGACATTATCGTTCCATAGATGTTTTTCCCGATAACTTTCCTCATTGCTAAGCAGAACGGGTACCGTGTATTCAACCGGGAAATTCACGGCCCTGGCCGCAAGAGTTGCTCCGTGCAAATAGGCGTGGATTCGCCGTTCTGTCAGCGCGGCAGCTTCCCGCTGAATTGCTCCTGCCTCAATGATATTTTGGTTCAGTTCCTCTTCGATTCCGGCCATCCGCAATTCTATGGTCCGCTTCCTGTCGCGGAGCGTCGGTTCGATTGTAGCTACGCGGGCTTTTTGGCGAGCATGAGAAGAATTTGTCCCTCCACTTGGAATCGGATCTGGCTTTGTCAGCTGTTTCAGGATGTTGTAATACTCTACCGCCAGACTTGCGCTCTCCTTGTGAAGCTGAGATGTTTTTTCTTCCAACTCCCGGTATGTACGATGGACAAATGAATGAAAGATAGCCTCTTTCTTTTGAAGATAGTGGCCCTCCCATTTCCCGTCCTTGAAGGCCACGACGTTTCGCTTGCCATCCAACCTGCCGTGAAAACGCACAATAAACAGCGGCATCCCTGTGATACCTCGTATTTTCAGTCGTTTCATCATGTACCTCCAATTCAACTCTGCGGCCATATCTCAATCTATTTGATAGGCGGATTTAACGGTTCCGCAGCCGGATCCCCTGTCCCCTAGGAATTCCGCTTTTCTTCAAATAGTCAAAGGTTCCTGTCATCGTCCGCTTCATGACGAACTCCACCATTTTGTCTTGAATGAAGTTGAAGCACTCGTTGATTTTCCAGACTACCTTGCCCAAGGCGGCACCGATCCAGATCGCTTCCATCATCTTGTGAACCCCCTCGTAAAACGAACCAGTCACAATTACCGCGATTGCCGCAAAAACGAGACGTACAATAACCGCCGCTATAATGGTCCACAGCTCGATAAATCTCAAGATCAACACATAACAGAAAATCGAGAGAAGGAGGGTCTTTCGGCTCAGAACCAGATTGGGGATGTATGCTTCATCGGGAACATCCCGGTATAAGTTCCCATCATAATCGTGGATCAAGTAATCTTCCAGAGCCAGGGAAAGAACCACCCGCTTCCGGCTGATAGGGATAAAGTAGGGGATTCGGCTTTCTGCATAATAAAACCTGCATTTTGGCTTTAAATAGCCTTTTCCTGATATAGCCTCCCGAAGATACCGTCGTAGCGCCGGCATGATCAGTGCCTCCTCCGGCACAGCTTTTGCATAGAATACGAACAGGATTGAGAACCAATCCCCGACTGGATTCCATGCGGTCAGTCCTAACAGCAAAACCGCGAACCCGCAGTATACGCCATAGAGGACCAAGTCCCAGCCTACCAGGAACGGCAGGCCTGCGACTGCCACATTCAAAGCAGCCAGCATATAGTTCTTCCACATCTCAATCCCCCTCGCGTTTTTCTTGTCTCCAGCTGTTAAAACTGATCTTCTTCTCAAAGTCTTCCGAATCATCAGAAGGCTTTGAGAAGAAGGGGGGCGAAGCCCCCCTTCTTCTATGTGTGCCATTTCGGAAGCTCTGTCCAGTCTTCTGTGCCGTTTGCCTTTCTACGGTCGTGGGCATCGGCGGCTTCCACGATGTTATCCACATGGCCCGTTTTTCAGTCCGATATTTTTTGTTTGTACTTTGAAACTTCATTCGAAATAGGGTAAAATGCCTTTTCTACTCGGCTTGCTCCGATACTACCGTACGTGTTGTCCTCCAGTCAGAGGTATCAATGGGGGAGTCACCTTCGAAAAGGTCGTAATAATCTTCGTCCCGCAGTTTGGGTCGGCGATGCACCCAGACAGCTGTAATGATAGGATAAAGCACAATGGCAACCAGTCCGCCCGAAAAGCCGTTATTGTATAGATTTACACCAGCTACAGGACTAGAAATCTGTAATACCAGAGCAGAGTGGATAAAGCCGGCCAAAACGCCGAAAGGCCAACCGAAATGACCGGAAATGGGAGCCAATGTTGTTCCAAAAAGCCCGGCTAACTGGAGTGAAGGGTAATCTAGTGTTTGGTGTATTCCATATGCCCCCAATGCCACGCCGATCATAACAGGGACGATATTAAACGCATGCTTTCCCATAGCGGAAAAGCCGATGATCGTAAAAATACCGCCCAGCGTAGGACCATTCAAATCACCGCAGCTCAGGAAAATGTACAGCATCCCCAGGAGTCCATTGACTCCCATATTCACAAGAACTGGGCCTGCTCCGAACATACGCAGATAATCGCTAGGAGCACGCCCTGTGGTGGATAACAACCTCCGATAGCCTGCCCACACTGCCCATGCTGGTTCGCCTGTGCAAAAAAAACCGGCAAGAATAAAAATCAAACACAGAATCATTAAAACGAAAGCAAAGGCCGTATTGAAGCCTGTTGCCCAATACAACACAGATTCTGGCTTATCATCTAGGGCTGTCAAGATGGGGACGATTGTCATGGCTAATAAGCCGCAGGCAAACCCCATGTTGTAAAGATTCATTCCGTTTTGTATTTTGTATGTGTAGGATGACAGGGAGGGTAGCACAAATCCGATTACGACCCCGGATAGTAACCCCAATGGCACACTTGCGTATATGCTTCCAAAGGTCATGTAGCTGACCAGCGGTGCTAGGGAAGTTGACAACAATGCCACGGAGGCATATCTGGAAAAGGGCCTTTTACGATACTTGGCATAGAGCCAGCTGCCCAAAATGATCGGCCAGATATTGAAGAAATTCTTCCCAAATAGCGAAAAACCCGACATCAATCCCATCTTTACAATGGTATCACCATTAAAAGACGCTCCTGAAAATTTGAGAATACATATGGAAATACCAGTGACAATGCCAGAATTTATCAATGCGGCACCCGGTCCAGCGATATATACATAATCGGTAATCAGTATATTCTCTGACACAACAATACGATATAAGCCAGCAATAGTATCGCCCGGCTCATCGAGTAAAAAGCCGATCCATATAAGTCCCGCAGAGAAAAGAATTGCTGCCGGAAAAATCTGGCGGTACCGTTCTCTCAATATAGTTCTCCTTATTTATTTTTTATGGAGCGGATCTTAAGATTTGAAATATATAAATTTCGCTTAGTATCAGACGAATTGGTGCAGGATTACATCTTAATAGTTGTAGAAGCCCTTGCCGGTCTTCTTGCCCAGCAGGCCGCCGCGGACCATCTTGCGCAGCAGCAGTGCGGGACGGTACTTGGAATCGCCGGTCTCGATGTACAGGGTCTCCATGATGGCCAGGCACACGTCCAAGCCAATGAAGTCGCCCAGAGCCAGGGGACCCATGGGATGGTTGGCCCCCAGCATCATAGCCTTGTCGATGTCGGCCACGGAAGCAACGCCGGTCTCCACCAAGTCAATGGCTTCGTTGACCATTGGGATCAGGATCTTGTTAACCACGAAGCCAGGAGCCTCGGCCACCTCGACGGGATCCTTGCCGATCTCCTTGGTCAGGTTATAGATGAAGTCGAAGGTCTCCTGGGTGGTGTTGGCACCCCGGATGATTTCCACCAGCTTCATGCTTGGCACGGGGTTGAAGAAATGCATGCCGATAACGGGATGGTTCAAACCCAGACCCATCTCGGTAATGGACAGAGAAGAGGTGTTGGAGGCGAAGATGGCCTCGGGCTTGCACAGGCTGTCCAGCTCATTCAGCAGCTCTTTCTTGGTGGCCATGTCTTCCTTGACGCACTCGATGATGAGATCGGCGTCGGCGCAGGCGGACTTCTCCTCCACCAGAACATTGGCCAGCAGAGCGTCCACGGCCTCCTGGGGCATCTTGCCCTTAGCCACCCGCTTGGCCAGAGAAGCGGCCAGCTTATCCTTGTGCTTCTGGGCGGAAGCCACGCTACTCGCATACATCAACGCCGTGTGGCCCTTTGCCGCGAAAACCTGCGCGATGCCGCTGCCCATGGTACCTGCTCCGAATACTGCTACTTTCATATTCAGTTCTCCTTAATTATTGAAAATTTACCGACTGTCAACTGTTTGAAAGACTCTCACTACGATTTTCTTATGCAGAAGGAATGAAACGTCGCGCAAACTCATCCTGAAGCTCCGCACGGAAATCCGGATGCGCAATGGCGATTAGACTCTTTGCGCGCTCCCGCAGAGAATGTCCTTTCAGATGTGCGACACCGTATTCGGTAACAATATAGTCAACATCCATGCGAGAAGTGGTGACAGGTGCGCCATAATCCAGATTTGCAACGATTCGGGAAACGGTTCCCTTTGCCGCGGTAGAAGGGAACGCAAGAATAGAGCGTCCTCCTTTGGAGAAAGAGGCACCGCGAATGAAGTCCACCTGACCGCCAACACCAGAAATCTGCTTGGGGCCGATACTCTCGGAAGAGACCTGGCCCATCAGATCTACCTGCACACAAGAATTGATGGAAACCAAATTTTCATTTTGACCAATGACGATGGGATGATTCACATAGTCAACGGGTAGCATCAACACATCAGGATTGTGGTCCACGAAATCATACAGCTTCTTGGTTCCCATCAGGAAATTGGCCACCAGCTTGCCAGGATGCAGGGTCTTTTTCTTATTGGTGATAACGCCGGCTTCCACAAGATCAACAACACCGTCTGAGAACATTTCGGAGTGGATGCCAAGATCCTTTTTATCCTTCAGGAACTTCAGCACTGCATCGGGGATTGCGCCAATTCCCAGTTGTAAAGTGTCACCATCGTGTATCAGAGAGGAGCAATACTTTCCGATAGCTTCCTCTATAGGACCGATCTTGGGTGGAGCCAATTCTATGATAGGCGCAGAATAATCTACAAAATAGGTGAACTTATCAACAGGGATCAGTTTGCCATAGGTAAACGGCATCTGATCATTGACCTGAGCGATGACAATCTTTGCGGTCATAACCGCCTCATAATCATAGTCAACAGAGACGCCCAGAGAAACCATGCCGTTTTCATCGGGAGGTGTTACGGATACCAGCGCTACATCCAGCGGCATAGTGGTATGGAAAGTTTCAGGGACCTGATAAAAGAAGCAAGGCGTGAAATCTCCGCAACCGCTGTTGATAGCATCACGGGTGCGTGCTCCAACAAAATATGCATTGTGATGAAAATGCTTTTCCATACCCGGCTGGCAGTATTCACATTTGCCCATCGCGACCATGTGGACAATCTCGACGTTTTCATAGTCTTCTTTATGACCAATCATGGTATCCAACAGAAAGCTGGGTTCACCGCAGGCATGACCGACCAGCACACGGTTACCGGACTTGATATGTTTCACCGCTTCATCGGCAGTCAAATGTCGCTCCTGATAATAAGTTTTCCAATCCATAATTATTGCTCCTTGCTCAGCTTTTCTAAAAATTCGGCGGCGCGTTCGATATCCTCCTGAGCCGCCATGACCAGTCGGGGGATATCCACAGGCAGATCCGCCTGCCCAGCACATCTTGCCGAACAGCCGCAAACAATCAGAACCGCTCTATATACATCAGTCGGTTCAAAATTTAACAGTTGCAGATGTGGGAACCTTTTTTGCAACCCGCGGACACTGGCTCCGCGTTGATAGCTGGGATTGCAGCCACCGCAATAGCGTACTGCGATCTTAGTGATTTTCATATTTACCCTGCATGACCGCCCGCGCTTCTTCCCACAGCTCATCGCTGACATCCTGAACAACTATGACTTGCCGGATCTCCGGAATTGCCACCGTTAACTCACCAAAAATCAACTGCTCGATCGTTAAGTATGCTGAAGGACACCCAGCACATTGCCCCAAAAGGCGGATGCGAACCACTCCGTCCTCAATGTCCAGAACATCCAGATCGCCGTTATGTAACTCCAACTGCGGACGCACCTTTTCGTTCAATACTTTCTCTACTTTTTCTCTCATGGCACATATGCTCCTATCTGATTTCCCGTAGAGTAAAATGATAAGACGCGGTCCGTCAGAAAGCTGCCGTACCGCGTCTTTTTATGGGGAGCAATGGCTCCTCAGTTAAGCACGACTCCAGCAAAGGGCCACATTGTTCAAGGAATATATTTTACTTGATACCTGCGATTTCCTTGGCAAGCTGCTTCTTGCCCTGGATGTTGCCCTGGCGGGCGATCATGATGCGCTGGGCCTGGGGAGAGCCCGCGCCATGCATGGACTCGGTGCGGTAGCCTACGGCCGCCGCGCCCAGGCACAGGTTCTCGATAAAGCGCATGATCCGCTGCCGGTCCTCCGTCTTGACGCCCTCACGGCCCACGAAGAACTTGTGGCAGATCTCCCCGATGGTCTCGCCGTTGCGGCCCACCACCGTGTCGGAGTTAAAGTCCGTCTGAGAGGGCATGGTGACCATGAGGCCGCCGGCGATGTCCTCGGCCAGGCGCACGATCTCATAGGGGAAGCGGGTCACGTTCTGCTTGCACACGTTTGCCAGCAGCAGATCGATCTGGTAGTTGCCCGCCTTGGTCTTGAAACCCTGGGCGGAGCAGGCGATGCCGCAGCAGAAGAGGGTCTCGTTCAGGTGGGTCATCTCGATCAGCTTATCCTTCACCGCGCTGGCCTTCTCCACGCCGTTGTACTCGGCAACCAGGGCAGCGGCACCGATCAGGGTGTCGCCTACGCCGACCTTGCAGCCGCCGTAGCTCTGCCGGTGATAGCCGGCGAATCGCTCTACGATCATACCGGCGAACTCATACTCACCGTTGAGGAAGATGTACTCGTTGGGGATGAACACGTGGTCCAGCACCACCAGAGCCTCCTGGCCGCCAAACTTGGCGTTGCCTACGTCGATAGAGGCGTTCTCCTCCATCTTCCGGGTGTCGCAGGACTGACGGCCGTAGATCATGTACATGCCCTCGGCGTCGGTGGGGCAGGCAAAGCTCACAGCCCAATCCTTGTCGGCCTCACCCATAGAGATGGTGGGCATGAAGATGTGCCAGTGAGAGTTGATGGAGCCGGTCTGGTGGCACTTAGCGCCGCAGACCACGATGCCGTCCGGGCGGCGCTCCACCACGTGGACATACATATCGGGATCAGCCTGCTGGCTGGGAGCCTTGGACCGGTCGCCCTTGGGGTCGGTCATGGCGCCGTCCACAGTCAGGTCGTTGTCCTGGACGAACTTCAGGAAGTTGACAAAGTTCTCATGATACTTAGTGTTATACTTCTCGTCGATCTCATAGGTGGTGGAGAAGACGGCGTTGAAAGCGTCCATGCCTACGCAGCGCTGGAAGCAGGAAGCGGTCTTCTGACCCAGCAGACGCTGCATCTTCACCTTGTTCATCAAGTCCTCGGTGGACTGATGCAGATGGGTAAAACGGTTTACTTTTTTACCGGTCAGATTGGAGGTAACAGTCATCAGATCTGCGTATTCGGGATTCTGAGCCAGCTCATAAGTCATGGCCACGCAGTTGATAGAGGGGCGGATCATGGGGTGATCCACCCAGTTTTCAATCTTCTCGCCAAACATGTACACGCGGGTGTTCAATTTCCGTAGGGACTCAATGTACTCCTGTGCAGTCATAAGTGCCATTTCCTTTTTCCTCCTCTTTAAGTTTAATACAGGCTCTGATAAATGCTTTCGACCAGCTCAGTGGTCATGGGGACGAAGCTGTTCTTCAAAAGACGTTGCTGATTCTCCATTACGGATTCCGCAAAAAGGCGGATTTCTTCCGGCTTCACGCCGTATTCGTGCAACGATTTCTTCGGCAGGAGCTGGTTCAGCAGTTCCTCCAGTTTTTCGTAAACATCAGTGGTCTGGCAGTCGAGCAGATTAGCCAGATATTTGTTCATCACGGCAATCTCACCATCGGATTTAATGCTCATATACTTTTTCATGACACCAGTAAAGATGGCGTAATTGCTTTCACCGTGCGCTACATGATACTGTCCGCCTAAGGGGTATGCCATTGCGTGAACAGTACCGCAGCCTGCCGTACCGAATGCAATACCGGCATAGTTGGAAGCGACCAGGAAATCGTCCAACAGCGCAAGTCGTGCGCCGCGGCCATTGGTCACGATCTTCTTGTAACCAGATACGATCATCTCTATAGCCTTGTAGCCGAAGAGTTTGGTGTAGGATGTGGCATTGGGAGACAGGCAGGACTCAACAGCGTGAACCAGTGCATCGATAGAACTTGTGGCAAAAACACCAAAAGGCAAACCGGACAGCAATTCGGGAATCAGAACTGCCTTATCGGCATACATAGCCTCACCTACTAGGCCCATTTTGGTACCCATACGGGTACGGTTGAACACCGCAATATTTGTTACCTCGCTACCGGTACCGCAAGTGGTAGGAATGATCACCAACTCATATTTACGGGTTAGGGCTGGCATCACACTGTACAGGCTGTCCATAGAAGCATCTTCTGTAGCAACTGCCAGAGCCTTGGCGATGTCGATAACCGTACCACCGCCGATAGCAATGATCCGCTTGCAGCCGGTCTTGGCCGCATCCTGCATGATGCTTTCACACATCACATCAGTGGGTTCCCCCATACCATACTCTTCCTGGAAGATGGTATGGACTTTTAGGCCCAAGGGGCCAAAGTAAGGCTCGAAGATAAATTTGTTGGTCAAAACCAAATCTTCAGCACCCAGCGCAAATCCTTCAGCAAATTCCTTGCAGGTCGCATACTTAAAAATCTCGGGTTTCATAATTACCTGGACCATGGAATATCACTCCTATCGTTAAAATCTCATGAGACTTTCGGCTCTCTGTTTTGTTTTAGCTACGGAATACTTCAGTTGGCCATCATTCTACTTTTGCCACAGCAAGTTCCTTGCGATGCAGGTGGATCATCACCGCCGCCACCACCAGAGGCAACAGACCAGACCAGATTGCGTAAGAACTAAACGCCTTCAAAATCAAGTAGACATACACAACCCCAAAATGGTAAAACAGGAGTGTGCATCCAAAGAATTTCATCTTAGGACGGAAAGAAGGGTCCTTATTCAGATATACTTCTGCAAACGAAGAAGAAAATTGGCGGTAATTGTTACTGTTGAAGATCGTAGCACAGTTGAAGCCCTGCGCACCACAAAATATGGACCACTGAAACGCTGTTGCGAACACACAAGGATACAGACGTGTATATACAGGCCAATTTTGTGGAAAGAAATAGACTGCAGCCAACGATACCGCCTCAACAATGATAACCGCATAACGCAGATCGCTCTTGCTGTGTTTGCTCCAATATGCTGAAAGTGCAAATGCCAAAAAGTACAGGAAAGCACTTCCCACACATAGAGCAAACTCCAGCCAATCGCCGTCTATAAGACGCAGTACAATCTTGATCAGATTTGTTGTGTGTGCATTCCCCAGGTTCGTCCATTGAACTACAGAGTACGCTCCCCAAAGGCCTCCCATAAATGCCATGGTCATATGGATATAGGTCGGCATACGATCGAGTCGCTTCATCCCATTCCTCCCTCGTATAATTAGGTTTCATGGAAAAGGCATTTACATTTTACAAATCGCTTACTTCCACAACTCGTCGGGAGTGGGCACGTGATTGTTCGGCATGAAGCGGGCAATGCGGGAAACGTTCATCAGATGCTTATAGTCAAGGTTTTCGGAAATGCTATTGTGCCCCCAAGAGCCGCAGCCTAATGTATTGGTGGGGGCCAGACCGTTGAAATAGCTGCCACCGGCGGAGCTGGCAGAAACCTGATTAATTACGAATCTGGACACACAGAGACTGCTTCCGACATACTCGATATTGGTCTCAGAATCGGAGTGGAAAGAGACGCTGTGACCCTTGCCATCTTTCTCCAGATTCTGGCGGGCAATATCCACGCCTTCCTCCAGCGTGGAATAGCCATAGGCCGCAATCACAGGACACATTTTTTCGCCGCCCAGAGGATCAACGAGACCTGTGCCGACAGGCTGGACCACGATGGCCCTGGTGCCCTTCGGCACACTGAATCCAGCCATTTCAGCAATCGTTTCAGCGGACTGACCGACGGAATTACTGATGGGCTTACCCTTATCATCAAAAATAGCTGCACGCAAGGCATCCCGCTCCTTATCGTCTCTGACGACATAGCAGTTATTTGCTTCACACTCCTTCAGAACAGCATCATAGTCCTTTTTGTGGCAAATGATGGACTGCTCACCAGAGCAGATGATACCGTAGTCATAAGAACGACCGGTGATGATCTTGGGAACAGCCACTTTGTAATCATAGCCCTCGTCAATGATGCACTGGACATTGCCCGCGCCAACGCCCAGGGCGGGACGGCCCGAGCTGTATGCGGCAGTGACCATGCCGGCACCACCGGTGGCAATGACCACATCAGCGGAGGAAATGAGATTTCTGGTATGCTCTCTGGAGTGCTGATCCAGTATCTGAATTAGATGCTCGGGATAACCCAGCTTCCGCAATTCATCATTGATCATCTCAATGGTCTTACCGCTACAGGCCACAGCTCTGTGGTGAGCGGTAATAATGATGGCGTTGCCGCACTTGAGGGCGAACATGGCGTTGCTCATGGGAGTCACGATGGGGTTGGTGCAGGGGGTAATGGCGGCTACGACACCAACAGGCTTTGCAACCCTGGTGATACCAGTTTTTTCATCGGTATCAAGAATGCCACGGGACTTTTTGCCTCTCAGGTTGTTCCAAACAATACCAGCCTTTTGTTTGTTCTTAGCGATCTTATCTTCAACATTGCCCATGCGGGTCTCTTCCACAGCCAGCTTTGCCAGATACTCCGCATTTTCGTAAACGACCTTACCAATGGTTTTTACGGCCAGATCGACCTGCTCCTGGGTCATCTTCTCAAATTCCGCCTGAGCTGCGCGGGCTCTCGCAATATATTCGTTGATATACTGCACGCTCTGTTCGTGTTCGGTCATTCTTTTTTCCTCCATTATTTTTTTGTGGGATCTATCAAACGCTCATGCTACCAGTCTTCTGGAAACGGATATGCCATGAGAGCGCTTCGTTAAGAATGTGGGGAGTATGTGAGGGATTCCCTTCGCAGGCTCGCTCAAAGTAATCCATCAGCGCATCTTTAAAATCGGGATGCGCACAATTCTGAATAATCTTCACAGCGCGCTCCTTGGGACTGAGGCCGCGCAGATCGGCAAATCCCTGCTCCGTCACCAGAACCATGACTTCATGCTCCGTATGGTCCACATGGGAAACCATAGGAACAACAGAAGAAATCTTGCCGCCCTTTGCGGTAGATGGGGCACTGAAAATGGTGATCGCTGCATTGCGAGAGAAGTCGCCGGAGCCGCCGATGCCGTTCATCATGGAGGACCCCATGATATGAGTGGAGTTGACGTTGCCGTAAATATCCATTTCGATGGCGGTGTTCATGGCGATGACACCGAGCCGTCTGGCAACCTCGGGGCTGTTGCTGATCTCCTGGGGACGCAAAAGAATTTTATCCTTGAAGAAGTCCACCTCGCCCAGAAATTTTTCCAGCGCCTCGGGAGAGGGACTGAGTGCCGTAGTTGAGGCGAAATCGACCTTTCCGCTCCGAATGAGGTCCAGCATGGAGTCTTGAACGACCTCGGTATAGCAGGTCAAATGCTCAAAACGGGAGTTTTGCAGACCGGAAAGCACAGCATTCGCCACATTGCCCACACCCGATTGCAGAGGCAACAGGGAGTTGGTCAGTCTGCCGGCGGCCACCTCCTGCTCAAAGAAAGCGATAATATTCTCGGAGATCTTGCGCGAGACATCATCCGGCGGACTGAATGGCCGGGTCTTGTCGGGCAGGTCTGTCACAACGATGGCGGCGATCTTATCAAAACCGCACTTCATGTATGTAGTGCCAACGCGGTCAGATACCTTGCAGATATTGATAGGCGTTCTGTTGGGAGGATTTGGAACCGTGATGATATCTGCCATGCCCTCCAGTTCCAGTGGCTTCCGCGTGTTCAGCTCCACGATAACTTTCTTTGCCTGAAGCAGATAGGTGGGGGTATTGCCGACAGCGGTCGTGGGAATGATGTCGCCGTCTTCGGTGATGGCCAACGCTTCAACAATGGCGATATCCACAGGTTTCAGAGCACCAGAGCTGATAAGCTGGGCACACTGCGAAAGGTGCATATCCGCATACGCGACCTTCCCACCGTTGATATCCTTGCGGAGTGAGGCGTTCGTCTGATAAGGGAAACGCCTGCGGATGATACCTGCCTCCGTCCATGCGCTGTCAATCTCGGGACCAACAGATGCGCCGGTATAGAGATCGACCTTGAACTTATCGCCTTTCTTGGCTCGTTCAGCCAGTGCAAGGGGTACCGCTTTGGGATAGCCAGACGGAGTAAAGCCGCTGACGCCGATGGTCATGCCGTCTTTGACCAACTGAGCCGCAGCATCCGCCGTCATGAGGAGAGAAAACGCCCGCTCGTTGCGAAGTCTTGCTGCTAAAGTACTTTCATTTTTGTTGTTCATTTCTCCACCTGCCTAACTTGCCCAAATTTTCTTTCTGCACAATACACGCAGAAATTTTGTCCTTTTTTTAACGAAAACTTTTAGGCTTATTTGAAAAATAGCACAACTAAACGCAGAATAAAAATAGGAAAAACTGAGACAGTCATAGAAAAAATCAATGCGCTTAATATAAAAAAGCGCGGTTGTGTTGCTTGCTTTTTGTATAAATCTCACATATACTTGTCATCAAAGAAAGCGTGGTTGTTGGATTAGGACTACGTCCGGAAAGGATACTTATGAATCTGAACCATTTACAATATTTTCTAGAAACGTGTAGATATGGCAGTATAACCAAAGCATCCGAAGTGTGCCATATTTCACAGCCGTCGATAACCGCTGCAATCAATAATCTCGAAAAAGAGCTTGGAGCAAAGCTGTTTGATCGTGTGAATAACCGACTACGGCTGACGGTCGTGGGAGAAGGATTCAAGGATCTGACGGAGGAGTTCCTGAAAACCTTCGACGATTACTGCCAAAGTGCGTACGATATTGCCAGCAGCAGATACACAAAAATACGGGTTGGTATTCCGCCGTTCCTCAGCACGATCATCACCAAAAAGCTTTTTCCGGAATTTTCGGTGCAGCATCCAAATATCCGGTTAGAAATCGTAGAGGTCGGATTGATCGACGGGCTTAACAAACTGAACAGCTCTCAGTTAGATTGTCTGATTGGCGTATGCCGTTCCAAGACCTTTACGTGCAATTCGCGTTGCCTTTTTACGACCAAACTGACTCTGGCTGTCAATCGAGGCAGTGAACTTGTACATAGGCACAAAGCGATATCAATTGCTCAGATGGAGAGCATTCCTCTGGTCACGCCCGTTAAGGGTTCCTATCTGTATAGCTTGATCAACGAGATACTTGCGTCGGAAAAGCCGAACATCGTTATGCAGTCCAATCAGCTTACAACGCTCAAATATATGCTCCGTGTGGACTGTGCCGCGGCAATCATCTATGACGGTCTGTTCAATGACAATGAAGATATCGTCCATATCCCGTTTGAAGAGGATATTTTTTTGGAGACCCATGTTTTCTGGCAGGCGGGACGATATGTCTCGTCTTCTCTGAAATCGTTTATGTCTTATATCTCAAAAGTGGATTTCGGTTCCGATACGGGACTCACAGTCATACAACGAGAATGCCACGCATAAATATACATTTTGCAGATGTACTTATGCAAAGGCGAGATATGTCAGAGGCACCGTCTCGCAAGATCAGTGTACAGCGAAATGCGGTATTTTTCTGCAATTATTTGCCCGTTCATTTGTAAATTGTATCAAAAAAAATGATGCCAACGTAAAATTTTCTGAGAATGAAAGTAGAAACTAACGATTGACTTTTTATAGCGTCTCTTGCATACTATAAGTAGCAGTTCGCATAAAAAAGCAAAGTAGAATGATGCAAAGAAGGATAAAAAAGTAATATGGAAATGGTTTTCACAGGAGGCAATCAGTACGTTGCGTCGGCGGAGCTGATGATGACCGTCAACATCGCCGTAGCGTTGCAAAAGCCGTTGCTTATCAAGGGTGAACCTGGCACCGGCAAGACCATGCTGGCCCAGGCCGTGGCGGACGCGCTGGGTAAAAGGCTCATCATTTGGAACGTGAAGTCTACCACCAAGGCCCAGGACGGTCTCTATGTCTACGATGTGGTGCAGCGCTTGTACGACAGTCAATTCGGCGGTCAGGGCGTGGACGATATCGCCAAATATATCAAGCTAGGCAAATTGGGCGAAGCGTTTTCTTCCGACGAGCAGGTGGTCCTGCTCATTGACGAGATCGACAAGGCCGATCTGGAATTCCCCAACGATCTGCTCTGGGAGTTGGACAAAATGGAATTCTACATTCCTGAGACTAAAGAGACCATCAAGGCCAAGCAGCGGCCCATCGTTGTAATCACCTCTAACGCAGAAAAAGAACTGCCCGACGCATTTTTGCGCCGCTGCGTGTTCCACTACATAGAGTTCCCGGATCAGGCTCAGATGGAAGCTATTTTGCGGGTGCACTTCGACAATCTGGAGGAAAAACTAATAAAGCAATCCCTTGCGGCGTTCTATCGGCTTCGCGAGCTGCGGGGTATTGAGAAAAAGCCTTCCACATCCGAACTGGTGGACTGGATCCGGGCATTGGTGGCAGGGGACGTGGACCCGAAGCTCATTGAGGACAATATGCCGTTTGCAGGTGTGCTGCTGAAGAAAGATAAGGATTTGCAAACGCTGCGGAAGCAAAAACGGTAAATCACATGTTTCTTAGTTTTTTTTATTTGTTAAGGCAAAGAGGATTGGATATATCTCCTAATGAGTGGATGACTCTTTTGGATGGAATAGAGAAGGGCTTACATTGTTCCTCTTTAATAGGGTTCTATCAACTTTGTCGTGCGGTTCTTTTGAAAAGTGAGATTGAGTTTGACCGATTTGATCAAGCATTCACGGAGTTTTTCAAGGATGTTCCCTTCAATGGTGAACTGCCCAAGGAATTTTTGAGTTGGTTGAATACTCCTGCTGATGATTTGAGGCGTTCCATTGAAGAACTGCGGGCAGAAGGCGGTTTTACAGATAAACACATGGAAGACCTTCTGCGCGGTCTTGAAAGACGATTGAAGGAACAGGATGATGAACATAACGGAGGCAGACGATGGATTGGAACTCAAGGCTTCACCCCATGGGGTAACAGTGGCTGGAATCCGAATGGTATCCGTATTGGGGGAGAATCCATGCACCGTACCGCAATGAGTGTTGCAGGCGAGCGAAAGTTCAGAGATTTCCGCAGGGACAACAAACTGGATACTCGGCAATTTCAGATGGCTTTTCGAACTTTACGCCAGTTGTCTGTTCAGATTGATAGTTCCGAGCGGGAATTGGACATCGATGCCACGATCCACGACACCTGCGAAAACGGCGGTCTTTTGAAGATGCAGACTCGTCCTCCGCGCAAAAACAATGTCAAGGTTTTACTACTGATGGATTCCGGCGGTTCCATGGAATATTACTCAAATCTTTGTAGCATGTTATTCCAAGCTGCTACCAAGTCTAACTATTTCAAGGAATTGCATACTTATTATTTTCATAACAGTATTGGATCTAATCTCTATACAGAGCCACGTCTTTGGTATGTAGATGCGGTTTCTACCGAATGGATTCTGGAGAATTTTGACAGCAGTTATAAAGTCATAATAGTAAGTGACGCAGCAATGAACCCAAATGAACTCCATGAAAAACAGTTTGTTTGGGGAACAGGAACATATATGCGCTCCAGTTACGAATGGCTATTATTGTTTCGCAAACAGTACCCCTATTTAATTTGGCTGAATCCAGAAACGATTCCTGAGAAGGCAAGCTATTGGACGCAAACGCAGGTTGAACTGGCTGATATTTTTCAGATGTTTCATCTTTCTGCAAATGGGTTGGAAGCAGGGATGAAGTGCCTTCTAGTTAGACAGTAAAATGACGATTTATATATGTGGAGTGGAGCGAATATATGGATTATTACAACTGTTTGCGGAACCAGCTCAACTGTGAGTATGCTTTTTGCAATCAAGGGATTTGTATCAAAAAAATGCAGGAAGGCTACGCACAAGTCGAAAAAACTGTTAAAAAAGAAGACTTGGATATCGACAGAACGCCTAATAACAGTCTCTATTTTCATTTGGCGAATGCAGCCTGTACTGCAGCAGCTGCTTCACATGGATACAATGCAGAGACTGTCAGCTTTAGCTTTACACTTTTGAATAATGCACACGTTGATGATCGACTAACCGCAAATGCGAGAGAGATGTTACAACTGCAGTCCATTCGTGTTTTTGACTTTAAAATTACCGACCAAAAAGGTACTTTGATCTGTAACGGCACTTTTACCATGAATCAAACTTGCGTGGCAATTTGATACATTTAAATTAGTTGGAGGGATTAATGGAATGAGAGATCTTTATGTTGTGAATTGCTGCAGAACCGCGATTGGTTCCTTCGGCGGCGCGCTGAAGAACACCCCTGCCGTCGATCTGGGTGCCATCGTCATCAAAGAGGCTCTGAACCGTGCCGGCGTGAAGCCCGAGCAGGTGGATGAGGTCATGTTTGGCTGCATCCTGACCGCCGCCCAGGGCCAGAACGTGGCCCGCCAGGCCTCCATCAAGGCCGGCATCCCCTATTCCGTCCCCGCTTACACCGTGGGCATGGTCTGCGGCTCCGGCATGAAGTCCATGATCGAGGGCGCCCGCTCCATCCTGGCCGGCGACGCCGACGTGGTTGTCTGCGGCGGCACTGAGAACATGAGCGCCGCTCCCTACGCCGTTCCCACCGGCCGCTACGGCGCCCGGATGGGTCACACCCAGATGATCGACACCATGATCAAGGACGGCCTGTGGGACGCCTACAACAACTATCACATGGGCACCACCGCTGAGAACATCGCGGACATCTGGGGCATCACCCGCAAGGAGATGGACGAGTTCGCCGCCTCCTCCCAGCAGAAGACCGAGGCCGCCCAGAAGGCTGGCAAGTTCGAGGCTGAGATCGTCCCCGTGCCCGTGAAGGTCAAGAAGGACATCGTGGAGTTCAAGGTGGACGAGTTCCCCCGTGCCGGCGTGACCGCCGAGGGCATCTCCAAGCTGAAGGGCGCCTTCCCCGTGGGGCCCGAGTCCCCCAATCCCCAGGTGGTCCACACCTTTGAGCCCACCGGCATCCAGGAGACCGACGACAAGGGTCAGCAGCGCGTGACTGCCGCCAACGCCTCCGGCATCAACGACGGCGCCGCCGCACTGGTGCTGGCCTCCGGTGAGGCTGTGGAGAAGTACGGCCTGAAGCCCATGGCCAAGCTGATCGGCTGGGGCCAAGGCGGCGTGGATCCCAAGATCATGGGCGTCGGCCCCGTGCCCGCCTCCCGTCAGGCCATGACCAAGGCCGGCGTGACCATCGACGATATCGACCTGGTGGAGGCCAACGAGGCGTTCGCCGCCCAGTCCATCGCCGTGGCCCGTGAGCTGGGCTTTGACATGAGCAAGGTCAACGTCAACGGCGGCGCCATCTCCCTGGGCCACCCCGTCGGCGCGTCCGGTGCCCGGATCATCGTGACCCTGCTGCACGAGATGCAGAAGCGTTCCGGGGCCAAGAGGGGGCTTGCTACACTGTGTATCGGCGGCGGCATGGGAACCGCTGTCGTGCTAGAAAAATGCAGAATGTAATCACAAAAAAGGAGGACAAGAAGAATGTCTACCCCGCTGACGATCAACTCGGTTGAAACACTGGAACAGGCGCTCCCCATTATCCGTAAAGCACAAGAGCTCTACAGCACATTTAGCCAGGAACAGGTAGATGCCATCTGTGAAAAATCCGCCATGGCCGTGTCCAAAATGCGCATTCCTCTGGCCAAGATGGCTTGTGAGGAGACCGGTTACGGTATCATGGTGGATAAGGTTACTAAGAATCAGTACGCCTCCGAGCATGTATGGAATTATATGCGCAATAAGAAGACCTGCGGCGTGATCGAGGAAAACAAGGCCTTCGGCACCATGCGCATTGCTTCTCCAAAAGGCGTCATCGCCGCCATCACCCCCACCACCAACCCCACTTCCACCACCATTTATAAGATGTTGCTGGCACTGAAGACCCGCAACGCCATCATTCTCTCTCCGCACCCCCACGCTGTAAACTGCTCCATCGCTGCTGCAAAGATCATTCGCGATGCCGCTATTGAAGCAGGGCTTCCCGAACACGTCATCAGCTGGGTCTCAGTCCCCTCTCTGGAAATTTCCGATTACCTGATGAAGAACGTGGATCTCATCATGGCCACCGGTGGTTCCGGCATGGTGAAGGCCGCTTACTCTTCCGGTACCCCCGCTATCGGCGTCGGCCCCGGTAACTGTAACGTGGTCATTGATGAGTCGGCGGATCTGCGCATGGCCGTGGAATCCATCATCCACTCCAAAACCTTTGATAACGGTATGATCTGCGCTTCTGAGCAACACATCACTGTTTTGGCTAGTGTGTACGATGAGGTCAAACGGTTACTGAAGGAAGCCCGTTGCTACTTCCTGAAAGATGACGAGGCCGCCAAGGTTGCCGAAGTTTTCTTTAACTCCAAGACCCACGGCGTTAAGCCGGGCGCGGTTGGCCAGACTGCCAACCGCCTCGCAGAAATGGCTGGTATCGACGTTCCTTATGACACCAAGGTCCTGATCTATGAGACCGACGACACCTCTCACGACTGCGCATGGGCCAACGAGAAGCTGACTACCCTGCTGGGCATGTACAAGGCTGAGACGCTGGACGAGGCCTATGACATTTGCTACAAGCTGGTGCTGGAAGGCGGTGCCGGTCACTCTGCTGCCCTGTACATCGATCCCGCCGAGGAAGAGAAGATTACCAAGTTTGGTCTGCGTATGAAAGCTGGCCGCGTCATCATCAACCAGCCCACTTCCTTTGCCGGCATCGGTGACCTGTACAACTTCGACATTGCTCCCTCTCTGACTTTGGGACCTGGCGCCGTCGGTCACTCTGCTTACATGGGCAACACCAACTACGAACAACTGCTGGATATCAAGGTCCTGACCATGCGCAAAGAAAATATGCTCTGGCTTCAGTTACCCAAGAAGGTCTATTTCAAAACCGGCTGCACCCCCGTGGCTCTGAGGGAGATGAAGGAAGTTTATGACTTCAAACGCGCTTTCATTATCACCGACTCCACTCTGTATCAGCTGGGTGCCTGCGACGCCATTATTAACCAACTGCGTGACTCTGGCATTGAGACTGCCGAGTTCTTCGATATCCGTGTCGATCCCCAAATCCAGGACGCTATGAAGGGTTTGCCCAAGATGCATGAGTTCCAGCCCGATGTCATCATTGCCGTGGGCGGTGGCTCCGCCATCGACACTGCGAAGATCATGTGGATCATGTACGAGCATCCCGAAGAAGCCTTCCTGGACATGGCCACCATCTTCCTGGATATCCGTAAGAGAATCCGTTTCTTCCCGCAAATGGGCAAGAAAGCCAAGCTGGTCTGCATCCCCACCACCGCTGGTACCGGATCCGAATGTACACCCTTCACCATCATTTCCGATGCCAACACTGGAATGAAGTGGCCTCTGATTGGCTATGAGATGATGCCCGAAATGGCAATCATCGACGCTGATAATATGATGAAGTTGCCTCCCAGAGCCACTCAGGCCTCCGGCTATGACGTGTTGACCCACGCTGTGGAAGCGTATGTCTCCACCTTCGCTACCGAATACACCAACGGTATGTGCCGCGACGCCACGAAAATGGTCTTTGATTACCTGCCCCGTGCCTATCGCTCCGCATTTCACGATGCGAAGCCCGATCCTGTGGCTCGTGAGAAAATGGCCAATGCCTCTGCTATCGCCGGTATCGCGTTCGCCAATGCATTCCTGGGCATTAACCATTCTCTGTCCCACAAGTTGGGCGGCTGGTTCCACATCCCCCACGGCACCGCCAACGCTCTGCTGTTCCCCTTCGTCTGCCGCTTCAATGCACAGCGTCATCCCTATAAGATGGGCACTTTTTCGCAGTATAAGTATCCCCAGGCCTTTGAGCGCTATGTGGAGTTGGGCGAGTTAATCGGTGTCAAGGGTAAGACCGATGAGCAGACCTTTGAAAACTGGATCAAGGCCTGCGAGCAGCTGAAGAAGGATATCGATATCCCCGAGACCATCCTAGCTTGGTTGCTGGAAGCCCATCCCGAAAAGAGTGCCGAGGAGTGGGAAGCCGAGTTCCTAGCCGCTGTGGACCAGATGGCGGAGTGGGCATTCCACGATGCCTGCACCGGTTGCAACCCCGTATACCCCACCATTGGCGAGCTGAAAGGCTGCTACCTGAAGGCTTTCTATGGCGAGAAGAAGTACGCCGAGAAGTACGGTAATATCTGGGAAGTGGAAGTCAGCCTGCCCACTGAAACCCACGCCGCCTATCCCATGGGCCTCAGCGCCGATTTGGGCGTAGACAAAACTGGTGGCTTCAACTAACCGCTACCTGCTTAACACGCTTTGCACTTCTTTCACCATTCAGGGGGTCGGTGCTACGGCACCGGCCCCGCCCACAAATCTTGTGAGGCGTATATTCATTTCAGAGTGCCTGATATCCACGGAACGGGAGCTTTGATAGGAAAAATAAAGATGGATAATCCTTTGATGTTATCGCTGGATTTTCCTCCACTCTAAACCGAACGTGAATCCTTTCGATTCGTCCAGCTTGCCATCAAGGTATTAGATTGCGTCATACTTCAAACATCTCTCAACATTTGCAAGACTTCTGAGTTTATCAAGTTTTCTTATCTGTTGAGAATCAAGGTTTAGCTTTTTGAGATATTTCCTGATTACTTCGGGATTTTTTGCATGAATAATGTAGGAACTAGAGGTGAATTATGAAGCAAGCGCTGAACCTGCCGAAAAAGATCTATTTTAAAACTGGATCTGCTCCTGTGGCGTTGCGGGAGTTGAGCGATATCTATCATTGTAATCGTGCGCTGTTGATAACAGACCCCAAACTGTATCTGGCCGGAGTAGCAGCTCCGGTGGTAGACCAGCTGCGTCATCAGGGAATTCGGGTGGCAGAGTACTTCACCATTGGTGAGACGGTCTCTTATGAAGACCTCCGGGGTGCACTGCCTAAGTTGAACGAATTCCAGCCTGATGTCATTTTGGGTGTGGGCGGTGAAAATGCTCTGAGCGCAGCTAAGGCATTGTTGGCACTGTATGTCGACTCCGAATTGGATCTGACGGCCGCTGCCGACGATTCCCACCTGATTCCTGCTTGTGACAAAGCGAAGTTGGTTCTGATAGCCGCAGATTGTACGAGCGGTGCGCAGACCTCTCCCTTCGCCGTGCTAAAGGACGATGAGGGCGAGATTCGTGTGCTTAAAAGCATCTATTTGCTGCCTGAACTATCCATTACAGACGCTGATTTTACTCAGTGGTTGACAGCAGAAGGAATTAAGAACGGTGCCCTGAAGGTCCTCTCCTTCGCGGTCCGTACTTATCTGGACCCCAACTGCACAGAATTTACCAACGGTTTGCTGGTGGATGCCATTTCTCTGCTGCTGAAAGACACGAAAGCCGCCATGCACGGCAATCCCGCCGCCAGGGAACATCTACACAATGCGGCGGCACTGGTCGGCGCGGCCTGTGGCAGTGTGTTGGACACTGTGACAACGGATCTGCCCAATTTTCCCACCAATGAGGAACGGCCTACCGGTGATAACGATATCCGCTGCGCCAATCTTGCCGAGCAACTGGGCTTCCATGATTGCCGCGCTTTTTTGGCCAACTGTGACGCTTTGGCTATGTTGTGATTGTCAAGAGAAATCCTCTTTTTACTCCCAACAGGACGCCGGCTGCCGTAATGCGGCAGCCGGCGTTCCCAAATCCATAGAAAGAAGGCTTTCAAGATGAATCATCCCTATAAGACGCGAGAGCGCGGCGCTACGGTGACTGTCTTTGTCCCCTATGACTGCAAAAACCACTGTCCTTTCTGCATCAACAAAGAAGAGTATGCAGACATGACGGGCTTCTCACTAGAGAAAATCTGTGAGAGTATCGGTCGAATGGACAATATATCTCCTCGCTGTGATTTCGTTTTTACAGGGGGAGAGCCCTTTGCGAATTTGGAAGCATTTCAGATAATGATGGACGCGGTACCACCGACCCACAAAATATACATCAACACTACACTTCCGGTTTCCACAGATCAGCCGGAGGAGACAGTGTTGGACTTTATTGAACGGAACATGAGAAAAATTGCCTGCATCAATGTTTCTCGCCATCTTCAGCACTATGTGGTGGAGTCCAACGACTCCCTGCTGGCCAAGCTTCCGGTGCCCTTCCGGGTGAACTGCGTGCTCTATGAAAACTATCCGGTGGATCAGTTGGTGCCCTATCTGGAGCGGTTTCGGAAGATCCCCGGAGCCTCCATTCAGTTTCGCTTCGACTACACCGCCACCACTCAGGAGAACCTGTATGATGAGGAGAACGACAAGATCCTCCGCGATCTCAAGCGGGTGGCCAAGTACACGGGGCTTGACGGCTGCCGGATGCGTTGCGGCTTCCACTTCGACTATAAGGGCATGGAATTGATGTATCACAAGACACTACCCTACTCCACCATCGTGGAGACAGATCCCAAGGACGGTGTCACCTACGACATCCTCTATGACATCCTCATTAAGCAGACAGGTGACATCCACTCCGACTGGGACGGCACGCCCCTGGATGTGGATGCCTATGGAAAGGCCGTGTTTGAGCCCTATGATTTAAAGTGGCTGACGAGATCGACTTAGCAGTTGCAATCGAAAATTTTGCGGATTTTATCAACAGGAGTGATCTTGCATGAGCCGATTGGATATTAAAACCCCCAGCAAGGCCCAGATGGTGGTGGAACATCTGTACCGCAGCATGGAGCACCGGATCGAGGCCAGCCCGCCGGGCCTGTGCCCTATTGATATGGCGCTGAACTTTCTGAACCTCTGCCATGCCCAGACCTGCGGGAAATGCGTGCCCTGCCGGGTGGGCCTGGGACAGCTGTCGGACCTGCTCCACGAGGTCCTGGACGGACGGCCGTCCCTGGACATCCTCCAGCTGATCGAGGACACGGCGGAGGTAATCGTGGCCTCCGCGGACTGCGCCATCGGCGTCAACGCCGCCCAGCTGGTGCTGACGGGCCTCCACGGCTTCCGGGACGACTATGAGGAACACATCCTCCGCCACCGCTGCCTGGGCAGTTTGAAGAATCCCGTCCCCTGTGTGGCCCTGTGCCCCGCCGGGGTGGATATCCCCGGCTATATCTCCCTGGTGCGGGAGGGGCGCTATGCCGACGCAGTCCGCCTCATTCGGAAGGACAATCCCTTCCCCACAGCCTGCGCCTACATCTGCGAGCACCCCTGCGAGGCCCGTTGCCGCCGGCAGATGGTGGACGACGCCATCAACATCCGGGGCCTGAAGCGGTTCGCCGTGGACCACGCCGGGAAGGTGCCAAATCCGCCCAAGGCGAAACCCACCGGAAAGACGGTCACCGTCATCGGCGGCGGCCCCGGCGGCCTTTCCGCCGCCTACTACCTGGCCCTGATGGGCCACCAGGTCACCATCTATGAGCAGCGGAAGCAGCTGGGCGGGATGCTCCGCTACGGCATCCCCAGCTACCGCTTCCCCCGGGAGCTGCTGGACGCGGAGATCGCATCCATCCTCTCCCTGGGGATCAAGGTCCACACCGAGGTGGAGGTGGGGAATGATATCTCTTTCCAAGAGCTGAAGAAACAGTACGACTGTCTGTACATCTCCATCGGCGCCCACACGGACAAGCGGACGGGCATCCCCGGGGAGGACAGCCAGGGCGTCATCTCCGCCGTGGAGCTGCTGCGGCAGATCGGCGACGGGGACCTGCCGGACTTCCACGGAAAACAGGTGGTGGTCATCGGCGGCGGGAACGTGGCCATGGACGTGACCCGCAGCTCGATCCGCCTAGGTGCAGATAAGGTGACCTGCGTCTACCGCCGCCGGCAGGAGGACATGACCGCCTTGCCGGAGGAAGTGGAGGGCGCCGTGGCGGAGGGTGCGGAGCTGCTGACCCTCCAGGCTCCGGTGCGGATGGAGAGCGGGCCGGACGGCCATGTGACCGCCCTCTGGACTCAGCCCCAAATTATTGGGCAGGCGGACAAAAACGGCCGCCCCAGTCCCAACGGCGCGGATCAGCCAGAGCTCCGGGTCCCGGCGGATATCATCATCGTGGCCATCGGCCAGGGCATTGAGACCCACGGCTTCGAGCAGTCCGGTATTAAGATCCAGCGGGGCGGTACGATCCTGGCGGACAGCGGCACCCATCTGCCGGACATGGAGGGAGTGTTCGCGGGCGGTGACTGCGTCACCGGCCCCGCCACCGTCATCCGGGCCATTGCGGCAGGCAAGGTGGCTGCCGCCAACATCGACGAATATCTGGGCTACTGCCACACCATCGAGGCGGAAGTGGAGATCCCCGCGCCGCACCTGTCGGACTTTACGCCCCGGGGCCGAGTGAGCACCACAGAGCGGGAGGCCGGAGCGCGGAAGATGGACTTCCAGTGCATCGAGTGCGGCATGACCCTGGAGGAGGCCCAGCGGGAGTCCGCCCGCTGCCTGCGGTGCGACCACTTTGGCTACGGTGTGTTCAAAGGAGGACGTGAGGAGAAATGGTGACACTGACAATCAACGGACAGACGGTCCAGGTCCCGGCGGGGACCACGATCCTGGAGGCGGCGGAGAAAGCCGGGATCAAAATTCCGACCCTCTGCTATCTGAAAGACATCAACAAGATCGCCGCCTGCCGGATGTGCGTGGTGGAGGTGGAGGGCAGCGACCGGCTGGG
>OJOH01000157.1_pt1 | contig 59602 bp, 47 predicted proteins | sample 1598201 | NCBI WGS metagenome assembly OJOH01 (sample SAMN03922462, study PRJEB24848) | human gut metagenome | isolation source: stool sample | host: Homo sapiens | place: Germany | collected 2009-11 | reverse complement strand
CGGTCCCGTTCCGAACCCGGAAGCTAAGCCCCATCGCGCCGAGAGTACTGCGGGGTCAGCCCGTGGGAGGCCAGGGCGCCGCTGACCGGTGGACGGCACCGAGCCGTACGCTTGAACTGAGAAGGGGGAGGCCTCGCGGCCTCCCCCTTTTTTGCGTTAACACTTCACAATGTAGTTGCATTCACCTCTAGCCCGGTTGGGCTTATGGGTAATGAGCTTTTATTTTAAGACAATAAATCGAATCACAAGGGCAACCGCTATGACCACAATGATCAAAAGCAGGAATTGGAGTCGATGCTGCTTACGTCGTTTACTTGATGAGACGAAGATCGTTTTCCCTTGCTTTGGCGTCTCGAGATAACGAGCCGAATGCGTTAAGGTTTGCTTAGGTCGGGGACCTCTTTGCTGCCGAGTTATGGGCGTTTTCGTCGGGTCGTCATTGATTGCGCTGTTTTTTGATAACGGTGCATCTTTTAGATATACGGGATCGCCCGATGCGACGCCCATATGCTTACGTCCCGTTTGGGCATCCTCGAGCGTTTGATATCGATTTCTCGTCACATATTCGGGCTCTGCATCATTAATGGGCTCTTGCGAGATGTGGGGGCGATGGAACCGTGGCGGCTGCGTGGAAATATCTTCCCCCTGCGTCGGCATAAATATATTGTTCTGGTTTTGGTCGTCCATGATGCCCTTTAGCTCGTTACCAACAACGTGTACGCGCTCATTGTAAGCCCCTTGTTATTTGTAGCTGTGGACATACTCGTTATTTAAGCTCTGGTTCAAAAAACCTTTACCTACCTAAAACCTGAGTCAAACACACTTAGATATGCTTATAGTACTAGACTCAAAAAACTTTATAGTCGATGTATATATAAGCACCGGGTGGGCATATATAAGAGCGTCAAAAGAAGTCCCAGTCACCTAGAAGATGACTCGGCAGTCCTATAAAGGAGTGGTAAACATGGCAAGCATGGTTCCTTATCGTTCGGTTTTTGGCGTTCGTCCCTCTGCAAGCTCGCTGTTCGATTTGTTTGATGATATGAGTGACCTAGCGAACAGCTCGATCGCCTCTAAGGCGTTCCCCGTTGACGTCGAGGATAAGGGCGATGGCTACGAGGTCAAGGCTTATCTGACCGGCGTCGCCAAGGACGATATCGATGTCGAGCTTAACGAGGGCCGCCTGTCCATTAGCGTGAATGTCGAGGAAGACGAGGAGAACGAGGGCAAGAACTTCCTGCAGAAGGAGTTCAGCTCGTACAGCGCGACGCGTGGCGTGTATCTTAAGGACGCTTCGAGCGAGGGTCTCTCGGCTAAGTACGCTGACGGCATCCTTACCGTTACGGTTCCCAAGATCGTCGAGAAGAAGAACGTTACGAAGATCTCCATCGACTAACTTCGTTGGTGTTCTTCGCTGTTAAATGACAACAAAAGGGGCTGGGAAGCGATTCTCGGCCCCTTTTGCTGTTTAGGACAGTCTATTGAATGGTTGCTGGCCGATGCTGGCTTGCGGGGCGTATAGAAAGTTTTCGCGATCCTTGGAGAAGGGTGGCGGAGCTGCCAACCTCGTCATCCAGGGTTGCGGCTAGAGCTTTGGCGTAGCTTTTGACGGTAAGGCTCGTGCGATTGTTAACTTGGCTGATATGCATGGCAATGAGCTGTTCGGTGCGATCGGTAACAAGTTCGCGCGCGGCTTCGGCGGCTTGGTCGTTGGAGAGGTGTCCCCTTGCAGACAGGATGCGCTCCTGAAGAAAGCGGGGATATTCTCCCTCGCGCAGCATGGTCACATCGTGGTTGCTTTCGAGCGCCAGGACTCGACAATCTTTGAGGGTGTTCATGGCTTGGCTCGATAGCTCTCCGGTGTCGGTGGCAAAGCCGATTGAATCATCGAGGGCGTCGAATCGATAGCCGACTGGATTGATGACATCGTGTGATGTTGAGTAGGTTTGCACGTGGATGCCGGCAATGGATAGGATGTCACCGGGGTCGAATTCCTCAACAGGCAGATGCGAAAGATTTTCTTTGCCCGAAAGTGTGCCCCTGCTGGCAAAGAGGGGGCCGTGCCAGTGCTTGCACCAGACTTCGAGACCCTTGATGTGATCGCTATGCTCATGAGTAATGAGAAGAGCCGAGACGTTGTCTGCCGAGAGCCCCAGTTCTGCCATGCGCTTTAATGTCTCGCGGCGAGAAAGACCGTCGTCAATCATGATGAGCCCCCGGGGCCCTTCGATGAGCGCGCAGTTGCCTTTTGAGCCGCTGCCAAGGATATGAAGGTGCAGACGAGACATAAGATTCCAAAGGATACAATGGGTGCGAACGAATAGAGGAGGAAGCAAATGCCAACGGTATCTCAGCATTATGGACACCATGCTGCATCGTGGGCCGATGATAAAGCCCTGGCAACGCGGCAGACGGCTGCCCCCGTGGTGCTCATGGTATCAGGTGGTGCGGACTCGACGGCTTTGCTCCTTATGGCATGCACATCAAAGTTGGATATTCTGGATGGGCGTGGTGTGGCCCCCATCGCGCGCGAGCGGCTGCACGTGCTGCATGTGAACCATCATCTGCGCGGCGAGGCATCCGATGGCGACGAGGCCTTCGTGCGCGGCCTATGCACACAATATGGCTTGCCGCTGTGTGTTGAGCATGCCTATTTTGATGATGAATCGGGCAATATCGAGGCGGCTGCCCGCGAGGTGCGCTATGCCGCGGCGCGGAGGTATGTTCGCGAGCTCTGCGCCCAGACGGGGGCACCGCGAACGGCGGCTCGTATCTGCACCGCACACACGTCTTCGGATCGCGCGGAAACGTTTTTGATGAACGCGATTAAGGGTTCGGGGCCCGCTGGTCTATCGAGCATTCCTCGCCGGAGGAATATCGTGGTGCGTCCCTTGCTCGACCTGACCCATGGTGAGCTCGTGGGCTATCTGCAGGTGCATGGTCAGCCGTGGCGAGAGGACGAGAGCAACGAGGACGTGTCGTACTTGCGTAACTACGTGCGCCATCGAGTGATGCCGGTGGTGGCGCAGCGTAACGCGAGCGTCTGTAAGACGATTGGCGCCGCCTGCGAAATCTTAGGCGATGAGGACGCCTTTCTTTCCCAGCTTTCCGCACAGGCGTTTCGAAGCTGCCTGCGTAAGGAGGCGGCGGGCGCACTGGTCCTTGACGCTCGCCGACTGGCTGCGGCCGAGGTGGTGATCGCTCGGCGCATGGTGCGACTGGCAATTAAGCGTATCGACCCCGACGCTCGTCCGGAGATGCGGCATGTGGAGCGCGTGCTCGCCTGTGTCGCCGAGGGCTCGGGTTCGGTTACGCTGCCGGCGGGAATCGATGCGCGCGTGGAGTTTGGCATGCTGTCATTCAAGGCCCCGGCGGCGCGCGAGGGGTTAGTTGCCGATTGGGTCACCATTCCCGGTCGATTGCCGCTGGGGGCGGGCCGCATCCTGGTGGCAGAGCCGATGGCCGTCGAGCCGGGGTGTGATATTGTGCGCCGTGCCCGCGAACTCGCGGGTGCCGGAGGGGTGACCGCTATGGTGGATGCCGCGACGCTGGGCTTTGCCGATCGCGATAGCGAACGGATGCTCGCCGGCTCACGCGGGGAGATTCCCGCCGAGGCGCGTTTGGCGCGACTGTGGGTAGACGGTCCCGCGCCGGGGGATGTGATGTGTCCGTTGGGCATGAGTGGGCGAAGTAAGAAGGTATCCGACTTGCTCAACGAGGCTCGTATTCCCGTTTCTGAGCGCGCAGGCGTTCCCGTGGTGAGAACGGCTCCGGGAGGTGCCGTGGTATGGGTCGCAGGCGTTCGCACGGACGAGCGATTTAAATGCACGGCCGCAACGCGCGTGGCGTATCTGCTTCGCGTGGTCGATGCGGAATAGTGCCTTGCGCCTACTATTCTGTGCGACGTTGACGGTATTCCCGCGCTGATGGCGCACGGGCTGGTAAATATACCCCGTGCGCTGCTAGAATGTGTAGTTCGCGTCCATACGGCGGTGTGTGGGCGATAAGCACAAGAAAGGGTTGTCATGGCTTCTCAACATCCGGATATCGAGAAGGTTCTGTTTACGCAGGAGGATATCGACGGTATCGTCTCTCGCCTAGGCGAGCAGATTACTCGCGACTACGCGGGTAAGGATCTGGTGCTGATTGCGGTCCTGCGCGGCGCCGTGGTCTTTATGGGCGACCTGATGCGCAAGATCGAGCTGCCGACCAACATCGATTTCATGGCTGTTTCGAGCTATGGCGACGGTGTGAAGTCCTCGGGTATCGTGCGTATCATTAAGGACCTGGATATCGACATCCGCGGTCGCGACGTGCTAATCGTCGAGGACATTCTGGACTCGGGCCTGACGCTCAAGTACCTGATGAAGAACCTCGAGAGCCGCAAGCCCGCTTCTCTGGAGGTTGCCGCCTTCCTGTGGAAGGACGTTGAGGACCGTACCTCGGCCGTCACGCCCAAGTATGTTGGAACCCATTGCCCCGATGCCTTTGTGGTGGGCTACGGCCTCGACTATGCCGAGCGCTATCGTAACCTTCCGTATCTGGGCATTTTGAAACCGGAGGTTTATTCGTAAGATGCCCGACGACCGTAACGATAACAATTCCCAGACTCCCCGGGACCCCAAGATCCCGGGGATACCCGGAGGCAAGAAGCCCACGCGTACGGGCTGGCTGTATTTTATTTTGGCTTGCGCGCTTCTGGGCTATGCCTTCTTTAACATGGGCTCCGGCTTTGCCAATTCCAGCAATACCGTAAAGCTCGCGACGAGCGAGATGGTCAACGCCATTAAGCAGGATCGCGTCGAAGATTTGACCTATACGGTTCAAGACGGAAGCGTGGCGGGTCATTACTGGAAGACAAAAAAGGACAAGGGCGATACGAGCGAGCTCAAGAGCTTCTCCTCGACCTATGTCGGCTCCGATTCGCTTGCCGAGCTTATGGCGGAGCACCCCGATACCAAGTACATCGTCAACACCAACGATCCCGATTTTTGGGGCGACCTGGCGATGAGTGTGCTGCCGACGATTGCCCTGATTGCCATCATGTTCTACTTTATGCGCCAGATGATGGGTGCCAACAACAGGAACATGCAGTTTGGCAAGACTAATGCCAAGACCAACGAGGCCACGCGCCCCAAGGTCAAGTTTGAAGACGTTGCCGGCGTGGACGAGGCAGTCGAGGAGCTCGAAGAGATTCGTGACTTCTTGAGCGACCCGGATCGCTATCGCAAGCTGGGTGCCAAGATCCCGCGTGGCGTGTTGCTGGTGGGCCCTCCGGGCACCGGTAAAACGCTGCTGGCCAAGGCCGTTGCCGGCGAGGCGGGCGTGCCGTTCTTTAGCATCTCGGGTTCTGACTTTGTCGAGATGTTCGTGGGTGTCGGCGCCAGCCGTGTGCGCGACCTCTTTAAGGAGGCCAAGTCCCAGGCCCCGTCGATCATCTTTATTGACGAGATCGATGCCGTGGGACGTCAGCGCGGAGCTGGCTTGGGCGGCGGTCACGACGAGCGCGAGCAGACGCTCAACCAGCTGCTGGTCGAGATGGACGGTTTTGAGGAGAGCGAGTCGGTCATCCTGATCGCTGCGACCAACCGTCCTGACATCCTGGATCCGGCATTGCTGCGTCCCGGTCGTTTTGACCGTCAGGTTACGGTCGACCGCCCGGATGTGAAAGGCCGCGAGCAGATCTTGCGCGTGCATGCCGAGAACAAGCCGATGGACGAGGACGTAAAGTTTGAGAAGCTCGCCCAGATGACCGTTGGCTTCACCGGCGCCGATCTGGCAAATCTGCTCAACGAGTCTGCGCTGCTGGCTGCCCGCCGCCATCGTTCCGTGATCTCGATGGACGAGGTCGAGGAGTCGATGGAGCGCGTGATTGCCGGTCCGCAGCGCAAGGGTCGTGTGATGACCGAAGCCGAGCGCACCACGATTGCCTACCACGAGAGCGGTCACGCCCTGGTGGGCCACATCCTGGAGCATTCCGATCCGGTCCACAAGATCTCGATCGTTAGCCGCGGTCAGGCGCTGGGCTACACGCTGCAGCTTCCGCAGGAGGACCACTTCCTCAAGACCAAGAACGAGATGCTCGACGAGCTCGCCGTGTTCTTGGGCGGTCGCGTTGCCGAGGAGCTCATGTGCGACGACATCACGTCGGGCGCGAGCAACGATCTGGAGCGCGCGACCAAGATGGCGCGCGAGATGGTCACGCGTTTGGGCATGAGCGAGGAGCTGGGAACGCAGGTGTTTGGCGAGGCGCAGCATCAGGTATTCCTGGGCCGCGATTACGCCGATCACCAGGATTACTCCGAGGAGACGGCGCGCCGCATCGATATCGAGGTTCAGCGCATCATGCGCGAGGCCCATCGCCGTGCGGTCGAGATCCTGGATGCCCGCCGCGATCAGCTCGACCTGATGGCCAAGGTGCTGCTTGAGCGCGAGACCGTCGAGGGTGACGCCGTGAACGCCCTGCTCGACAACGAGTGGGATGCCTACCTTGAGCGCGAGGGCGATATCCTGGCGGCCAAGGAGGAGCGCAATGCCAAAGCGGCCGGTATGCCGACCAAGAAGCGCGCGCCTCGTATGAGCGAGGAGGAGCTTGCGGCGGACGCCGCGGCATTTGCGCAGGCGGCTATGCAGGAGGATGCCGAAGCCGCATCCGATGATGCCGGCGATGACCGTGCCGTCAATGCCGGTGCTGACATCGACGACGACAAATAGTCTTTGTGGCGAAAGCCTCCGCGGGGAAACCGGCGGAGGCTTTTTCTTCATTGACTGGGGACAGACTTAAATGGGCATTTTCACGCATTTAAGTCTGTCCCCAATCAACATTGCTGCGGCGCTTTGCCCGACTAAAGCGTACAATAGCGCCTATGCGAAAGGGGAACAGATGATCAACGAAACCATGTATGCTCGCGGTGCGGAGAGCTCCATCATCCGTGAGATTTTTAGCTATGGCCTTGAGCGAAAGGCGCAAATCGGCGCGGAAAACGTGTTCGATTTCTCGCTGGGCAACCCGAGCGTTCCTGCTCCCGCTGCCGTCGCGGAGTCCATTAAGAAGGCCTTGGAGCTGCCGAGTGACCAGCTGCACGGTTATACGCCCGCACCGGGCCTGCCGCAATGTCGCTCCGCTGTGGCCGAATCGCTCAACCGTCGATTCGGTACGAGCTATGAGGGCAAGGATGTCTTTATGACCGTGGGCGCGGCGGCTTCGCTCACCTGCACGCTCAATGCCGTTACGAACCCGGGTGACGAGGTCATTGTTATCGCCCCGTACTTCCCGGAGTATCGCGTGTGGATTGAGAAAGCCGGCTGTACGTGTGTCGAGGCGCTCGCCGATGAAGATACGTTCCAGTTGAGCGTGGATAACGTGCTCAAGGCGATTACCGATAAGACGGCTGCCGTCATTATCGACTCACCCAACAACCCGACTGGTGCCGTGTATACGCGCGATACCCTGACGCGACTGGCCAATGTTTTGCGCGAGGTCAATGCCAAGCGCGATCCCGAGAATCCGATTATGCTTATCTCGGATGAGCCGTATCGCGAGATTGTCTATGGCGCCGAGGTGCCTTGGGTGCCTTCGATCTACGAGCACACCATCGTGTGCTACTCGTATTCCAAGTCGCTTTCGCTACCGGGCGAGCGCGTCGGGTGGATCCTGGTTCCCAATACGAATCCTCAGGCGGCTCGTCTAATGCCCTCCGTTGCCGGTGCCGCCCGTACGTTGGGCTTTGTGTGCGCGCCGGCGCTCTTCCAGCGCGTAATTATCGATTGCATCGATGAGCCGAGTGACGTTGAGGCCTATGCACGCAACCGCGCGGCGCTTACCGGTGCATTGGCGGAGTACGGCTACACGTATGTTGAGCCGGATGGCGCGTTCTACCTATGGGTGAAGGCGCTGGAGCCCGATGCGAACGCCTTCTGCGAGCGCGCGAAGAAGTATGAGCTGCTCGCGGTGCCTTCGGATAGCTTTGGCATGCCGGGCTGGTTCCGCTTGGGCTACTGCGTGAGCTACGAGACTATCGTCAATTCGTTGCCTGCCTGGAAGCAACTGGCCGACGAGTATCGTTCAAAGTAAAGCGCTCTGCTTACAATGTTTTACGTGAAACGGGGTTTGGTTTTAAGCCAGATCCCGTTGTCTATGCCGTTGTGTGATTGGGATGAAGCAGTTTTACGACTGCCGAAAGCTATGCGTACAATGAATATACGCGACGGCCATACTGGACAAGGAGACCCGATGCCCTACCTGCTTTCTTGTGATATTCATACTCATACGTTGTTCTCCGCGCATGCGTACTCAACCATTGAGGAGAATGTGTACTGGGCGGCAGAGCGTGGCCTGCAGGTGCTCGGATCTGCCGACCATCTGAGCTCTATGGTTACGGCTTGCCCCAATGACCTGCGCAGTTACCAGTTCTTTATCAACCAGGATATCTGGCCGCGCATTTGGAGCGGCGTGCTAGTGCTGCGTGGTGCCGAGGCCGATATCGTTTCGCTGGACGGAAGCCTGTTTGGCGAGGACACTCCTGTCACGCTCGATATCGCCGGCGATTCGTACAGCCGTCAGCATTCACTGTTCGATTTGGTTACGCGTAATTTGGATTATTTGGTTGCAAGCGTGCATAATCCGCAGATTGCTGAGGGCGCGACGCTGACCCAGGCGACCGAGATGTATATCAATGCCCTGGAGCACCCCAAGGTGTTCATGCTGGGTCACACGGGGCGTTCGGGCGTGCCGTTCGATATCGACGAGGTGCTGTTGGCGGCTAAGGCCAAGCACAAGATTATCGAGATCAACAACCATAGTCTTGAACACGGTGTCGACACTGAGCATTGGGCCGTATGCCGCAAGATCGCCGAGCGCTGCGCCGAGCTGGGCGTGGGCATTGGCGTTTCGACCGATGCGCACATTGGCATGGCAATTGGTAAGCTCGATTACGCTCGCAAGATGCTCGACGAGATTCACTTCCCGTTGGATCTGATCGTGACGCGCGATCGCGAGACGCTGCTGCGCGAGATGGCGGCAGCTGGTGTGTGCGACCTGCGCAAGGGGATGTAGCGAGGCTCAATCTGTAACGAGAAAAGGAGCGGTCCAGACGGACCGCTCCTTTTCTTATGTCAGTAGGTTAACGGCGTTCGAGGACGGCGACGGTCTCGGTATGGTCGGTATGGGGGAACATATCAACCGGCGTAATGCTGAGCAGGCGATAGCCTCCGTCGAGGAGCTGGTGCAGGTCGCGCTCTTGAGTGACGGGGTTGCAGCTGATGTAGGTGATGCGGCGCGGCTTAAGTGCGCAGGCGGCGTCGAGGAACTCGGGGGTGGAACCGACGCGCGGCGGGTCGATGGAAAGGACGTCGACGCGCTCGTTGTTATCGGCGGCATCGAGAATATAGTCGGTCGCATCGTCGACCATAAACCAAGCGCTGCGGGTGAGGCCGTTGAGCTCGGCATTGCGACGTGCGTCGGCAATGCCCGCCGGGTTACGCTCCACACCGAGCAGCATAATGCCGACACCCTTGTTCCGGGCTTCTTTGGCTGCGCAAAGACCGATGGTGCCGCTGCCGCAGTAGGCATCCATAAGCACATCGCCCTGGTGCAGATCCATACCGTCGATAGCGAGCCGATAGAGCAGTTCGGTCTGCTGCGGGTTGGTCTGATAAAACGCGGTGGGGGAGATATCGAACTCGCAGCCGAGTAGCTGGTCGCGCATGCACTCGGCGCCATATACAATGCGGGTTTCCTCGCCGAGGATGGCGTTGCCGGGACGTCCGTTGATGTTTTGGGCGACGGTGACGATGTGCGGATTGAGTGCGGCGACAGCCTCAAAGAACTCCTGCGCATGCGGCAAGTCGCGCTGAGCGGTCACGAGCGTGACCATGACCTGGTCGGTACGCCAACCGCAGCGGACGACGGCATAGCGAAGCAAACCAAGATGCTTGTCCTCATTAAAGGCGGGAATATGCAGCCGCTCAGCTTCGCGTGCGATGCCGTTGAGAATCTGACGGGCGCCCGGTGCCTCGACGGGGCATTCGGGTACGGCAACGATCTTGTGCGTGCCGCGCTCAAAGAAACCGCAACGGACGGCGCCCTCCTTACCGGGAGCAAAGGGAGTGGCAGCCTTATGACGAAAGCCACGCGGTGCAGGATATTTGCCCGGGTCGCCCAGGGTGACACCCATGCCACGAATAGGATTTACAGCAATGCCCTCACGCTCACAAAGCGAAGCAAAAAGCTCCTCCATAGCAGCCTGCTTGGCGGCGAGCTGCTTCTTATAAGGACGATTGAGCGCCGTGCACCCACCGCAAGCTTTCATGATCGAACAGGGGGACTTGGGGTCCACAGCCTTACGCGCAGACGAAACCCGATCTTTATGCGAGCGCTTGGAGCGAGTCTGAGATGCCTTATCCTCGTTCCGACGAGAGCCGGGACGCTTGGCCTTAGCCTTGCCCTTGGCCGACTTACCCTTCGCGTCCTGAGACGACTTGGATTTCTGAGAAGATTTTTTCTCCTCTGACCCCTCAGCCGCCTCGATCAAAGCACGACGAGCCTTACGCTCCGCACGAGATTCTGCCATGAATTAACCCCACTAATTTACAAATTGAAAGCTGAAAGCATTGTACCGTGCCAAGCTAGCGGACGATATACAAGCGCCTATTTCATGTCAGTGATAAGTCCAACGATGTTTGCCCGGCGTGGGCGGGGAGCGGCGCGTAATTAAGTTTATCGCGAGTTCCGCACGCAAAGGAAAGCACTTAATGTGCTTTCCGTCTTGCGCAGGACTGTAGAGCAGGAAACTTAATTACGCGCCGCTCCCCGCCCACGCCGGGCAAACCCTCCCTTGTACTCCATCTCACTAAAGTGTATGATTCTGGACGTTACACGAATCACTTTACTTAACTAAAGTGTCATCAAGGGGGGATACCATGAACACCGATATGTCTCGTCGTCAGTTTGTTGGTCTAGCCGGCTCGCTCGCCACGGTGCTTGGCCTTGGTCTTGTCGGTTGCGGCGGTGGTGCCGGCAAGGGCTCCGCTGCTGGCTCTGCCGCGGCCAAGGATGTGAAGGGCGCTGCGGAGTCCAAGAAGCTCGTGGTGGGCTTTGATAAGTCCTATCCTCCGTACGGCTTTGTGGGCGACGATGGCGAGTACACCGGCTTTGATCTCGATCTGGCCAAGGCTGTTGCCGATAAGCAGGGCTGGGAGGTCAAATACGAGGCCATCGACTGGGACGCCAAGGATACGCTGCTCAACTCGGGTGCCATCAACTGCATCTGGAACGGCTTTACCATGGAGGGCCGTGAGGATGACTATACGTTCTCCGAGCCGTACATGCTCAACGAGCAGGTGCTGGTGGTAAAGAAGGATGCGGGCATCAAGAGCTGGGACGATCTTGCTGGCAAGACCGTGATCACTCAGACCGATTCCGCTGCGCAGGATGTGCTCGAGGGTGACCAGAAGGATCTGGCGGCGACGTTTGCCACGCTCGACACGATCGGCGAGTACAACACGGCCTTTATGCAGCTCGAGAGCGGCGCGGTCGATGCCGTGGCTTGCGACCTTTCGATTGCCCAGTATCAGCTTGCCGCCAAGCCCGATGCTTATACGCAGCTTGATGAGCCGCTGTCCAGCGAGCACTACGCCGTTGGCTTTAAGAAGGGCGACACCAAGTCGGCCGATGCTGTAGCCGAGTCGCTCAAGGCGCTCTACGAGGACGGCACGGTCAAGGACCTCTGCGATAAATATTCAAGCTATGGTTTGTCTTTCGATAATTGGGTGCTCAAGTAATGTCTATTCAGGTCATGATGCAGATGCTTGGCCAGGGGTTCTTGGTCAGTTTGCAGCTGTTTGTGTTGACGCTGCTCGGGTCGATTCCGCTGGGAATTCCCGTGGCGTTTATGCGCATGAGCAAAATCGCGCCGCTTCGCTGGATTGCGCGCATCTATATCTCGGTCATGCGCGGCACGCCGCTCATGCTGCAGATGTTTGCCATCTACTTTGCCCCGTATTACGTGTTTGGCATTTCGCTCACGCCCGATTCCAAGTGGACGGCGTGCGTCGTGGCGTTCATCATCAACTACGCCGGTTACTTTGCCGAGATCTATCGCTCGGGCCTGCAGTCCATTCCGCGCGGTCAATACGAGGCTGCCGAGGTGCTGGGCTATTCGCGCGTGCAGACGTTTCTGTATATCGTGATGCCGCAGGTCGCCAAGCGTATTCTGCCGGCGATGGGCAACGAGATCATCACGCTGGTCAAGGACACGTCGCTGGCGTTTGCCATTGGCGTGGGTGAGATGTTCTCGACGGCCAAGGCGCTGGTCGCCTCGCAGGTGAGTATGGTGCCGTTTGCGATTGCGGCGCTGATTTACTGGGTCTTTAATTTCGTTGTCGAGATGCTGTTGGGCGCCGCCGAGAAAAAATTGGATTACTACCATGATTAATTCGGTAATGAATATATCGAACGCTCGCAAGGCGTTTGGCGGCAATGAGGTGCTCAAGGATATCTCGCTCGAGGTAAAGCGTGGAGAGGTCGTGGCGATTATCGGGCCTTCGGGTGGCGGCAAGTCCACGCTGCTGCGGTGTGCCACGCTGCTCGAGACGCTCGACGGAGGCTCGCTCTCGTTTGGCGACCTTGCCGTTGCGACGGATGCGGGTTCGGGCGCGGTCTATGCGAAGGGCGATGTGCCCAGGCAAGCGCGCTCGCGATTTGGCCTGGTGTTTCAGAACTACAATCTGTTCCCGCACTATACCGTGATGAAAAACATCACCGATGCGCCGATCCGCGTTCTTAAGCGCCCGCGCGAGCAGGCGGAAGCTCGTGCGCATGAATTGATTGCTCAGATGGGGCTTGTGGGCAACGAGAACAAGGTTCCGTGTGAGCTTTCGGGCGGTCAGCAGCAGCGCGTGAGTATTGCCCGCGCCCTGGCGCTCGATCCGGAAATCTTATTCTTTGACGAGCCGACCTCGGCGCTCGATCCCGAGCTGACGGCCGAGGTGCTGCGTGTCATTAAGGACCTCGCTGCGCAGAACATGACGATGGTGATCGTGACCCACGCAATGCAGTTTGCGCGCGATGTTGCCGACCGCGTGGTCTTTATGGACGGCGGTCGCATTGTCGAGGAGGGTCCGGCCGAGCAGGTTATCGATCATCCGCGCGAGCAGCGTACCCGTGAGTTCTTGAGCCGTATCGAGGGATAGGCTCAGCTATTTACTCAACTGCTTATTAAGGTGAAACCGCCGCAGGTCTTATGGTCTGCGGCGGTTTTTTGCATCCGCGGGGTTCAATAATCGCCTCGCATACTCGCCTCCTCCTCTCGCCGCCCGTATTCATACGCGTGCCGAAAGGTCTGCATGGACAGGCGACTGCAAGGGTAGGGTGGTGGCATAGGACATTTGGAGGGTGAGTCGGCTCGGCTGCCGACCGTGCTGCTCCCGGGACGGCATCGACCGCGAACTCTCCCCGTTGGCGTCGCGCATCGCGCGCGACCCTGCAAGGAGGTCATCATGGGTGCTCCCAAGACCGGCAACGTAAGGAACGTGGTGCTCGTAGGCCAAGGCGGGGTGGGCAAGACTTCACTCGCCGAGGCCATGCTCCACCTTTCTGGTAAGACCGCCCGCCTGGGCGGCCACGACGGCACCAAGCCCACGCTCGACTATGACCCCGAAGAGGTCAAGCGTGCATTTTCCATCTCGACGACCATCGCGCCGATCGATTGGAAGGGCGCCCGCATCAACGTGCTCGATGCCCCGTGCTACCCCGATTTCATCGGCGACGCCTTTGCCGCGATGAGCGTCTGCGAGACGGCGCTGTTCGTGGTCGACGCCGAGGCCGGCCCGCAGCCCACGACGGTTAAGCTTTGGTATGCAGCCGAGGACCTGCGCCTGGCGCGTGCGGTGTTCGTGAACCGCCTGTCGCGTCCCGAGGCCAGCTTTACGACCACGATGGGCCTGCTGCAGGAGCGTTTTGGTGCGCGCCTGGGTGCCGTGACCCTCCCCTGGGGCGAGGGCGAGGACTTTGACGGCATTATCGACCTGGTGCGTATGAAGGCGCGCCATTGCAACGGTACCGAAGCCGTAGAGTCGGAGATTCCCGAGGAGTATCGTGCCCAGGCTGAGGAAGCCCATGACCATCTGTGCGAGCTGGTGGCCGAGGCCGACGATGAGCTGATGATGAAGTACTTGGAAGGCGAGGAGACGCTGACGCAGGAGGAGCTTGAGGGCCTGTTGTCCAAGGCGATCGCCGAGCGCATCTTTGTGCCGGTCTTTGCGGGCGATTGCATTAAGGAGCAGGGCGTCAACTCGCTGATGGACGACATCGCCACGTACTTCCCGGCGCCGACTGACTACGGCGAGATGCCGCTCATCGACGGCGACTCGCTCAAGATCTCGAGTGACGATGACCGCCCGGTGGCCTTTGTGTTTAAGACCCTGGCCGATCCACAGCAGGGTCGCATCAGCTTTATCAAGGTGCTGACGGGTACGCTTGAGCCGGGCCTTGAGCTGATCAATGCGCGCACGCGCAAGAGCGACCGTCTGGCTCACCTGTATGTGATGTGCGGCCGCGACATGACCGAGGTCGGCCACGCCTATGCCGGCGACATCATCGTGGCGCCCAAGCTGGCGGCCGAGACGGGCGATACACTCTCGATTACCGGCAAGGTCGAGGCGGCGGCGTTCAAGTTCCCCAACTCGCAGTACCGCATTGCCATCGAGGCCGAGAACCGCGGCGACGAGGAGAAGCTCTATACGTTTATCGAGAAAGCCTGCAAGGCCGATCCGACCATGAGCATCGACCGCGACGAGGAGACGGGCCAGACCATTATCTCCGCCGTGGGTGAGGCGCAGGTTTCGGTGCTGCTCAACCGTTTGGAGGATCGCACCAAGGTCGTGGCCAAAAGCGTGCCGATCCGCATTCCGTATCGCGAAACCATCCGCCGCACGGCAAGCGCCCAGGGCCGCCACAAGAAGCAGACCGGTGGTGCCGGTCAGTACGGCGACTGCTGGCTACGCGTGGAGCCGCTCATTGGGCCCGACGGCACGAGCGACGGCTACGAGTTTGTGGATGAGGTCGTGGGCGGCCGCATTCCGCGCTCGCTGATCCCCGCCGTGGACAAGGGCGTCCAGGAGACCATGAAGGACGGCATCATTGCCGGCTACCCGCTCACGGGCATTCGCGTCGCGGTGTATGACGGCTCGTATCACAGCGTCGACTCCAACGAGATGGCGTTCCGCGCGGCGGCTCGCATCGGCCTGCGCAAAGCATGTGCCGATGCCGACCCGGTGGTGCTAGAGCCCATCGAGGAAATCACGGTGACTATCCCCGAGAGCTACGCGGGCGCCGTGATGGGCGACATCTCGGCCTCGCGCGGTCGCGTGACGGGCATGGAGACCGATGAGCGTGGCGATACCGTGGTCATCGCCCAGGCGCCGCTGGCAGAGCTGACGGATTACTCGACGCGCCTGCGCTCTATCACGCGCGGCACGGGCGACTTTACCATGAAGCCCGCTGGCTATGAGCAGGTGCCTTATGACGTTCAGGCCAAGCTGGTCGAGCGCTATGAAGAGGGCCGCGCCAAGTAACGTGTGGTTTTGCCTGCAATGTAGGTGCTGACGAAAAGGCCGTCCTGGGTAACCGGGGCGGCCTAATTTGATCCCCTGGGGACGGAGGAAAACGGATCATGTTTTTGGGTTACGGGCGGCGCGGTCGGCACTAGTCTCCGGATGCCTGGTTGCGGCCGGTGGCGTAGTCGATCTGCACGTGCGGCTGCAGGTTGTAGCAGTACACGTGGAAGCACAGGGTCTTGCCGTGGTCCTCGATCGATTGTGCCTCCAGGCGAACGCCGCGACAGACGAGTTCCTCTTCGTTGTACATGGGCGTGACGCGGTAGAGCACATGGTTGCCCGTATCGCGAATATAGTTGAGAATCTGCTCTTCAAACGGTAGCATGCCCGTCTCGTTGAGATAGCGCGTGCCGGTGAGGAGATTTTTGCGGTTGGCGTTTTCGCCGCAGAGCGACCAGGCGATGAGGTGGCAGCGGTTGTAGAGGCTCTGGCCTGGAATAAAGTCGTAGCGCTGCTGGTGCCAACCGGCAGGATGGATACGCGAGATATCGCCGCGCTTGCCTTGGCCGAGCGATTCGGGGCCCACGCAGGCGAGCGCTTTGCGGGTGCGGCCCGAGCTGTCGAGCTTGGAGAATTTCTTAAAGCAGCCCTCTTCGGTGGCGCGATCGTATTCATCGAGCGTGAATGACGGCGTGCCTAGCGGGTGCGTGCTGTCGGCGCGAAGGGCAACGTAGGGGTTGCCGGCGTAGTCGGGAATGCTGCTGAGATAAACACCGCGGGCGCGGTTGAGGTCGGGGTTTTCGACTTCGTCGATGGGGGTGGCGGCGCTGTTCGTGGAACCGTCGTCACCGATGTTGGTCGCGGTGGATTCGGAGCCATCGCCAGAGTCTTGGCTATTTTGAGAGTCCTCGGAGCTCGCTGTTCCCGATTCAAGCCGGGCAACCAAGTCTGCCTCGTCGTCGGTGCGGCTGGGACTCTCGTTTTGTTTTTCGGCCAGAGCTGCTGCCTGCTCATCGCTTTGCGGCGACAACAGCTTGGGCGCTCCGTCGAGCGACCCTGTGAACAGCGCAAACCCCAGCACAACGGCGGTGCCGATGGAAAGTACTTGCTTGTAGGCGGACTTGCGCGACATTGTGGCTCCTGGATGGACGGTTGGGAATCTACCAGTCTAGCAGGAGCCGGCAGGGGGCGTTCTATCGAACAAATACTTAAGATTTGGGATAGACGCTGCTGATTCATTTGTCCCGCAGCCTCAGTCTAGATCGAGGTGGAGTCGAGCCAGTTGAGCTTGCACTCGAGAATGCGCTGCTCGCCGGGTTCGCTGCTACCGTCAAGTAGGGCGAGCAGCATTTCGGCTGCTTCGCGACCTTCCTGGTCGACGGGCTCGATGATGGTAGAGACGGTTGGTGTGGTGAGGTTGGTCCAGTCTTCGCAGTTGAGTCCCAAAAGGCCGATTTGCTGTGGGAGCAGATGGACCATGGGCTGAAGCGCCTTATAGACGCGCGGAAGCGCCCATTGGTTTTGCACGAAGATGAGCGTGCGCTTGGCGGGGTTGAACTTGTATTTAAAGTATTCGGTGAGCTCGTTGATTGACGGCTTGTTGTGATCGATAGGGATGGCTTTGTAGGGCTGTCCATTCGCGGCCAGCGCCTCGGCATATCCCTGGAAACGCTCCATGCGGGTGCGCATTTCGGTCATGTTGGCGGCGATGGAAAAGAAATCTTCGTAGCCGGCATCGAGAAGCGCCTGCGTGGCGTTGTACACGCCGTCGTAGAGGTTGGTTTTGATCCAGCTGGTGCCCGGGCTATAGATGGCAGCGTCGAAGAAGACGACCGGCTTGCCGGCGCGCCTAATGCGGTCGTGGACGGCTTTGAAATTTGCCGTGGGTTGGATGATAAAGCCATCGACGCCCAGCGAGAGCATCTTGTCGACGTACATGAGCTCGGTCTCGGGGTTAAAGTTGCTCGTGCAAACGACCGTCTGGTAGCCCGCGGGGAGCATGACCTGCTCCATGCCATTGAGAACGAGCCCCGCCCATTTGTTGGTGTTATCCAAAATGATGATGGCGATGACGTGGGTTTGTTTGCCGGTGAGCGTTTGCGCCTGGGCATTGGGAACGTATCCGAGTTCCTTAATGACGCGCGCAATCTTTGCCTGCGTCTTTTCGCTAAGTTTTTCTCGTTTGTCGTTGAGGTAATACGAGACGCTTGCCGTCGAGGTTCCCGCCTCTCGAGCGACGTCTGCGATCGTAACGCGCTGTTTTGCCACAGCGACTCCTTCCGACAGATGAGCATTTTCCAACATGATGACTTTGAGTCTTGGTGAGGGATACGCTTCGGTGAGCGACCCGTTCCTTTCATATGAGTATGCAACAAATGAGGTATACGGGTGGGGTCGAAATTTGTGACCGGCATGCGCATCTGCCGTCTACCGAGAAAATCAAATACTTCTTGACTTTTGAAATCGAGGGTAAAATCGCAGGATTTATTTTTGGTTAAACGCATAACCAAATTGCATAACCAACGCTCTGACCTGCGCGTTTACCGAAATAAGCTGGCATTAAGAAAAACGAGCACCTATATTGGTCTTGTCGAAAAGACAGTAAGTCCAAACGGCGGGGGATGCTCCGGAGGCCTCCGCAAACGGTGTCTTGCGCACGCAACTCTATGAAAAGAGGGAAGCAATGAAGATCGTAGGCGTTGCCGCCTGTACTGTGGGTATCGCCCACACGTATATGGCCCAGAAGGCGATTCAGGATGAATGCGCCGCCCGTGGCATCGAGTGCAAGGTCGAGGCTCAGGGTGGCCTGGGTATCGAGAATGAGCTCACGCAGGAAGACGTGGACTCCGCCGACCTGGTCCTGGAGTCCGTCGACGTGGGTGTCGAGAACGAGGACCGTTTTGAGCAGAAGATGGCCGAGGGCAAGTTCCTCAAGGTCGGTACTTCCGATGTGATCGCCGATCCGGTCAAGATCATCGACCAGGCTGTTGAGATTATCAAGGCGACGGGTGGCGCCGTTGACGCGCCCAAGGCCGAGGCCAAGGCAGAGAAGAAGGCCGTCTCCGCTGCCCCGCAGGCCCCGACACCGGCGTCCAAGCAGTCTATCTTTGCCGATCCTGGCAAGACGCTGCTCAATGCATTCAATACCGGCGTTTCCTATTTTATCCCCATTGTCGTTATCGGTGGCGTGTTCCTCGCCTTCTCGTTGGCATCCGGTACCGCCGGCGCCAACGGCATGGAGGTTACGAACCCGCTGATGGTGAGTCTTAACACCATCGGCATGGCCGGCATCTCCATGATGATCCCGGTGCTTGCGGCATACATCGCCTACTCGATGGCTGGCAAGCCCGCGCTCGCCCCCGGTTTTGTCCTGGGCTACCTGGTCAACAACGCCGTCGTTACCCCGAGTGGCAACAGCGTCTCGACCGGTTTCTTGGGCGCCATGATCATGGCGGTCATCTGCGGCTACTTTGTCCGCTGGATGAAAACCTGGAAGGTCAACAACACCATCCAGACCATCATGCCCATCCTGATCATCCCGATTCTGACCTCGCTCGTCCTGGGCATGGCCTACATCTACATCCTGGCCACGCCGCTTGGCTTTGTGATGGATTGGCTCACCAGCGTGCTCGGTAGCCTGCAGGGCGGCTCCGCGGTTGTCCTGGGCCTGGTCATTGGCGTTATGACCGCCTTCGATATGGGTGGCCCCATCAACAAGACCGCTTCGACCTTTACTATGGCCATCATGGCCTCCGGCATCTACGGCCCCAACGGTATGTTCCGCGTCGCCGTCGCCATTCCCCCGATTGCCTGCGGCCTTGCTGCGCTCATCGCCAAGAATAAGTTCGATGACGCCGATCGCCAGATGGGTATCTCCGCACTGTTCATGGGCTGCATCGGTATTACCGAGGGCGCTATCCCCTTCGCGGTCAAGGACCTCGGTCACACCCTTCCCGGCATTTGCATCGGCTCTGCCGTGGGTGCGGCGCTTGCCGCCTTCCAGGGCATCGACTGCTACGTCCCGCACGGTGGCTTTATCGTCGCCCTTGCCACCAACAACGTCGCGCTGTTCTGCCTGGACATCGTGATTGGCTCCGTGGTCGCTGCTGCAATCCTGATTGCCATGAAGCCCACGCTCGATAAGCAGGCCAAGTAAACCTTTAAGGACTCCGGTTGTGCGGAGGGATGGATTTGACTCCGCACAACCGCCCCTACACAACAAAATCCATCCGTACTGATAGGGCCCGCATCTGGGTCCCAGGGAACTTTTGTCAAAAATCCTCTGGAGAAGGAGAACAAAATGTCCAACCTCACCATCCGCCAGGCCGTTCAGGGCATGCTCAAGCTGCAGGATAGCGGCGATCACGCAACCATGGTCGGCATTGGCCCCATGAGCCCCAACCTGATTCAGGCCGTGTTCGAGCTTGCCAAGGACGAGGATTTCCCGCCCATGTTTATCGCCAGCCGCAACCAGGTCGATATGGACGAGATGGGCGCCGGCTACGTTAACGGTTGGGACCAGACGCGCTTTGCCGCCGACATCAAGAAGGTTGCCGACGAGGTGGGTTACACCGGTCCGTACTACCTGTGCCGCGATCACGGCGGTCCGTGGCAGCGCGACGAGGAGCGTAACGCCCACCTGCCCGAGGACGAGGCCATGGAGCTCGCCCGCAAGTCCTTCGTCGCCGACATGGAGGCAGGCTTTGACCTGCTGATGGTCGATCCCACCAAGGACCCCTATCAGATCGGCAAGGTTATTCCGCTCGACGTGGTGCTTCGCCGCACGATCGATCTTATCGACTACCTTGAGCAGTACCGTCGCGAGCATAACCTGCCCGAGGTCGCCTATGAGGTCGGTACCGAGGAGACCAATGGCGGCTTGACCTCTACCGATAAGTACGAGGAGTTCATTTCTCAGCTGCAGCCCGAGCTCGAGAAGCGCGGCTGCCCCATGCCCACCTTTATCGTCGGCCAGACCGGTACGCTTACCCGTTGGACCGAGCAGGTCGGCCATTACAACTTTAAGAACGCCCGCGAGCTCGCCGACATGGCAAAGCGCTACGGCGTGGGCCTGAAGGAGCACAACGCCGACTATCTGGATGACGCAACGCTGCTCGAGCACATCCCGGCTCACGTGACGGCCTCCAATGTCGCCCCTCAGTACGGCACCGAGGAGACCCGCGCCTACCTCAAGCTCTGCGCTACCGAGCAGATTCTGGTCGACAACGGCCTGTGCGACGATCCCTCCGACTTGTATCACACGCTGCTGGTCAAGGCTATCAAGACCGAGCGCTGGCGCAAGTGGATGACCGGCGACGACGTTAACCTGCAGGTTGATGACATCCTGGCTGACGACGAGCTCAGCCTGAAGATTCTGGATGTCTCCGGCCACTACGCCTTCAACGATCCCGAGGTCAAGGAGCAGGTCGAGAAGCTTTACCGCAACCTCGCCGCTCAGGACATCGACGGCAAGCGCTTTGTGATCGAGCACATCAAGCGCCCGATCAAGCAGTACGTCGTCGGTCTTAACCTCAAGGGCGTCACGAGCCGCATCGAGGCCGCTCTTGCCGAGTAAGTAGCTTTTCCTACGCGACGCCGGGCCTGGGGCATGTCCCAGCTGCAGGCCCGGCACATGGGACAAAGGGGCAGTCCCTTTGTCCCATACTTTTGAGTTTTAGCTTCCTTTGAAGGGGTTCACCATGAAGTTCTTTATCGATACCGCCAATCTGGACGAGATCGCCGAGGCCAAGAGCTGGGGCTGCCTGGCCGGTGTTACCACCAACCCGTCCCTGTACGCCAAAACCGGCGGCAAGCTTGCCGACTTTGAGCCGCATATGCTCAAGATTGCCGAGCTCTGCGAGGGCCTGCCCGTGTCCGCCGAGTCTACCGCCACCACGGCCGAGGGCATGATCGAGGAGGGCAAGCGTCTTGCCGCCCTCGCTCCCAACATCGTGGTTAAGCTTCCCGTGTGCGAGGCCGGCCTCGCCGCCTGCCGCGCCCTGGCCGACGCAGGAGTGCGCGTCAACATGACGCTTGTTTTCTCGCCGACCCAGGCCTTGATGGCCGCCAACGCCGGCGCTCGCTACATCAGCCCGTTTGTCGGCCGCTTTGACGACATCGCCGAGGACGGCATCTCGCAGCTCGACAATGTTGTGACTTGCATCAAGAACTATGACTGGACCGGCAAGAACGTCGACGACACTGTTGAGATCATCACCGCTTCGGTCCGCACGCCCAACCACGTGACCCAGGCGGCTCTTCTTGGCGCCGACATCGCGACCGTGCCCATGGCCGCTCTCAAGAAGTGCCTGCATCACCCGCTGACCGACCAGGGCCTTGCCTCGTTCGAGGCTGACTGGCAGAAGGTCGTCGCTCAGGCTTAACGAGTGGATTGCCCCGGCATCGCGTCATCCGGTGCCGGGGTTGTTCTCAAGAGAGGAATTCGTATGACCAACCAGGAGCTGGCGAAGGTCGCCAATGAGGTCAGGAAGGGTGTCGTGACTGCGGTTCACGCGGCCAAGTCGGGACATCCGGGTGGATCGCTCGGTGCTGCCGACATCATGACGTATCTGTACTTTGAGGAAATGAATATCGATCCTGCCGACCCTCACAAGGCCGATCGCGATCGCTTTGTGCTCTCCAAGGGTCACGCGGCGCCGGGCCTGTATTCGGTGTTGGCAAATCGCGGCTATTTTCCCGTCGAAGAGCTCGAGACGCTCCGCCATATTGGCAGCCGACTGCAGGGCCATCCCAACATGAACGACACCCCGGGCATCGATATGTCCACCGGCTCGCTCGGTCAGGGCATCTCTGCTGCAGTTGGAATGGCGCTTGCCGCTAAGCACTGGGGCGACAGCTACCGCGTCTACACGTTGCTGGGCGACGGTGAGTGCGAGGAAGGCCAGGTGTGGGAGGCGGCCATGTTTGCCGGCAACCATGCGCTCGACAATCTTGTTGCCGTCGTCGACCACAACGGCTTGCAGATTGACGGCACGATCGATGAAGTCAACTCGGCCATGCCGCTCGCCGACAAGTTCCGCGCCTTTAAGTGGCATGTGATAGAGCTAGCCGACGGTAACGACATGGCGCAGATTGCCGCCGCCTTTGCCGAGGCTCGCAAAGTGAGTGCCTCGCCTGTGGCCATTATCGCCGAGACGGTGAAGGGCAAGGGCGTTTCCTTTATGGAAAACCAGGTGGGCTGGCACGGCAAGGCACCCAACGATGAACAGTTTGAGCAGGCCATGGCCGAGCTCGCAGCAGCAGGGGAGGAGCTCTAATGGCAGACGTCAAGAAAGTCGCCACGCGCGTTAGCTATGGCGAGGCACTTGTCGAGCTGGGCAATGAGCGCGATGACTTTGTGGTCCTCGACGCCGACCTGGCCGCCGCCACGCAGACCGGCAAGTTTAAGGCTGCGCACCCTGAGCGCTTCTACGACGCCGGCATTGCCGAGAGCAACTTGATGGGGCTTGCCGCCGGCATTGCGACCACGGGCCACGTCGCCTTTGCGAGCACCTTTGCCATGTTCGTCGCCGGCCGCGCGTACGAGCAAGTGCGTAATTCCATCGGATATCCGCACCTCAACGTCAAAATCGGCGCCACACATGCGGGTATCTCGGTCGGTGAAGACGGCGCCACGCATCAGTGCTGCGAGGACATCGCGCTCATGCGCACGATCCCGGGTATGACGGTAATCGTTCCCGCCGATGACATCGAGGCTCGCGCTTGCGTGCGCGCTGCCTATGAGTTTGAGGGGCCAGTCTATATGCGCTTCGGCCGCCTGGCAACACCGGTCATCAACGACCACGAGGACTATGAGTTCAAGATTGGTCGCGGCGTAGTCGTGCGCGAGGGGTCCGATGTGACTATCGTCGCATGCGGCCTCATGGTCGCCGAGGCGCTTGAGGCTGCCGAGGCGCTCGCTGCCGATGGCATCGATGCCGAGGTCATCAACATGCACACGATCAAGCCGCTCGATGAGCGCCTGGTGGTTGCCAGCGCCAAGAAGACTGGTCGCGTGGTCACCGCCGAGGAGCATTCGATTATCGGTGGTCTTGGCGAGGCCGTGGCCTCGGTGCTCGCGGAGCAGCGTCCGGTGCCGATGCGACGCGTCGGCGTGCGCGATGTGTATGGTGAGTCCGGCCCTGCGGTCGATTTGCTGCACAAGTACGGTTTGGACGCCGACGGCATCGAAGCTGCGGTCAGGTCTGTGTTGTAAGGAAGGTTTCCATGGGATTTGTATCTGCCAACCAAGTGACGATCGGGTATACCGCCGCCTCGCGCGAGGACGCCCTGCATTATTTGTCCGAGCAGGCAATCGAGCTCGGCTTTGCCGATGACGCATCTGCCGTAGAAGCTGCCTTTATTGCTCGCGAGAACGAGGCCGAGACCGGCCTTGTCGCCGGTTTTGCCGTTCCGCATGCCAAAAGCGACGCGATCCATACGCCGGGCGTTGCCGTGCTTAAACTAGCCGAGCCCGTTGAATGGCCGAGCTTCGATGGGGTGCCCGTCGATGTTGCGCTCGCGCTGTACGTGCCCGCCGGCGAGGCTGGAACCACGCATCTGCGCCTGCTCTCCAAAGCTGCCGTGATGCTGATGGACGCAGGTTTCCGTGACAAAGTGCGTGCGAGCACCGATCCCGTTGAGATTGCGGAGCTCATCAATAGCGGACTCGAAGACTAGAACAGTCATCCCGTTCAATCAATTGATCCTTCTCCAAGGAAAAGGGCCGCGACGCCATATAGGTGTCGCGGCCCTGTTTGCGTTTCCCCAGATAAAACCTGCCAAAATAAACCTGTCCCTTTTTGGCAGGTTAATCGGGGCCTATTTCACCGCAACTTAGGGCACGGTTAGGAAGTGTGCGCCTTAAAGAGTGGAGCCCATGATTAGAGAGGTCGCACTCGTCTCTCTAAATGTCTCTCTAAAGGGAAGGTTGGTTAGAGAGATAGCATTAGGCAATCTAGCAGCGAATTCGATACATCTCTCTAAATGTCTCTCTAAAACAAGGCACTTATCTCTCTAAAGTTAGAGAGATAAATCTATTGCTTTAGAGAGACGGAATGCCAAAATTCGTCCGTCAGCTACCGTCTGCCAAAAATGGCGGATAAAGGGCTCATCGAAGCAATGAGTTCGTCGACGAGCCGCAACCGCCGCTATCGGAAGAAGTAGATGCAGCCGAATTGCCCCTCTATCGTCTCTCGAAGTTTGATGGGTGCTAGAGGGGCGACTGCCTCGCGATATTTCCCCAGATAAAACCTGCCAAAATAAACCTGTCCCTTTTTGGTAGGTCAGTTAACGCAGTGCAGGTTGAGCATATGCGAGCGAGCAGGTTCCGGGTGCGGTAAGGTGACGTGAAACAAGCGGACGCTGACCTTTTGGTCGCGCCCGTGAAGTTGAACGTCAGATTGCCGTGCCCGGAGCCCGCGCAGCGCCGAGCAGGTACGCCGTTTGTAAAACGGCGTAACCTAAAGATTCATGTTGCCGTGAATGTAGGGGGTGACCTCGGGGGAGATATGGTCGCAGCCCAGCTCGCGCAGCGCGGACTCGATAACGGCGGGCAGCGGGGTCTTGCCCTTGTCGTCGACGGCGGCACCGCCGAGGGTGGCAATCTTGGCGACATCTGCGGGTGCGGCCTCGATATGCATGCAGCCGCCGACCAAGCGCGCACGCACCTGCGCCAGGTCAAGATCGTGCAGGTAATCCTCGCAGGCGCGGATTAAATCAACCTTTTCGCGCGTAAGCTCCTCGCCCGTGGGGACGCGCGTGGCGAGGCAGGCGCCGGCGGGCAGGTTCCAAACGGGATAGCCCCATGCGCGCAGCAGCTCGCGCTCTTCGTCCTTGGTAAAGCCGACCTCCATGAGAGGGGAGCGTACGCCGAGCTCTTCGGCGGCGCGCATGCCGGGACGGTAATCGCCGCGGTCGCTCGCGTTGCTGCCATCGATGACGGTGGGAAAGCCGAGCGACTTGGCGTGGTTGACGATGGCGGTAAAGCCGGCGTGCTTGCAGTGGTAGCAGCGATTGGCATCGTTGCAGGCTACTCGGGGGAGCTGCAACTGATCCACCGAAAGATTGAGCACGGGGAGCTTAAAATGCGGCCCCTCATTGGCTTGTCCATCAACGGACCGCTCAAACGAAGCCTGTTCGGGCGTACCGATGAGCGGCGTGGTGAGGTGGACGAGAAGCGTGTTGGCGGGCATGATGCGAGCACACACGGCGGCCAAAAAGCTGCTATCGACGCCGCCGGAAAAGCCGATGGCGACGCGTCCGTATGCCAAAAGCAGCTGCTCGAGTGCTGCGAGTTTGTCCTGAAGCTCCTCTGCGGGTGCGGCGGTGTCTGAAAGCATGAAACGTTCCTTACCAATATGTGCTCGGTCGAAAACTATAATCCTATCGGGCTGCTTGTCATAAGACTTCTATCTATGTAACGAAGGCACAATATGCTATATACGTTATATACAAGTTTGTAAAGTGCGGTAGAGTGTCAGTAATGCAATCCGGTGAGGGGGCCGATATGATCAAGGCTGTAATTTTTGACATGGACGGAACGCTGGTCGATACCGAGCGTTTGGGCATTAAGGCATGGAAGGCGGGCGCTGCCGAGCTGGGGGTCGCGATTGATGAAGCGCTGATCCATCAGTTTATCGGTCGCACCCTACCCGATGTCATGGACATCCTTGATAAGCATTACGGCAGCCACGAAACCACCGAGGCGGTCTATGCCCGCCACAAGGAGATTCGCGACGAGATGGTCAAGACCGAACTGGAGCTTAAGGCCGGCGCCGCCGAGTGCATAGACGAGCTGCTGGCTGCGGGCTATCACGTGGGCCTTGCGACGTCGTCGCGCCTCGCTACGGCCGAACGCAACCTTAAGATGGTCGGCCTCTTTGACAAGTTTGAGACGGTGACCTGTGGCGAGGACGTCGTGCACGGCAAGCCCGACCCCGAGATGTATCTGCTCGCCTGCGAGCGCGCGGGCTTTGCCCCCGAGGAGTGCGCCGTGGTCGAGGATTCGCGCAACGGCTGCGTCTCGGGTATCACGGCCGGCTGTCATGTCTTTGCTGTGCCCGATATCGTGCCGCTGCCGCAGGACGTGGTGGATGGCTGCGAGGTCGTGCTCGACACGTTGTTCGATCTGGCGGCGGCGGTCAAGGCCGTGCACTAGGCAGTTGCGGCGTTGAAGCGAGCAATCAGCCGTCTTTGCACTTAAGCATAAGAGGTCCGGCAATGGTCGGGCCTCTTATGCTTAAGCGGCGTTTTGGCATACTGGCCGACGTGCTATAGATACGCGCCTAGGTTGATGGCGGTGGCTTCGGCGTGGCTGCTCGCCTGGGTGCTGGCGCGCTCGAGGAGGAACGGCCGCACGAGTTCTTGGCGGTTGATATCCTCTGCGGTGGTGACTGCGGCGACGGTGCGCGCTGCAGAGCCGACGCGGATATGCTTGGTCTTTGTCGGGACCTTGTTCTCGATTTGCTCCATCAGCAGTTGGACACCCTTGCGGCCAATCTCGTAGCCCGGGGGCGCTACCGTAGTGAGCGGGACCGATCCGCTCCAAGCGAGTGGGTTGCCGTCGCATCCGGCCACGCGAACCTGCTCGGGGACGGAGATGCCTTTGTCGACCAATGCCGAGATAACGCCCGAGGCCAACACGTCGGTCAGACCGACGACATAATCGGGGCGTTCGTTGGCGGGGCGCCCGGCAATCTGAGCGCCAATGCTGTAGCCGTCGGCTGCGGTATTCCACTCTCCGGCGTCAATGACCTCAATTTTGATATCGGGATGCAGGGCGAGGGCCTTGTGAATGCCAAGTACGCGCAGGGTGAGCTGCATAAATGCTGCTCGGCCGACGACGACAATATGATGCGCGCCGCGGGTGATGGCGAGCTCGGCGATAATGCGCCCCTGTGCCTCGTTGTCGGCCGCTACGTAGTAACCGGGCTCGGAGCAATGGATGTCCAGATGGACGATCGGCACGGGCATCTTGGTCATAGCGGGGTGCCAGTCGGGGGATGCCATGGGCTGAACCATGACGCCGGACATTTGCGTGCCCATAAAGTAGCGCAGGTAATGGTCCTGGAGAATATCGTCGTTATCGGCGTTGGCGATGAGTAGGTCGTAACCGTGCTTGCGGGCTTCGTTATGGGCGCCGCTGGCAATTTGGAGCGAAAAGCCGTGATCGAGACGGGGGAGCACCAGGCCAAAGGACTTGGTGGCGCCGCCTGCGAGCTGACGGGCGCTTTGGTTGGGCAGGTAGCCAAGGCGGTTGATGGTCTCGTTGATGAGTTTGAGGGTCTCGGGGCGCAGCTTTTCGGGGTGGTTGAGTGCGTTGGAAACCGTGCCCAACGAAACCCCGGCTTCGCGCGCGACGTCGCTGATTTTAACCTTTGCCATAGCGGCCCCTTTGATGCGTTTCAAGTACAAGCCAGATTGTAGCATCGCCCGCCCCTAGGGTGTCAAAACCTGCCAATTAGGGACAGGTTTATTTTGGCGGGTTTTATCTGGGCAAACGCTGGAGCCCAGGCCACCACAAAGGCGCCTGTCCCCATTGTGGTGGCCTTGGCATGTGTGCATCGGGTGGTATCTAAGTTGAGATACCACTTCTGGTATATCAGCTTGCGTCTGCGTGAGTACAATACTCGAACGTTATACGTCTCAGCGCCCCATGTGCGTGGACGTCTTGCAGTCACGCGGACGAAGGGATTTATCCTATGTGCGGAATTGTCGGCTACACCGGCTCTGATATTGCAAAGAACATCCTGGTCACAGGCCTTAAGCGCATGGAGTATCGCGGCTATGACTCCTCGGGCGTCGCGCTCGAGGTGGGCGAGGGCGCCGCGGCGCACCTCGACGTTATCCGCCGCGTGGGCAAGGTCGCGGGTCTGGAGAGCGAGCTTTCCAATATCGATAGCGACGCAACCTGCGGTATCGGCCACACCCGTTGGGCCACCCACGGCAAGCCCTCCATCGTTAACGCCCATCCCCACACCAGCTGCGACGGTCGTATCGCCATCGTCCACAACGGCATCATTGAGAACTTCGCCGAGCTGCGCGAAGAGCTAGAGGGCCGCGGCCACCACTTTAAGAGCGAGACCGATACCGAGGTCTTCGCGCATCTGATCGAAGAGGCTTATGCCGAGACGCACGACCTGATGGCCTCCGTGCGCGAGGCTTGCACCCACGTGGTCGGTGCCTATGGTCTGGCCGCCGTGTGCGCTGACGAGCCCGGCGTGATCGCCGTGGCCCGCAAGGATTCCCCGATCGTAGTCGGCGTGGGCGAAACCGGCTCCTATGTTGCTTCCGATGTCATCGCGCTCATCGACGCCACCCGCGATGTCGTGGTGCTCGAGGACGGTCAGTTTGCCAAGCTCACGCCCGCAGGCGTCGAGTACACCGACGAGGCCGGCAACGTTATCGAGCCCAAGGTCACCCACATCGATTGGGACCTGGACATGGCAGAAAAAGGCGGTTATCCCGACTTTATGCTCAAGGAGATTCACGAGCAGCCGCGCGTCGTGCGCGACACGCTGGTTGGTCGTATGACGCCGGCCGGCGAGCTCGACATCGACGAGCTGGGCCTTTCGCTCGAGGAGCTCAACGACATCGACCGCGTCTACGTGATCGCTTGCGGCACCAGCTATCACGCTGGCCTCATTGCCAAGAATCTCATTGAGGGCTGGGCTCGCATCCCCACCGAGGTGGAGGCGGCCAGCGAGTTCCGTTATCGCAACCCCATCATTACGCCGACGACGCTTGTCGTTGCCGTGTCCCAGTCGGGCGAGACGGCCGATACCCTTGCCGCCATTCGCGACGCGCGCATCAAGGGTGCCAAGGTCTTCGGCATCACCAACGTGGTGGGCAGCCCCGTGGCGCGTGAGAGCGACGGCGTCATCTACACCAAGGCCAACAAAGAGATCGCGGTCGCCTCGACCAAGAGCTTCATCGGCCAGGTCGTGAGCCTTACGCTGCTGGCTTTGCTGTTGGCGCAGGTTAAGTACCGTCTGACCACAAAGCAGGCGCGCATGCTGTTCCGCGAGCTTTCCGATACGGCCGAGCAGATCCAGTGGATTTTGGATACCCAGACCGAGACCGTTCATGAGGCCGCCCTGCTGTGCAAGGACGCGCAGTCGGCGCTGTTCGTGGGCCGCGGCATGGGTGCCGCTATTTCCTACGAGGGCGCGCTCAAGCTCAAAGAGGTTAGCTACCTGCACGCCGAGGCGTATGCTGCCGGCGAGATGAAGCACGGCCCCATCGCGCTCATCGATCCGGGCTTCCCCGTCATCGCCGTGGCCACCAAGAGTGCCACCTACGACAAGACCGTGTCGAACCTTATGGAGTGCAAGGCGCGCGGCGCCAAGGTCATCGTCGTTGCCACCGAGGGCGACGAGGAGATCAACAAGATCGCCGACTGCATCGTCCGCGTGCCGGCAGTCCGCGACGTGTTCAGCCCCATCACGGCGAGCGTTCCTCTGCAGCTGCTCGCCCGCGAGGTCGCCATCCTGCGCGGCTGCGACGTCGACCAGCCCCGTAACCTGGCCAAGAGCGTCACGGTAGAGTAGTTGGTTCCGCCGTTCTAGCGACTAAGGCCCGGCTCCGCATCAAGACGGAGCCGGGCCTTTTCTGCGTTTGCCCAGATAAAACCTGCCAAAATAAACCTGTCCCTTTTTGGCAGGTTAGCGGAGCTTGCTGGTCTCGAAGTACTCGGGGAACTGGTCCAGGACCTCGGTCTGGTTGCGGAACATCATATGCAGGTGCTTGCTGACCAAAAAGCTCGCCTCGATGGGGTCGCGGCCGGCGATGGCGCGGCGGATTTGCTTGTGCTCGTTAACAATCTCCTGATTGTCGAGCGTCTGCGTGGCGGCGCGCAGCCAGCGGAAGCGCTCCAGGTCGGCATTGGTCTCTTCGAGCCACGACCATACGGTGCTGCGGCATGCGATGCTAAAGATCATGCGGTGCATGAGGTTGTCGCTTAAAAAGAAGCCGATGCGATCCTCCTCGGCCATGGTCTTTTCCTGCAGCGCGATGGCTCGGTCGAGCTGCTCGATGCCTGCCGAGGTGGCACGGGCACAGCACTCCACAATCACCTGCTTTTCCAGGTGCTCGCGAATGTAGCAGGCGCTCTCGGCAAGAGTGAGGTTGATGGGCGAGACATAGGTGCCGCTTTGGGGCACGGTACGCACCAGGCCCTCTTGCGCCAGACGCACCAGCGCCTCGCGCACAGGGGTGCGCCCCATATCCAGGTCGTCGCAAAGCTGCTTGACGCCCAGCTTTTCGCCCGGCTTGTAGTCCAGGTAGACGATTTTGCGTCGAATGGTGTGGTAGGACTGATCCTGTAGGCTCATTTCCTGCTCGCCGACGTGCATCGATTCTTCCATAGTGCCTCGCAACCGTTCTATCACACTCATATATCAGCTGTTAATTATGCCGCGAATCAGCTCTCCGTGGTGGGTAATTCGGCTGTTGTCCAAGAACTATTGCGGCATCTTGGTCTGTGTTTGCGCAAGGCTGTGCTCAATGTTGCCGTATCATAAGCCGTCGCAAACGTGAAATAGAAAGAAGGAATCCCATATGCAACTGGCGAATATCGTACGCGAGCGCTGGAAGGGCGTCTTGTTCTGCCTGATCGTCGCCATCCCCGCGACGTTACTCGGCAAACAGATTGAGGTGGTCGGCGGTCCGGTGTTTGCCATCCTCTTTGGCATGGTCCTGGCACTCGTCTTTCCCAAGAATCGTCGCGAACAGCTCGCCGCCGGTGTCACCTATACGTCTAAAAAAGTCTTGCAGTACGCGGTAATCCTGCTTGGCTTTGGCATGAACCTCTCGCAGATTCTGTCCAAAGGCGCTCAGTCGCTGCCGATTATCGTGGCGACGATCTCGACCTCGCTTGTCATCGCTTTCGTGCTCTGCCGCGTTATGAACGTCCCGGGCAAGATCGCGACGCTTGTGGGTGTGGGTTCGTCGATTTGCGGCGGTTCTGCCATCGCCGCGACCGCACCCGTCATCGATGCCGACGATCGCGAGATCGCCCAGGCTATTTCGGTCATCTTCCTGTTTAACGTTATCGCGGCGCTCGTGTTTCCGACGCTCGGCGGCATGCTCGGGCTGACCAACGAGGGCTTTGGCCTGTTTGCCGGCACCGCCATCAACGACACCTCGTCGGTAACGGCTGCGGCGAGCGCCTGGGACAGTATGCATCCCGGCGCCAATGTGCTCGAAAGCGCCACGGTGGTCAAGCTTACCAGGACGCTGGCCATTATTCCCATTACGTTGGTTCTCGCTTGCTGGCAGATGCATCTGGCGCGCAAGGCCGGCGGCGACGCCAAAAGCACGTTCTCGCTTAAACGCGCGTTTCCCATGTTCGTGCTGTTCTTTGTGCTGGCGAGCGTAATCACTACGGTGCTTCAGCTTCCTGCATCCATTACGGCGCCCATCAAGGAACTGTCGAAGTTCTTTATCGTGATGGCCATGGCGGCTATTGGCTTTAATACCGATATCGTCGAGCTGGTCAAAAAGGGCGGCAAGCCCATCGCATTGGGCTTTTGCTGCTGGATTGGCATTGCTTGCATGAGTTTGGGAATGCAGCACGTGCTGGGAATCTGGTAGAGAAGTAACTGATTTGCGTGCTGCGTGCTGGCGAGCGCATGTCCGCGGTGGAGCGATAGGAGCTCTTGCGGGTATGGCTTGTCCGCAGGTTGATAGGTCCCGAAGAGCTCTTATCGCCCCGCCAGGATGGCGATGCGGGGCAACTCATATACTCGCAGGACGGTGGCTTCTGCCCTATAGTGTTTGGTGAGCAATATCGTTCAATTTTGAAACACTCGCTCGCGCAGCCGTCGGTGGCGGCGTGGCGCCGAGGACGGGGCGCAATATGAACAGTGACGCCAAGCTACAAATCTTGATCGAGGCCTTGGCTGCTGCCGGGGCCTCGGCGTTGGCAATCGATGGGCGTGGACGCGTGGCGATTTCGACCATGGATGATGTCGCGCTCGAGCAAGATGTCGCGGCATTTGTCGCCGAGCGCCTGGGGCGTGTGGGCAGCGGCACGCGCCTGGTGATGGGGCATGCGGGAGGGCGCTTGAGCCTCACGGTGCGTCCGGTCGCCAAGGAATACGGCGCGCTTTGGGTAGTCGTGGTCCGCGAGGTGCACGGTGTGGCGGCACATGCGGGTATTGAGTGGCTTAACGCAGATGAGGTCGAGGCGCGCTACGAGGCAAGCGCGTACGGCATTGTCGAGGGTGCCGCTGCGGTCGCTGGTCCCGTCTGCGAAAGCTATGCCCGCGGCGTGCCCCTCATGTTGGAGGGCGAGCTGGGTGCCGGCCAGGCAGAGATTGCAAAACGCCTCTATCTGGATGGGCCTTATGCTGACGAACCCTTTGTGTCCGTGGCACTTGACGAGCTCACAGATCGCGGCTGGCGCCATCTGCTCAAAAGCTCGGAATCGCCGCTGTTCCAGGCGAGGCTGACCCTTTGTATTGGCGGCTGGCATGCACTTTCGCCGCAGCGTCTGCGCGAGCTTGTCTCTACGATGACCGACACGGCGCTGGCCGCGCGTTGCCATGTGGTTCTGACGGCAAACGATATGCCGGGCGGTGGCGAAAGCGATCAGGCCGCTTTTGTAACCGAGCGCTTGGCGTGCGCAGTAAGTGTGGCGCCTGCGATTGCCGAGCAGGGTGGCGCTTCGAAAAAGGTTGCGCAGTATTTGTCATATCTGTCAGATGTCTTTGGAACTGCCGCTCCGAGTATGTCCGAGGAAGCCGCCTCGACGCTCAACGGCTATCGCTGGCCACGCAACTATCTGCAGCTTCGCGAGGTCTCGGAACGACTCTATATATTAGTAGGGTCGGGTGTGGCGGAGCGCGCGGTGGCGGAGGAGGTGCTCGCCCAGGAGGACGTCATCAAAACTGCAGCCTTTGGCGCTCCGACGCTCGACAGCGACCTGTATATCCTGCGTCCACTGGCCGATACCGAACGCGACATCGCGCGGCTGGTCGTAGGCTACCTTCAGGGCAACCGGACCCGCGCTGCCGAGGTGCTGGGAATAAGCCGCACGACCCTGTGGCGCTTGCTGAAGGACGACGACCGCTGAGCGAGGCGCCCGTGACCGCGTGCGGCGCGTGTGCTACAGTCCAAAGCAGTAATGTTTCGATTGTGTTACGGCGTGCGGGGGCGTATGGCGGAGACTTCAAAACCAAACCGGAATAGACGGGGCGCGGCTCCAGTTAACCGCCGCACGACGTCCCGGACGTGGGGCAAGCACGCGTCGGGGTTCGACGGTTCGTTCAAGCGCACCAAATACGGCTATCCTTCGGCAAGCGCTCGCTTGGCCATGCAGGCCGAGTCGACGCTGTGGGGGCGCAAGCGCGTGGTGGGCTCTAAGCTTAAGCACGACGGAACGCTGGGCTATATCAGCCGCGGTGCGGCTCGCCGCAGTGGGCTCAATCCTGCCGGCTGGCATCGTTATGTGCCGATTGCAGTTGTTGTTGCAGTGATTGTGATCGCGCTTGCCGCGCTTGGTTACGCCGGCGGCGGGGTCGACCTGAGTGCGATGTTCAAGCCTGCTGAGCTCGCGCATGCCGGCACGGAGCTTGTCGAGGGCGCTCAGGCCCAGACGGGCGTGGCGCCTCAGCGCGGTATTGTTGCCGCTGCCGCAACGATCGCCGATGCCCAAAAGGGCGAAGGCGAGAACGGCAACGAAGCCGAGACGACTCAAACGAACGAAACGGCGACAACGGCGACGTCAATATAAGTTGCGAGTGGGGTAGCTAATTTGGGACGGGGCTATTTTAGCTACCCCGGCCGATAGCATGCCGGTTTAGCCGATTAGCAGCCGGGGCAGCTAAAAAGCCCCGTCCCAAATTAGCTACCCTCGGTGGAATAGTCGGCTAATACCCAGCGCCAACTCACAATGAGTCTGCAAAGCAGACATATCCCGTAAAGCACAAGTAATAGAACTACCGTTGGCGGGTTGGTTAATTGACCATCCTGGCGCAGTGTGCCTAAAATTGATTCTAACTATAGGGGATTTCTCTCGATGTCGAGCATATCGGCGCGGGTCACCCTCATAGCCGCTTAGGATGTTGGCGCTGCTTCGGCATCCAAGGCTCGATGTCGGACGTCAATAACGACGGAAAGGAAGGTGACGGGATGCGTAGATCTGCATTGGGCCGCAAAGCACTTACGGTGCTAGTTTCGGCCACGATGGTTGTTTCGATGATGCCAACGGCGGCTTTGGCCGATGCCGTGGGCGTTAACGATGCCACGACTGAGCAATCCCAAGTCAATGAAAGTGAGTCGGGGGGGGGTGATTCCGAGAACGTAGCCGACGCTGATTCGGTTGATAACGGTGCCAGCGAGGATGCCACCAACGGGCAGACGACTACCGAGCAGGGGTCGACTACTCAGACTGGCGATGATTCGCAGCAGGGGACTGAGGCGCCGGGGACTGAGTCCCAGGAGCCTGCGGCTCCTAGTATCGCCGAGGTCAAGGGGACTGGATACCCCACGCTGCAGGCAGCTATTGATAAAGCACCGGAAAAGGCGACGGTGAAGCTGCTGGGCGATACGAAGGAGAACGTCACAATCTCCACGTCCCGCGTCACGCTCGACCTGAACGGCCACACTCTCAACGGCGGCACCGAGAAGGGCAAGCCTGCGCTGACCGTTACGGCTCGCAACGTTACCGTCATGGACAGCAGCAAGACCAAGTCCGGTACCATCATGCGTGAGGACACCGCAGAGACCTCCGGCGTCAGCTCCCACTATGTCATTGACGTTCAGGGCAACGGCTGGCTCACCTTCGAGAGCGGCAATGTAAAGAACGACAGCGGCAACGCGGAGGGGAAGGGCGCGTCCCTGGTGCGCGTGGGTGATGACAGCGTCGCCAAGTATCCCGGCCTGAATATCAAGGGCGGTACGTTTACCCAGGATAACTTCATCGTGATCAAGGTCGATCGCGGCGATCTGTTCCTGAACGGCGGTACGCTGAACTCCGCTAACAGCTACGCCATTGAGAACTGGTTCAGAGCTAAAGTCAAAGGCGGTACGGTCAACGGCGCAGTGGCTGCCTGGACGTACAGCGGCGGTTCCAACAGCGACCTGACGATCAGCGGCGGCACCGTCAACGGTAACGTTGAGTCGGTGACTTACGACGGCGCCGAAGGCAAAACGGCGAAGGTGTCCATCACGGGCGGCGTTGTCAATGGCACGCTGAACACGGTTGACTACAGCACGGGTACCACTTCCAACGATCCCACAAAGGCGACGATTGAGGTCACGAGCGATACGTTCAGCACCGATCCGTCCCGCTATCTGATCGAAGGCTCTGCGGCTACCCCGAACGGTGACGGCACCTTCGGCGTGGCAAAAGCTTACCTTGCGCAGGTTGGCGAAAAAAGCTACTACACCATGGACGAAGCGTTCAAGGCGCAGACCGCAAGTGGCGAAGCCATCACCTTGCTGCGTGACTACACCACGGGCAGCAAGTTCAACTCCGGATCCATTGATCGCGTGGTCGACCTGAACGGTCACACCTGGACGTGCACGGGAACCGATGCAAACTCCGCGGCGTTCGAAATCAACCACTCCAACGTATCGCTTACGGTGAAGAACGGCAAGGTCGTCAGCTCGCAGCTCGTCGGCTTGATCCCGTCTGCCATGGGCGGCACCATCAAGTACGACAACTCCATTCTTACGTTCGAGAACGTTGATGCGTCTACGACTGCCACGAGCGGCATCGAAACGAACGGCAACAACACGAACGACACTGTTGTTCTGAAGGACAGCACGTTCAACGTTCCCAACGGCTTCGGCATTTACTTCCCCAGCAGCGGAACGCTGACCATCAATAACTCCACGATCAACGCGAAGACGATGGGCGCGCAGGTGTGCTCTGGCAACCTGAACATCAACGCCGGTAGCAAGATTACCGTGTCGGGCGACCCGGTCGCAAAGACCGAGGGCGACGGCGCCATCCAGGACGGCGCGGCGATCTCCATCGTCAACCGCTCCGGCTACAAGGGCCTTGGCCAGGTCGCCATTACCGGCGGCACCTTCACGGCGAAGGGCGACAACGCGGCAATCAAGGCCTACGCTTGGAATTCCTCGACTAAGCAGGAGTCGGCTTTCGACAACGCTGCTAAGACGGTCACCGTTTACGGTGGCACGTTCTCTTCCGCAGCCCCTGAGGCTCTGTGCGCTGAGGGTTGCAAGCCTATCGAGAACCCTAACGGTACGCATGGAGTTTCCGGTTCGGTCGCACAGGTTGGTTTTACGGCATTCAATACCCTGGAGGCCGCCATCGACGCAGCCCGGGACGGCGAGACCGTCACGCTGATCGCCGATGCGACCGAAGATGCAACCGTGGCTGCTGGCAAGAACATCACGCTTGACCTTGGTGGCAAAACGCTGACGAACACGAATACCGGCAAGGCGACGCTAACCATCGCGAAGGACGCCACGGCTGCCGTGAAGAACGGCAACATCGTTGGCGGTACGAGCTACTACACCATCGATAACTACGGCACAGCCACGCTCGAAGATGTCACGGCTACGGCGGGCAACACGGATTCCTCTATGATTAGAAACGATGGCACGCTGACCATCGAGAGCGGTTCGTATTCGGGTGGTCTGAACGTTGTGAAGAGCGAGGAAGACTCGACGCTCACCATCAACGGTGGCAAGTTCGAGCTGAGCTATGCAACGAATGGTTATACGGGCGTTGTTTTCGCCTACGGCAACACGACGATCACTGGCGGCGAGTTTATCCAGAGCCTGACCACCACAGGACGGTGGAACCACCCTCAGGTCATTGCGACCGGTATGGTGGAAGGTCACCCGTCCTTCACGAAGATTTCGGGCGGCACATTTACTAACAAATACTCGGATGGGTCTAACATATTCCGAGGAGTCGGCAAAGCTACCAGCGATAACTTCGAGGTTTCTGGCGGTACCTTCAACAAATCGGTTCCTTCGAGCTATTTCGCCGAGGGGCTTACTTGCGCCAAGAACGCCGATGGCACATATGGCATTGCAACGGCAATTGCCCAGATTGGCACCGATAGGTACACCAGCCTTAAGGCTGCAATTACTGCGGCTAAGAAAGGCAAGACCATCCAGCTGCTGAACGACACCGCGGAAAACATCGAGATCGCTAAGACGAAGCAGATCACGCTTGACCTGAATGGACATACCCTCAACGGTGGCACGGGCACTGCGAAGGCGGCCATCCTAAACAAGGGCAACGTGACCATCACCGACACGAGTGCCGACAAGACCGGCACCATCAAGCGTGATGACCAGGGCATCGAGGGCGAGACCAGCTATTACGTTATCAAGAACATCGGCACGATGGTTATCGACCAGGCGAATGTTGCGAACAACTCCGGCTACAAGAAAGCAAATTCCTCTGGTTCCATGGTCGGTTCATCTCTGATTTGCAACGGCGATGATGATCCTCAGGCATCGCTCATTATTAATGGTGGCACGTTCAATCAGCCGAACTTCCTGGTTGTCAAGAACGGCACCAACGGTACGCTGACTGTGAACGGCGGCACGCTGACCAGCAACCACTCTGCAGTGCAGAACTGGAACAAGGCTCAGATTCTGGGCGGTAGCCTGACCGGTCAAATATGGACCGATGCTTGGGTTGAGGGCGCGATCGGCGAAACCATCATTGGTGGCAAGGCTCAGTTCACTGGCGAGATCGTGGTAGATATCACGGGTAAAGTTCCTCCGACCCTGAAGATTGAAGGCGGCTCTCTTAATGTCACGTCGTGGCGCGTGACCAAAGCTGCTGCCGCGGCAAATGCCACCGTCGCAGTTTCTGGTGGCACCTTCACGGCTGCTGTCCCCGAGAATTACTGCGCTGCAGGCTATGTACCTGTCGCGAACACCGACGGCACGTATGGCGTTAAGCTTCCCGAGGGCGCGTATGCGCTGCAGGATTACCGCAGCGGTGACCAGGCGTCTTGGAAGTATCCGACCCTCCAGGACGGCATGGCATTCGCTGGCTGGTATAAGGATGCTGCATTTAAGACACCCTGCACCGAAAGTGACGTCGAGGGTGCCGCCTACGCCAAGTTCGTGAAGATCAGTGATCTCATTACTTTCAAGGGTGGCTCGCTGCGCACCGATCTCACCGGTAAGGACGACTATTCGAAGACCAGCTTGCGCTTTGGCTATGAGATGCACGCCCCCGAGGGCTCGAAGATCGATTTCCAGAATTGGGGTTGGTACTACAAGAGCCCGTCTTCTGCAGAGCCGAAGTTTGTGAATGCAAAGAACTATTGGCGCATTGACGACAACGGCGTGATTGCGAATCTTGTCCTCAGCCCGATTTACAAATCTGGTTATAAGCTCGGTTACAGCACCGTCTTTGATGTAACTGCACAGCTTGCGTACATCACGGCTGACGGGACCGGCGTAAAGGTGAAAGACCAGTCCAGGTCGCGCTCCGTCGATCAGGTCGCAAAGGCAATTCAGAACGATTCTTTTGCCTCTGCCGATGACCTTGCATACGCAAATGGGATTCTCGAATCTAATTAGAAAGGATATTTATGAACAACGAGTACTCTGAGCCGTCTATCGAAATTATTGAAATCGATCAGGAAGACGTCGTTACGGCATCTTACCCGGATACCGTTACCGACCCCAATTTACTCTAATAAGTGGTAGGTTGAACGAGGACGTTCAATTTGATTGAGGAAGGGGTCTCGACTGTCTCGTCGGGGCTCCTTCTTTTCGAGCAGGTGATTCAGTGAGTTATACGGAAAAACACGGTGCGCATTCGAGGGCGAGAAATACGCCGAATCTCAAAGTGATAATCGTTGTAATTGTCTTGATGGTTGCTGTCACCGTGGGCGTTATCGTGACCTTTTCGTCTGTACGAGGCAGCGTGCGCAATAATACACCTGTTGAAACGGTTGTAGACAAGCACGAGACGGACAAGGCTGCTAATTCAACCGAGGACGTGGCGGACGGCGATACCTCTGGCGAATCCTCCGCGTCTGGCTCAAATGCCACGTCATCTGACGGATCGGCGTCTTCGCAGAAGGTTGACCGTGGCGGCGGAAAGGACGACGGCTCGGCCGACAATGTCGTTGATGCCAACGGATCGTCCGATGCAGATTCCGATAACGGCCAGGGTGGCAATGACAACTCTGGTGGGGATTCTGGAAATAGCTCTTCAAATGAAGGCACGTGGACGGGATACTACTAGGTGCTGTTTTCTCGCGGCCTGACGACAGCGCGTCGTCGGGCCGCATTTGGCATGTCGCAGGCCAAAATGGGGGTCGCATGAATACGGATAAAGGCACTTCGGCCGGTCTTGTGCCGTTTTGCATGCGCGTGGCAGATCTGGCCGTGCGGGTCAGTCCGCTTCATGCGATGGTCGGGTGTCTTTGCAAGGACTATGTGGTAGACGCACCTTTGGCCGTTGACTTTGAAATTGGCGCGACTCAAGCCGATATCGACTTTGAGCGGGATATGGCCACCGAGGGTACCGCCTGGACCGATGCCTATCTGGAGACGCTGGCAGTGCAGCGGGCGATTGCGAACCGCTTGCCCGAGCGGCACCGGCTGCTGGTCCATGGTGCGGTTATCGAGTTTGAGAGGCGTGCCTATCTTTTTACCGCGCCGAGCGGTACGGGCAAGTCGACCCATATTCGCCTGTGGCGCCAATATCTGGGCGATGCCGTGCGGGTGATAAACGGGGATAAGCCGTTTGTCCGCATTCCGGATTGTCGCGAAGAGCCGCCAGTGGTTTACGGCACGCCGTGGGCCGGCAAAGAGGGCTGGCAGTGCAACTCGTCGGCCCCGCTCGCCGGCATCGTGCTGTTGTCCCGCAGCGAGCCGGGTGCATCTTCCATTCGTTTGGCGAGTGCCGCGCTCAATATCGATAAGATAATGCGGCAGGTGTACTTTCCGCCGGACGCTGGCGCTGCGGCGCTCACGCTCGACCTGTTGGACGCTATGCTCGCGCGCGTGCCGGTGTATGAGCTGGCCTGCGATATGTCCGAGGATGCCGTTCGCGCGAGCTTTGAGGGCTTGACCGGCCTGGAATACCAACATTATGTAAGGAGTGCCTCGCATGAGGATTAAGCAGGGATTTGTTATGCGCGATGTTGCCGGACAGGCCGTCGCCATCGCGACGGGCGAGGCCAGCAAGTCGTTTCATGGCATGGTGAAGCTCAACGGCACGGGCGCCGATATTTGGCGCGGCGTGGAAGAAGGACTTGACGAGGCAGCGATTGCCGAACGCATTGCAGCAAAGTATGAGGTCGACCCCGAACGCGCACGCGAGGACGTGGATGCGTTTATCGCGCGCATGCGCGAAACCGGGCTCGTGGAGGGTTAGTTTTACGTGGCGTCTGCACTCGACAACCAATCGCTTTATCTTCTGCACCTGCTTTCCTGCGCGCTGCGCGGAGAAGCGCCTGCCCCGTTGCCGACGGGGGTGACGTGGGATGGCCTCTTTGCCCTTGCGCGCTGGAACTCGGTGACGACGACCTGCTCGTTCGCGGTTGCTTCTTCCCCCGAGGCGAACTCGGCCGAACGGGCGCGCTGGCAGACGGAGGTCGACCAAAACCTCATGCGCCATGCGGTCTTTGACATGGAACGTGAGGCTGTCTTTGCCGCTATGGACGATGTCGGGCTCGCGCACCTGCCGCTCAAGGGCGTGGTGACGTCGCGTGCCTATCCGCGTCCCGAGATGCGCTGGATGTGCGACAACGACTTTTTGTTTGGGCATATTCGTGAGGACGGCTCGGTGGCTGCGGCGACCGAGGCCGATGCCTACGAGCTTCGACGCATTATGGAGGGCCAAGGGTTTACGACGGCCCACTTTGGTACGGGCAACCACGATTCATACGAGAAGGCTCCGTTTCTTAACTTTGAGCCGCATCGCGTCCTCGCCAACCCCGAGGTTGCGTGGTGGAAGTACTACGCAGATCCATGGGCAAAGGCACGGCGTGTAGAGGGCGCATCGGGGCTTGCCTACGAGTTTGCGCGTGAGGATGCGTATCTCTTCCATATCGCGCATATGTTCAAGCATTTCTCGGCATCGGGCCACGGCGTGCGAGGGCTTGCCGACGAGTGGGCGCTCATGCGCGCTTGGGGCGGCTCGATGGACCGTGCGTATCTGGACTGCGAGCTGCAGAAGCTGGGAATGGCCGACTTTGAGGCTGACTTGCGCCGCGTTGCCCAGACCGTGGTGGAAAAGGACGCCTGCGGGCGCGCGCTTGCCGACGACGATGCGGCATTGACGCCGGATGTGGGGCAGATGCTCGCCTATATGCTCGGCAGTGGCACGTACGGCACGGTTGTCAACAACGTGCGAAACCGGCTCGAGGAGGAGGCCGCCGAGGGAGGCAAGAAGGGCTCCCGTGCCCGTTACCTGCTCAAGCGTGCTTTTCCGCCGCTCAAGAAACTCCAGCAGGGATACCCCGTGCTCAAGCGTGCGCCGTGGCTCTTACCCGGGGTGTATGTGTACCGCTTGTTGGTAAAGCCATTTACGCGGACGGCGCGACTGCGCACGGAGCTCTCGACCGTGATGCACGAGGGCGAGGAATAACATGGGCGATCGTTTGAGGGAAGGCTCGTCCAACTCAGCCGCCTGCGCCAGCGCCCAGACTGCCGGCGATGCGTCTTGCGGGATCGATACCGTGCTGGCGCGTGACGGCGTTTGGGTGAGCACGACGGCGGGCGTGAGCATGTGGCCCATGCTGCGCGATCGCCGGGACACAATCGTGGTGCGGCCGTGCGAGGGGCGACTGCGCCCGCTCGATGTAGCGCTGTATCGGCGCGGCGACGCCTACGTCCTCCATCGAGTGATTGAGGTCGTCGACGGGGGCTATCGGATCCTGGGCGATAACTGCCTCGAGATCGAGGATGTTCCCGAGGCGGCTGTTCTGGGCAGGCTCGAGGAATTTTGGCGCGGTGACAGACATTGCGATCCGCATAGCCGCGGCTGGCTCGCCTATGCGCGGGTTTGGCTGGTGGCCTGGCCTGTACGCTGCAGGCTTAAGCGCGCAAAGGCTGCGCTAGGCCGCGCTGCTCGAAAGGCGGGACTCAGGTGAGGGACCTTCGTTGGGTGATCTCTGTCTGCGGGCACGAGGTTCGGTTGGTGTGGGCGCTCTGTGTCACGCGCTGCGTCTCGGCGTTGATCGCTGTGGGATATGCGCTGCTCATGCAGTGGGCGGTCGATGCCGCCGTCGCGCACGACTCGGCTACATTTTGGCCGGCATTCGCTCTGTTTGCGGCCGCGCTTTTGGCACAGGTGGTGCTTTCGGCGGCATCGAGATGGCTCTCGGAATCTGCGCAAGCGCGCATGGAGAACGCGCTTCGTGCCCGCGCGGCCGGCGCCGTGATGCGTGCCGGGCGCTTGCCGGAAGGGCGGGCTTCGGGCGAGGTGACGAGCGTGCTCACCTCGGATGTCGCGTGCGTTGCCGAGTCTATGGTGTCAATCGTGCCCGAGGCCGCCTCTATGCTGGTGCGCGCTGCAGCCGCGCTGGTCTTGATGTTTGCGGTAGCACCCGCGCTCGCCGCGCTCTTTGTCGTTGCGGGTGCGGTGGGCGTGGCGGGCTCTCTTGTTATGCGCCACTGGCTTAAGGGCGTGCACGCCACCGCGCAAGCGGCCGAGGGTTCCATGCGTGCGCGGCTGCAGGAGACGCTCGAGAGTTTGGTAGTGATCCGCTCCTTTGGCGCTGCCGAGCGTGTCATGGAGGGGCTCGCCGGTCTTATGGACGAGCAGCTTGCCGCGCGCGAGAGGCGTGCCGGTGGCAAGGCGGCGTCCGGCGCCGTCTTTAACCTGGCCATGCAGCTGAGCTATCTTGCTGGTTTTGGCTATGGCTGCTGGGGAATCCTAACTGGCCGGGTGAGCTACGGCACCCTGATGGCGCTTGTGCAGCTTGTGGGGCAGGTGCGTGCTCCGTTTACAAGCCTCTCGGGCCTCTTTCCGCAGTCGGCGGCGATGTCTGCCAGCTGCGAGCGGTTGCGTGCCGTGGAGCCAGCCGCCCGCGGCGAGCGTAGGCCTGCCTGCGGCGCATCGTTTGCTACCCTGCGGTTTCGTGGCGTTTGCTTTGGTTATGCGGACGGTCCGCGTGTGCTCGATGGCTTTGATGCCGAGGTCCGTGCGGGCGAGTTTATCGCCGTGACAGGACCTTCGGGCGTAGGTAAGTCCACGACACTCATGCTCGCGCTTGGGATGGAAGACCCCAGTGAGGGCGCGGTCGAGGTGGAGTTCGCGGGATCCGGAGGCGAGGGCACTGCCGTGGAGGCAATTGTCGCCGCCGACCTTGCGCCTGGGACCTTCGCCTACGTGCCGCAGGGCAACATGCTTATGAGCGGCACTGTTCGCGATGCCGTCACACTGGCGGATTGTGGCGGGGAAGGGGATTCTGCGCTTGACGAGTCTCTTTACGCCGCCTGCGCGCTTGAGTTTGTGGGTGCTCTGCCCCAAGGCGTGGATACGCCGCTGGGCGAGCACGGCAGCGGTCTTTCCGAGGGCCAGATGCAGCGACTTGCCGTGGCCCGCGCCGTATACTCCGGCGCCCCGGTGCTGTTGCTCGACGAATGCACTTCGGCGCTCGACGGGGCGACGGAGCGTGAGATGCTCGACCGCCTGCGGACACTCGGCCGCACAGTGATCATCGTCACTCATCGCCCCGCTGCTTTGAGCATTTGTGACCGAACGATTAGCCTGCGCTAGGGGCTTGGGTGTGAAGGTGCGCGCTACCCGACGTACACCACGTTGTCGCGGCGCGGCTTTGCCTCGGGGAGTACGTCCTCGGCGTAGCCCAGAATGCAGTTGCCCACACCGCGCAGGCTTCCGTCGGCGGGCAGACCCCACTTGGCCAGCAGTTCCAGTCCCTCAGGTGAGTCGAAGACCTCGTGCGCGCGGTGGATCCAACACGAATCGACGCCCAGCGCATAGGCTGCGTTGAGCAGGTTGCCCATGGCGAGCGAGCCGTCTTCCAGGTGCGTGGACACGCTGCGGTCGACGAGCACCACCACAACGGTCTTGGCGCCGTAGAAGGGATCTCCCTCGCTGCCCATAACTTGTGCGTTGAGTTGCGAGAGGCGCTCGACGGTTGCGGGGTCGGTAACGGCGACGAACGTGACCGGTTGGCGTCCCATGCCGCTCGGCGCGTACTGGCCTGCCTCGATAATGCGTGCGAGCTTTTCGGCTTCGACGGGGCGATCGCTATAGTTACGGCAACTGCGGCGGTGGATGAGTGCCTCGATGGTCTCCATGGGTCCTCCTGACGTTGGTTTCGATGCCTCGTTCTTACCCGCCGAACCAAAACCATAATCGCGCAGTCGGCCCCAAACAATGCAAGCTACCAAGTGGAAAAGCTGGTTTGCATAAAACTTCAGCCAGAATGTGACTAACCGGTGGGATGGTTAAACGTTTTATCCCGTCTACCCTGCGGTTTTTTACCACTTGCCTAAATGATGCGCGCATAAGCTCTGATAAAGGTTTTACTAAAGGAGTATCAACGTTTATCAACGCGCCATAGTGGCGCCGGGCCAGGAGGTAACATCATGTTCCAGGCTGGAGATGTCGTCGAGACCGACTTCGAAGGATTTCTGAAGCTGCTGCGTTCCAAGACGCGCGCTTTCGTGTCGATTAACGATCACGAGTACTACATCACGCACGCCGATGGCTATTGGCGTGTTCAGGATTGCGAGGCCCTCAACGATAAGGGCCACTTTACTGACTGCTCCGAGCTGGTCAACACGGTCTGCGAGGTCGTCGAACTGCCGTGGATCTGCGGCAAGAGCCTGCACGACAGCTTCTCGGGCGCTACGGTCTACGAGGCCGTCGCTGCTTAACAGCCAACACTCGATATTCTCTCGCAACCGCCGGCGCCGCCCCCGCGCCGGCGGTCTTTTTTGTCGATATGCTTATGTAGAGCCGACCATAAACAACGAGCTTGTTGACGATAGTCAAAACTCGGACTAATGTAGAGATATTAATTGGTCAAAACTCGGACTATCGAATGGTGGGAGAGATGAATAGTGCAGTTAGCCCGGTCGATTTCGACCGGATGCTCAACGGGCTTGACCGTATCTATTCGGAGTTCGCGCGCGCCTGCGGTCTGTCGGACTGCGCCTACTGGATGCTCGTTGACACGAGTGCGGCGGGCGGAAGCGTTGCCGTGAGTCGGCTGACGAGTGAATGGTTCTACAGCAAACAGACCATCAATTCGGCGATCAAGACGCTTAGGGCGCGAGGGCTTGCGACGTTGGAGTTTGCCGAAGGTAGTCGTAAGAACAAGGTTGTGCGACTGACCGAAGAAGGCGTGCGGTTTGCCAAGCGCTACGCGTTGCCAGCGCAAAAAGCCGAGCAACAGGCATTCGAGGCGCTCGAGCCGTGGGAACAGCGCGAGATCATGCGCTTGGTCGGTAAGTTCTCCCATGTTCTTAACGAAGAGTGCGAGGCATTTAAACGGCAAGTGGCCGCTGAGAACGAGGCTGACGATAAGAGCGAAGGGGAGACATGCGACTCTTAATGAGGTTTATGAGGCCGTATCGCGGGCTGATTGCGGTGACGCTGTTTGCGGTGCTGATAGATAACGTCGGTACGCTGTTGGTTCCCACGATGCTGGCGAACATGGTCAACACCGGTATTACCACGGGCGATATCGACTATATTTTACGCAACGGCCTGTATATGCTTATCGCGACCGGCATGGCCAGCGGCGGCACGGTACTGGGTTGCTATCTTTCGGCGCGCCTGGCCGCCAACGTGGCCTGCGATATCCGCAATGCCGTGTACGACAAGTCGCTCGAACTCGCGGCTAGCGACTTTGAGCGCTTTGGCACGGGTTCGATGATCACGCGCTCACTCAACGACATCAACGTGATTCAGCAGGCTGTCCTTCAGACGATTCAGTTGGTGCTGCCGGTACCGTTCTTGGCCGTGGCGGGCATCATTTTTGCCTGGTTTATCGATCCTGCCATGGGCACGCTGCTGGGCGTGGTCGTTGCGATCGTGCTGGTGGCGGCGGTCTTTACCGTGGCCAACGCCGCGCCGATCTTTATGCGCCTGCAGAGCTTTATCGACCGTATGAACGTGGTGCTGCGCGAAAATATCGTGGGCGTGCGCGTTATCCGCGCATTTAACAAGGAGCGCCACGAGGAGCAGCGCCTGGACGAGGTGTTTAGCGATTACGCGGCCAATGCCATCAAGGTAAACCACCTGTTTGTGGGTCTCGACAGCTCCAGCTTCTTTTTGATGAACATCGCCGAGGTGGCGGTGCTGTGGGTGGGCGGCAACCGCGTGGGCGCCCATGCCATGCAAATCGGCAGCATCTCGGCCGTGCTGGAGTACGCGATCCTGATCCTTTTCTTTGTGATGATGGCGCAGATGGTGATTCTGACGCTTCCGCGCGCCGCGGCGTGCCTCAACCGTGCGCAGCAGGTGCTCGAAATCGAGCCGAGCATTGTGGACGGCAAAGCTACGCTGGGCGACGGGGCGCCTGAGTCCGCAGATGGGGCCGACGCGGTGGCCGTGTTCGACCATATGTCGTTCCGTTTTGACGATGCCGACGAGGACACCCTGTGCGACCTGAGCTTTGCCTGTCGCCGTGGCCAGACGACCGCGATCGTGGGTTCGACGGGATCGGGCAAATCGACGGTAGCCAAGCTCTTGTTGCGTTTCCATGATGCCACGAAGGGCGCCATTCGCCTGAACGGCGTCGATCTGCGCGACCTTTCGCAAGGTGAGATTCGCGGGCATATCGCTTACGTGCCGCAGAAGGCGTGGCTGTTCTCGGGTACGGTGGCGAGCAATCTGCGCTTTGGTAACGAGGGTGCGACCGAGGCTGACATGCTCCATGCGTTAGAGGTTGCCCAGAGCACCTTTGTACTCGACCAGCCGCAGGGACTCGATACGCCGGTATCCCAGGGCGGTACGAACTTCTCGGGCGGTCAGCGTCAGCGCCTGGCGATCGCCCGCGCACTCATGAAGCATGCCGATCTATATATCTTCGATGACAGTTTTTCGGCCCTGGACTTTAAGACCGATGCCGCCCTGCGCCATGCGCTGCAGGGCGAGACGCGCGATGCCGCGGTGCTCATCATCGCGCAGCGTATCTCGACCATTCTGCATGCCGACCAGATTGTGGTGCTCAAGGATGGCGAGATCGTGGGCCTTGGCACGCACGACAAGCTCATGGAGACCTGCGAGGTGTACCGCGCTATCGCGGAATCGCAGATGAAGGGAGGTGAGTAGCATGACCGAGGAGCTCAAGAAGCAGGGCATCGCCGATGACGCCGCGGTTGCAGAGACAGTTGAGGAGACGGTCGCCGCGCCCGGCCTGGACGAAGCCGCCAAGGCGGCGGAGCGCGAGGCTCGCCGCCAGGCACTCTACGAGGAGAACGAGCGTGCCGAGGACGAGCGCGCTCGCGCCGAGGCGGAGCGCATGCGCGACGTTGACGACGAGGACGAGGACGAGACGCCCCGCGACACCTGGGCGACGGTGCGCCGCCTGTGGAGCGAGGCCGCCGGCGACCATTGGCGCTTCTATATCGTGTTCGCGAGCATCGTGTTCTATGTCATCTTTAACACCGCGGCGCCGGCTTACAGCGCCCGCGTGATCGATGAGCTGTGGGGGCACATGAAGCTGGCGTTTGCCAACAACGCTACCTTCAGCATTACCTGGGAGAACTGCGGCAGGACCATCTTCATCTACTTTATGATCTGGACCGCCGCCGCCTCGTTCTACGCGCTCCAGAGCTTTTTGATGTCGAGCGTTGCCGAGCGCCTCAACCTGCGTCTACGCAACCGCATCGCTCAAAAGCTCAACCGTCTGCCGCTTGCCTACTTTGACGCGCATCGTCCCGGCGAGGTCGTCAGCCGTGCGACCAACGACTTGGACAAGATGTCCGAGAGCATGCAGCGCGGCTTGCTGCAGCTTCTGGTGTCGATCGGTACCGTGGTGGGCGCCGTGAGCGTGATGTTCGTGTTTAGCGTGCCGCTCACGCTCGTCTTTTTGTTCTTTACGGCACTTTCGCTGCTGGTGACGAAGGTCGTGTCGCGCCGCACACACGATGTGACGGGCGAGCGCCAGGAGTGGGTGTCCAAGATTACGAGCGCGGTCGAGGAAGGCTACTCGGGCCGTCTGGTGATCCGTGCGTTTAACCGCGAGCGCCAGAGCTCTGCCGAGGTACACGAGGCTTCGAAGGAGCTGGCGCGCGTGAGCACCAAGGCGGACTTTATGATTAACGCCGTCGGTCCCGCGGTGCGCTTTATCGGCCGCTTGGCGCAGATCGTGATTGCGCTTGTGGGCTGCAGCATGTTGGTTGCCGGGCATATGACCGTCGGCGTGTTCCAGGCGTTCTTCCAGTTTATCTACGAGGCGTCCGAGCCCATGACGCAGCTGTCGTTTACCTTTAACTCGCTGCAGAGCGCGCTGGCGAGCGCAGAGCGCGTGTTCGACCTGCTCGACGAGTCCGAGATGGAAGCCGATCCGTTGCCGGCGGTCGCCGCCAAGCTGCCGGGCAAGGTGGAGGGCCGTGTTGCCTTTGAACACGTGCGTTTTGGCTATGCGCCCGACAAGCCGCTCATGCGCGACGTGTCGTTTGCCGCCGAGCCGGGCCAAAAGATCGCGGTGGTGGGAACCACGGGCGCGGGCAAGACCACGCTCATCAATCTGCTCATGCGCTTCTACGAGATCGACGGTGGCCGCATTACCCTCGACGGCGTGGACACGAGCCGCATGGACCGCGGCGAGCTGCGCCAGCAGTTTGGAATGGTGTTGCAGGACGCCTGGTTGTTCGATGGCACCATTGCCGAGAACATCGCCTATGGCTGTCCCGAGGCGACGCGCGAGGAGATTGTCGCGGCCGCGCGTGCCGCTCAGGTCGACTTCTTTGTGCGCACTATGCCGCAGGGCTACGACACGCGTGTGGCTAACGATGCCGAGAGCATCAGCCAGGGCCAACGTCAGCTGCTGACCATCGCGCGCGTGCTGCTCAACAACCCGGCGATCCTCATCCTGGATGAGGCGACGTCGAGCGTGGACACGCGCACCGAGCTCGCCATCGGCCGCGCCATGGACGCGCTCATGCGCGGGCGCACGAGCTTTGTGATCGCGCACCGTCTGTCGACGATCGTCGATGCCGACCTCATCCTGGTCATGGATCACGGCAATATCATCGAGCAGGGTACGCACAAGGAGCTGCTGGCTGCCGAGGGCGCCTACGCCGACCTCTACTTGAGCCAGTTCGCATAATGTGACAAAGGGACAGTCCCGCATGTCACATCGAAAAGAAGGCGCACCGGGGGCGGATTCCCCGGCGCGCCTTTTGTGTTGGCGTTCATGCTGCGGCAGTTGCCCGCGGCCCTAGCGCTCGTCCACGAGCTCGGCGACGAGGGCTTTGAGCTCGGCCACCTCTCGCTCGAGTTCCTTGACGCGGCGGGCGTTCTCGGTGATGCCCTGACGGTTGAGGGCGCTCTGCTCGGCGGCATCGTCGGGCATGTACTCGCGATGCTGCTTGGCGTCGAAGCTTTCTTCGAACACGCGGCAGCCGTTGCGCTTGATGATGCGTCCCGGCACGCCAACGACGGTGCAGTTGTCGGGCACGTCCTTGACGACGACCGAATTGCCGCCGATCTTGACGTTGTTGCCAATGTGGATGTTGCCAAGTACTTTGGCGCCTGTGCCCACCGTGACATTGTTGCCCAGGGTGGGGTGGCGTTTGCCGGTCTCGTTGCCGGTGCCGCCGAGCGTGACGCCCTGGTAGAGCACGCAGTTGTCGCCCACAATGGTGGTCTCGCCGATAACGACGCCCATGGCGTGGTCGATAAAGAAATGTTTGCCGATCTGTGCAGCGGGATGAATCTCGACGCCGGTGATGTGGCGGGTGATTTGCGAGAGCACACGGGCGAGCGAGCGATGACCGTGTTCCCAAAGCCAGTGCTCGGGCACGTGGTTCCACTTGGCGTGCAGGCCAGGATAGGAAAGGAAGATGACCAGACCGTTTTGCGCGGCGGGGTCCTGCGCCTGGACGGTCTTGATGTCCTCGCGAATGGTATTGATAAAGCTCACTGGCCGCCCTCCCTTAGCGCCATGGCAATGCGATTCACTAAAGTATAGCGATTCGCTAGGGATTAGGAAGGACAATCTTGGCGGCTTTGGGCGACAAGTGTCAGTTATGCAAACTTGCTGGTAATGAAGTAAGACTTTTGAGGGGTTTGGCCCGCGCTCGCGCCGCAACCGTATACTGGTCAACTTGGACGTGTCCGCGCCCACAACTGAGAGGTTTTACTTCATGGGTTTCATCAATTTCATTGCCGAGCTGCTTAAGGACCCGCGCACCGCGATCGCCAGCTGGATCGCCGCCGGCCCGCTCATGGCCTACGGCTGCGTGTTCCTGATCATCTTTATCGAGACGGGCGTGGTGTTCTTCCCGTTCCTTCCCGGCGACTCACTGCTGTTTGCCTCGGGCTTCTTTGCCCATAACGGCGGCTTTAACATCGTGGCGCTTCTGGCCACCGCATGGGCCGCAGCCATCCTGGGCGATCAGTGCAACTTTATGATCGGCCACTTCTTTGGCCGCAAAATCATCGCCTCGGGCAAGGTAAAGGCCATGACGCCCGAGCGCATTAAAAAGTCCGAGGATTTCTTGGACAAGTGGGGTCACCTGGCCATCTTCCTCGGTCGCTTCTTCCCGTTCATCCGCACCTTTGTGCCTTTTATCGCCGGTATGGGCGGCATGCACTGGCGCAACTTTGTCATCTTTAACGTGCTGGGTGGCATTACCTGGTCGACGGTCTTTACGCTGCTGGGTTACTTCTTTGGTGGCATTCCGTTTGTGCAGGAGCACTTTGAGCTGCTGATCGTCGGCATTGTCGCCGTGTCGATCATTCCGACCGTGGTCGGTCTGGTTAAGGCTAAGCTCGGCAAAAAGAACGCTTAGCTCGAGCCAGCGCGCAAACCGTGCAGTTGAGGCCCGTCACCGCTTACGGTGGCGGGCCTTTTTGCTTCGGTCAAATGAAAATACTTTAGTTAGTTAAAGAAAAACGTTTTATCCGATGCGTGTGCGGAGTACAATCTCGTGCATGCGAATCGACGTGCCATCGGCTTTGATGCTGTCCGCGTGTCCCGTCCGGCTCTACGCTCCGGGCGTGCGATGTTGCGACGCGGTCGGCCCCGGTCCTTGCGTGCGGGTTCGCGAGTATGCAACTGTGTATGTAAGGAGCGACATATGACTGTCGAGAAGAAGGATATCGATTGGGGTAGCCTCGGCTTTGGCTACATGAAGACCGATTACAGCTACGAGGCTCATTGGAAGGATGGCGAGTGGGACGAGGGCGGCCTGACTACCGACCACACCCTGCATGTCTCCGAGTGCGGCGGCATCTTCCATTACTGCCAGGAGGTCTTTGAGGGCCTGAAGGCCTACACCGCCGAGGACGGTAGCATCGTCTGCTTCCGTCCCGACATGAACGCCGAGCGTATGTACAACTCTGCGCAGCGCCTCGAGATGCCCCCGTTCCCCAAGGACAAGTTCGTCGAGGCCGTCAAGCAGGTCGTTTCTGCCAACGCCGCCTGGGTTCCGCCCTTCGGTTCTGGCGCGACCCTGTACGTGCGTCCGTTTATGATCGGCTCCGGTGACGTGATCGGCGTGGCTCCCGCTCCTGAGTACACGTTCCGTATTCTCGTGACCCCGGTCGGTCCGTACTTTAAGGGTGGCCTTAAGCCCGTCAAGCTGCGCGTTTCCGAGTATGACCGTGCCGCACCGCACGGCACCGGCAACATCAAGGCTGGCCTGAACTACGCCATGTCCCTCAAGCCCACGATGGAGGCCCATCGCGAGGGCTATGCCGAGAACCTGTATCTCGACTCCGAGTCCCGCACCTATGTCGAGGAGACCGGTGGCGCCAACGTCCTGTTCGTGAAAGAGGATGGCACGCTCGTCGTTCCGCAGTCGCACACCGACTCCATCCTGCCCTCCATCACCCGTCGTTCGCTCGTTCAGGTCGCTCAGGACCTGGGTATGACCGTCGATCAGCGCCCCGTCGAGTGGGCCGAGGTCAAGGCCGGCACCTTTGTGGAGTGCGGCCTGTGCGGCACCGCTGCCGTCATCTCCCCGGTGGGCGAGATTGACAACAAGGTCTATGGCGCCGACGAGACCGTGACCTTCCCGGCTGGCTACACCGAGATCGGTCCCGTGATGAAGAAGCTCCGCGAGACTCTGACCGGCATCCAGTCTGGTGCTGTCGAGGACAAGCACAACTGGGTTTACACCGTCGCGTAAGCTGTCTTAGCTGTCCGGCCCGAGCGCGGCCTTCCTTTCCGGCGCGACCTCGGACATGAAAGAACCTCCGCTGCGCACTTCGTGCGGCGGAGGTTCTTTCGTCCTGCGGAGTGCGCCGGAAAGGAAGGCCGCGCTTTTGTTTTGGTTCGCGCCATGTGGGGGTGGCGGCGACGTGCATTTTTGCGAGTATTCTGCAATCGAAGGCCCCTGCATACCGACCTCGGGCAAAAAATCGGGATTTCTCGATGTTTTCTACGGATGATGGGCGGGGTTATGGGCTGACAGCGTTTGATTTGCAGGGACATTCGCGGTCTTTGGCATTTATCGTGGCGCCCGAAGCTCTTGGTTATGTTGAATACTCCTAAAAATGCACGGCGCTTAGAGGGGGACCTTCGCGAAAAAGGAAACCGCCCCGTCGAAGTATGCATTCGACGGGGCGGTTTATACATTTGGCCGATTAAGGATACGCTGTCAAACTACTAGAACTTGACGGTCGGGGCCTGGCGGGCTGCTTCGGCGGCCTCGAAGCCCTGGCGCTCCTTAAACTGGAAGATGCCGGCAAAGATGACAGCCGGGAACGTCTGAATGGCGTTGTTGTAGCTGAGCACGCAGTCGTTGTAGCTCTGGCGTGCATAGCTAATCTTGTTCTCGGTATCCTCGAGCGATGCCTGCAGCTGCGTAAAGTTGGTGTTTGCCTTAAGATCGGGATAGGCCTCGGCCACGGCAAAGAGCTGGCGCAGTGCGCCGGTCAGCACGTTGTCGGCTTCCATCTTGGCCTCGGGCGTGGTGGCCTTGACGGCGGTGTTACGCGCGCTGATCACGGCGGAGAGCGTCTCCTGCTCGTGCTTGGCGTAGCCCTTGACGGTCTCGACCAGGTTGGGGATCAGGTCGTTACGGCGCTGCAGCTGCGTATCGATGTTCTGCCAGGCGTTATCGATGCGGTTACGCTTGGTGACCATGTTGTTGTAGATGCCGGCGATGGCGCAGACAATCACAATGACAACAACGATGCCGATGATGACGGTAATCATGATGTCTCCGTTTCGAATGGCCGCGGCGGCATGCGCCAGCTGCCGTTGGTATAACGCTACTAGTATACCCGCAACGTTTTACCGTGCCGAACTTTCCGGTAAGCGTTGTGTTTTCGGCGGGGTTGGCACCGGGGCAAAGCGCGCGAGGTACAGGTGTAAGATATGCGACAGATTGACGAGTGTTGTCTTTGCCCTGAGGATGGCGATACCAGTGGACCTTCGCATCAAGAAAACCTACCGCGCCCTGTTCGATGCCTTTACCGAGCTTCTCGAGGAGCATCGTTTTGAGGACCTGACGGTTGCCATGCTGTGCGACCGCGCCATGATTCGCCGCACGACGTTCTACAAGCACTTTCGCGACAAGAACGATTACTTTGCCTTTTATATCGATGAGCTCATGTCGGGCTTGCCGCAAAAACAGCCCGATGAGGCCGGCGCAGTGTCTGTCGAGGACGTGCGCGCGCTTCGGCACGCGATTTTGGACGATGCCATGGATTTGATTCTGACGCACGAGCGGCTCATGGATAACATTTTGGCAAGCAGCATGTCGGGCATGTTGACCAACGTTATTTGCGACCGCATTGCCCGCTCCATCCGCGAGCGTGTGATGAACGTGCTTGCCGAGGACGCCCTGGCCCCCGTGTCACTCGAGACGACGTCTGAGTTTGTCGCCGGCGGTATTATTCGTCTTTTCACGATATGGTGGGAATCGGGCCACGATCTTGAGCGTCGACCTGAGATAGCCGACGTGGTCGATGCGCTGTTTGAGCGGACCATGACACCGGTGAATCACTAAAGTGGCGGAGAGAGGGGGATTCGAACCCCCGGAACGCTCTCGCGCTCAACGGTTTTCAAGACCGCCGCATTCAACCGCTCTGCCATCTCTCCGTGAGTCGTAATGATAGCATCGTTTTGAATTTGCAACAGGGAAGGCGAACGATGACGATCACCGAAATCGACGAGAAGTTCATGCGCGAGGCACTGGCCGAGGCGCGCGCCGCCGCGGCGGTGGGCGAGGTGCCCATCGGAGCCGTAGTGGTGCGCGACGGTGAGATCGTCGCGCGGGCGCATAATCGTCGCGAACTCGACCAGGACCCTTCGGCTCATGCCGAGTTTGCGGCCGTGTGCGCCGCTGCCCAGGCGCTTGGCCGCTGGCGCCTTTCCGACTGTACGGTCTATGTGACGTTGGAACCCTGCTGCATGTGCGCAGGCCTTATGGTTAACGCGCGCGTGGGGCGCTGCGTGTATGGCGCGAGCGACGCCAAGGCGGGCGCGTTGGGATCCCTATACGATTTGAATGCCGACTCGCGCCTGAATCATCGGTTTAACGTGACGGCTGGGGTCCTGGCGGCTGAATGCCGCGAGCTGCTGAGTAGCTATTTTGGCGGTCTGCGCGGAGCGGGCGGCGCTGATTGCGGTTGTGGGGCCGATCTTGAAGCACACGCCGCTCACGCCGCAGCGCTTGCAGGTGCCGGTGAGGATGCTGGCACGGGGGTTGACTTTGGTCCTGCGTGCCGCCGACCCCGCCGTGTGCTGTTGGCGATCGACTCCTTTAAGGGCAGCGTTTCGAGCGCGCAGGCGGAGGCGGCGGTTGCCGAAGGCGTGCGCCGCGTTTGGCCCGATGCCGAGCTGAACGCTTTGCCGCTGGCAGATGGTGGCGAGGGAACGCTCGACGCCATCGCCGCGCGTGGTGGCGAGCTTGTGACCTGCGAGGTTGCAGGCCCCTTGGGCGACCTCGTGTCTGCCCGGATGCTGGTTGATGTCGAGCGCGAGTCCGCGGTCATCGAGATGGCCGAGGCGGCCGGCATTGGGTATTCGCCTTGCACGGAGTCGTCGGCGCAGGCTGCTACAACCTATGGCGTGGGCGAGCTTATGCTTCGCGCAGTTCGCACGGGCGCAAGGACACTCTATATTGGTCTGGGCGGCAGTGCCACCAACGACGGTGGCGCCGGCATGCTGCAGGCGCTGGGCGCGCGCGTGGTCGATGATCGGGGCTGCGATGTCGCCCCCGGTCTTGCCGGCCTTGAGCAGGTGGCGAGCGTTGATTTGGCGCCAGCGCTGCAGGCTTTGGGTGGCTCTCGTATCGTTGTGCTTTCGGATGTCGAGAATCCGCTCGTGGGGCGTCGAGGCGCACTGGCGGTGTTTGGCGGGCAGAAGGGCCTGCCGACGGATGATGCCGAGGCGCTGGGCAAGTACGACAGCTGGATGGTCGGCTACGGCCGCTTGCTCGACGCTGCGATTGCCGGAGCTCGAGCCCAGGGGTTGTTGCGCACACCCGAGGGCACACGGACGTTTGGCTCGGTGCTCGGCGTGCCCGGCGCGGGCGCTGCCGGTGGCTTGGGCGCGGCGTTACTGGCGCTCGGTGTGGAGCTACGCTCGGGCGTGGAGACGGTGCTCGATCTGATTGGGTTTGACGAACGCATGCGTGATGTCGACCTGGTCATAACGGGCGAGGGCAATATGGACGAGCAGTCCGCCGCCGGTAAGGCGCCGGTGGGCGTGGCACGCCGTGCCAAGCGGTGTGGCAAGCCGGTTGTTGCCGTCGTGGGCGGTCGTGCCGACAACCTGGATGCGGTGTACGAGCAGGGCATCGACTTGGTGCTTCCGATTTGCCGCAAGCCCATGGACCTGGAACAGGCACTCGATCCGCAAGAAGCCACAACCAACCTCATCTGTGCCGGCGAGGCAGCCGCCCAATCCTACGACCTCGCCCGCCTCTAGAACTAATTCCCTCGGGAGCCCGGTTTGCCCGGGTAGTCAAAATAGCCCCGTCCCAAATTAGCTACTTTGTGGTTTGTGGGGGATAAAGATTGCCGGTCGTTTTGTCCTACTGGGGCATGTCGATGGCGCGAGTGGTTCGATTTTGAGCCTGAGTGGCAACCCGAGGCGAAATTTCGGGTCACCCAAATTGCTACAATTTTAAGTATATTGCGATGTCCTGCCTTGCGTTTCTGCGCGGGGGGGGGCGTATATTTGCATCGATGGGGACGACGACACATATATAATGAGCCGCTGCTTGCCGTCCTCATGGATTTGGGGAGGGCCTTCATGAATCGCGCGTGTGCGAGAGCTCGAGAAATGCTAAAGCCTTTTGGCAAGAAAACCAATACCGCAAAGCGTGTCCTGAGGGTTTTGGCCGTCCCGCTGGCGGCATGTGCGCTCATGTTCGGTGCGACGAGCGCGTCGGCCGACCAGACAGTTCCCTTGAGCAACCACACCGTGCAGACGGTGAATCCCACCGGCACCACGGTCAATCTGTTCGACTACTGGGTCGTGGATGGCGATAACGACAGCTCGAAGAACATAAACAACAATAATGGCAATGACAACACCGGCATCAATAAAGACCATCAGCTCAAGTTCAATGGTGGTGGCGGCACGGGCATTAACAAGTGGACGGGCAGAAGCGTCATTGATGACTTTGGACGCCTTTCTTTTGTAAAGAACACGCTGGTAAATGGCTATCCGGCGATCAACGCCGGCACTTATACCTCATACGGCACGAAAGGCGATTGCACCGATGAATCGCTGGCCTATCTCTTTAATAACGACAGCCAAGCAAACGGCAGGCAAAAGGGTAAGGCTGTCTACAACGACGTGAAAGGCCTCTTCCGGCTCCAGAAGGGCTATTACGTTTACGACTCGTATGGTTCTCGCGGCAACTATGCTGTGTATAACTACACGACTAACTCCTTTGACGTCTACAATAAGGCTGGTGTATATAAGGGCGGCGTATCAGATGCAAATCTGGGCCAGTTCTTTCCCTTCGACTCGGCTGACAAGGTTTTTGATGAGAAGGGCAACAGCCTCTCCCCTAAGCAGATCATTGATGGAAGCACGAGCCTCAACCATCACTTTGGCATGTCCATGACTACGGAGTTCGTCCAGCCGACGAACGGCAAGACCACCGATGGCAACGACATGATCTTTGAGTTCTCGGGTGACGACGACGTCTGGGTCTATATCGACGGCGTGCTCGTGGGCGATCTTGGTGGCATCCACGAGAAGGCGACGCTCAAGATCAACTTCGCCACCGGTGCCGTACATGTCGGTCATGTTGACAATGCAAATGATCCCGAAAAGACAATTCAAGACACCACCATTAAGGCGATGTTCCAAGCTGCCGGCGCAGATACTTCAAACAGAAGATTCTCCGGCAACACCTTCCTCAACAGCTCCAAGCACACGCTGAGCTTCTTCTATCTGGAGCGCGGCGCGGGCGCATCGAATATGTCGCTTAAGTTCAATCTCACCACGCTGCCGTCGTCCGAGGTCGAGAAGGTCGATCAGAACGGCGAGGCAGTCCAGGACGCCAAGTTTGCGCTGTATCAGTCGGATGCCAGCTGGAAGACGCAGGGCGATCCCATCGCTCAAGGTACGACGGACGATAAGGGTCGGCTAGTGCTTCTGAAGTCGGACGACGGCTCCGTCCTTTCATTTGATAACCAGCATGCTGATGGACATAACTACTTTGTACTCAAAGAGACAGACCTGCCCGCGGGATATCGCTCGAGTCTGACCTCATCGACTACCGCAATGTCAGGTGAGCTGCATCTGCAGTACAAAGAGGCTGCGGCGAGCGGTTCGGGCGGCGTGGTGGTCGCGCCGCAAACGACGGTCACCATGGCCGATGGCGTAACGCAATGGACGGGCAGCCGCATGTGGCTCAACGGTGGTTATCTGGCTGCCAAGGAGACCATTTCCCTTAGCAAAGAAACAAAAGACAATAAGGACAAACCCATTAGCTCGGGTACGACATTTGCTGTCGTGCTCAAGCGCACCGATAAAAGCAAGGCGGACACGGACGAAAATGCATGGACGGCAGTCACGGGCAATCCGCTCGATGGCTACATGCTGTGCTCCGCACATGGCATCCCTGGCGCCGTCGAGGCTGCCAAATCGGCGGACACGAGCGTCTTTGGCGTCAACACCAAGGGCGACTACGAGGTAACGGTTAGGTCGCTGCCTGGCGATATCGAGACGTACGCCGCCATGCTGCAAGATGAAGACAAGCCGAAGGCGGAATATACCGTGGCGGTGTATCACACCACGGCATCGTCTCTGGCGGGGGCAACCATCGGCAACACCTCTATGGTCAAATATCAAACGATAAACAGGCAGTTCTCTACGGTGATCCACCTCACCAACGTTCAGAACCGTCTGTTTGTGCAGAAGGTCGACGACCTGGGCAAGCCCGTGAACGGCGCAACGTTTGAGCTGTACCAGGCCAAGGACGTTACCGGCGATAGTCCTAGAACGTATGCCATTAAATCGGGCGCCGAGCCGTATGACACCGTGCAGGCAAACGGCATGACCTATCCGTATGACATTAAGGGTGCTGCATGCTTCCCGCTCGATTCGGCGAAGCATGCGCCCCTTATCAAGGGTACGTACTACCTGCGTGAGTCTGTAAGTCCAGATGGCCATGAGATCAACAACACCATCACCAAGGTAATCGTGGACGACTCGGGCGTATATGTGGACGCCGGCGAAGAGAACGATGGCGTGCTCAGCATGAGCGGCCCGGGTTCGCTGATCGCCTCCCTGGCGCAGTTTGGCTCCCCCGACTCGATTGACAATACGCTTACGCACATCAAGGGCAAGCTGCAGAGTGCGGCCGTTGACGCCAACGGAAACCTGACATGGGGCCAGACGTGCACAGCCCAAGGCGTGACGCCTTCTCTTGCGGGCAACTTGATGCATATGCGCTATGACAAGACGGCGCAGGGCACCAAGACCATTCTGCGCCTGTCTCTTATACA
>OJOH01000141.1_pt1 | contig 62736 bp, 79 predicted proteins | sample 1598201 | NCBI WGS metagenome assembly OJOH01 (sample SAMN03922462, study PRJEB24848) | human gut metagenome | isolation source: stool sample | host: Homo sapiens | place: Germany | collected 2009-11 | reverse complement strand
TTCCAGAAGTGGTCAAGCGTTTGACTGAGCGTGAAGGACAGGATGTTGGACATATTGTCTGTTGGAAGATTGAACCTCATGAACAAAAGAAAAGAAAGGAAGAAATGTATGTCGGTTAATAAAGAAGCTGTGTTGGAAGAAGTGCGTGCTCAGTTGGCTGTTGAGAACTGGGTAAAAGATGTAGCTAAGGAGAATGAAGCCAGTGACGAATACAGTCCTCGTTCTAATCGTCTTCTTCTTTGGGACTGCTTTGCTGATGAAGTAGGCAGACACGTTGAAGAGTACACTGTTCCTCAGTACGGTGACTTCCCTGATGACAATGTTGCTTCTTGGTCTGCTGATGATTGTATCAAACAGATTCAGAAGTATGTGAACCGCATGGAATCTAACTCTCGTGGTGAGCTTGAAGCTACGCGTGACCTGCTCAAGATTGCACACTATGCTTCTCTTGTGTGGTGCAAGCGTCTTGGCTTTGAAGAAGCTCTTGCGGAAGTAAGGAAGGAACAGGAAGTACAGCCTGAAGTTCAGGAAGAGGTGCAGAATGGGTAAGGTATACTTCGTCTTCCAAGAAGAATCTATTCTTGGTCTGCTTAAGAACTACGCAGCAGCTGGTAAGTTTGGCTTGCAGGACGTTGAGTACCTGCATGTGAAAGACAATGCAGACTACAGTGAGAAAGGTTCTGTCATCACAAAGGATGACGCTGTAGTCTATGTTGACTTTCAGCCTGACTGTGAACGTGCTCGCATTATTGCACACGAGCTTAAGTGTCCTATCCGTTGGTGTGATGAAGCTGGTCTTAAGATGATTGATGTTAAGCAGATCTTTAGGCTTGACCAGCAGGCAGCTCAAGCTGCTGTGGAAGCTGACGTTGATGCACCTTTTGCAGCAGGAGTAGAACTCAATGCCTAGTGCGTATGTCTTTTACCACGAAGATGCTGACGGGCATTGTGCTGCTGCTGTCTTCAAGTACTCTTGTGACCAGAACGAAGAGCTTGACCTTCGCGCCATCAACCACGGATACGACGCTGACAAGATGTTCGGTGATCTCGAAACTGGTGCTCGGCTTGTGTTCCTTGACTTCTGTCCTACTGAAGAAGACCTCAAGGCTCTTCATGACAAAGGTTTTCCTATTGTAGTTGTTGACCACCACAAGTCTTCTGTGTGGGCTAAGGATTACGATACGACAGGTACAGACACTAAGCCTTACATCCGTGTGTATCACAGTATCTATCAGTCTGGCTGTGAGATTACTTGGGGAACCTTTATGGGTGAAGCCAAGATGCCTCCTGCTGTGTGGATGACTGGTAGGTACGATGTGTGGGATCATCAGGCAGACGAACGCATTGTTCCTTTCATCACAGGTATGAAGCTCATCATCACCGACCCTGCTACGGAAGATGGTTATGAGTTTTGGAAAGCGTGCTTTGAAACTATTGACACTCTTCCTGCAGATGCACCTGACGAAGAACGTGCTAAGCGTATGAAGTGGGATGTAGTCCTGCAACTTATCAACATGGGTAATGTTGCACATATGTATCGTCTTGGCCTTGCAGAGGAACGAGAACGTAATGTGCACGACATGGTGATTGAAGGCAAGAAGTTCCTTATGGTGAACTCAAAGCTTTCTGATAGCTATGACTTCCCTATGCAGAAGCTTGATGATAGTTACTTTGGCTTTGGCTGGTACTACTGGGACGGAAAGGAATGGCACTTCAGTATGCGCTCTGAAGGTGACAATGACCTTACTACCGTTGCTGGTATTCGTGGTCATAAGAATGCAGCAGGCTTTACGATGTATGGTTTCCAAGACCCTAGCATCTATCTGAAGGCTGCTCATGAAAGTAATTGATCCTTCTGTCATAGTCTCTTTGCAATCTGCTCCACACTTCATCATGCAAACGATTGAAGACGCTGGACGTACCTGTTATAAATCGGAGGATAAAATCAATGAAACTTCTCACGTGGCTTTCATCGAGCGACTTGTACGTCGAGGGCACGAAGCTATGCTCGAACACGGGTACGCTACTGCACACTTTCGGGTTGACCGTGGTGTCTCTCATGAACTGGTGCGTCACCGCCTTGCGAGTTTCGCTCAAGAAAGTACTCGATATTGCAACTACAAGGATAAGGACATTGAGTTCGTAGAACCTAGCACTGAGCTGGACGTTGACTCTATGAATGTATGGAGTTCACACATGCAAGAGTGTGAGGTTGCATATAACAAGCTTATTAAAGCTGGTTATTCTCCACAAGTAGCTCGTGCTGTGTTGCCTAATTCTTTGGCTACAGACCTTGTAGTAACAGCTAACCTTCGAGAGTGGAGAACTATCCTTAAACTTAGGTGTGCAAAGGATGCTCATCCAGACATGCGGTACATTATGCTTCGCTTGTTGTCTGATATGTACAAACTCTTTCCTCCTGTGTTTGAAGATATTTATCAACTGTATAAGGAAGAAGTAGATGAGTTGGATAGAGAACTTGTGTTCGTTCTTCCGTCTACGCAAGAAGAGAATCAACAAGACTCCTGAGACATGTCACTGGTATAAAGACCAGACATATTGGGATGCTTGTCACGACTGGCGAGACGGCTCTGGTAGTTGTGCAGACTGCAAACAGTGGAAACCCTCTAACGATTATAAGGAATAGACAATGACTAAGTTTGAAATTACTGCTAACTGTAATGGCAAGGACTACAAGATCAACTTCGATGTGCCGAAGGATATTACTGAGCACGATTGGGATCAGTTCTCCAAGCTCATTAAGATGGCCTGCCAGCAGATGGGTAAGTAACCCTTGACAAACTTCTAATAAGTCTTATACTCTTATAAGACACATCGTGTTACCTTAAACGTAGTTGTTAGCTACGTCAGAGACAGGTGGACTTTATCTCCTTGGCTACCTGTCTCTGTCCTAACGCTTAACTAACTAGAAGGTTGAACATGATGGAACAAGGCTCTCTTGCGGATCTCCTTACTCTCGCTAAGTCTGGTGACGACAACAAGCTTGGCGAAATGATGGCTATGATGAACGGTGGTATGGGTGGTCAGCAGTGGATGTGGTGGATCCTCATCATCCTGTTCGCTTTCGGAGGGTTTGGTAACGGTATGTTTGGACGTAATATGGCTCCCAATGGTCTGGACAATGCGAACCAACTCATCCTTGAAAATCTGAACGGCATGTCTGTTGAACAGTGCGGTCAGTTCTCTCGTGTCGGTAACGGCATCTGTGATAGCACCTACGCTATTACCAATGCTGTACGTGACGCCCGTGACGCTGCCTCGAAGTGTTGCTGCGAAACCAATCTGAACATCGAACGTTCTACGAATGCTGCTCAGCGTGCCACTGACGCGCTGTCTCACCAGCTTTCCGATTGCTGCTGCCAGACGCAGCTCCGTATGCAGGATCTTGCTACTGGTATTCGGGAACAGGCTACGGCCAATCAGTTCCAGAACCAGCAGGAATTCTGTGACATCAAGACCCGCATGGCCGCCAACCATTGTGAGACGCTTGCTGCCATTCAGGCTAATCAGGCGGCGATCATTGGTTACATGACTCAGGAAAAGATCAGTGGGCTGGAACGCGAGAACGCTGCGCTTACGATGCAGCTGTCTCAGAATGCCCAGACTCGTGCTATCATTGAAGCACTGTCTCGGACTTCTACTACCACGCCTGCTGCCTAGTAGTTAAAGCATAGCTTGATAGTTTGGGGGAGCTACGGTTCCTCCTTTCTTATAAGGACTAAACATGTTTGGTGTTCCTTCGATTGAAGAACGTATTAAGCAAGCTCAGCGTAATGCTGAAGTATATAAAAGTGAACTTGATAAAGCGGTGCATAATGTTGAACGCTATCAAGGTTGCTTGAATAAAGAACTGTCTCGAGTAGGGGAGCTTTCCCTGCTGAAAGACGTGCGGGATGGCAAGCTCCTCGTACTCGATCTTGAGAGTATGGAACCTGCCCGCATCGCATTCCTCTAAGGGAGGTACGTATGGCCTGTGGTGGTAAGAAAAAGAAGAAAAAAGGGACGCTAGGTCTTGACAACGGAACTATGTTCCTTCAAGTTTTTCTTTCAGAAAACACTTGACAACTTTTCGTTAATGATTATCTTATAATCAAGAGCGACAGTTGCGTGGACTGGCTGTACTCTGGGAGTGACCCACTGGTTGCATACACACGCAGAAACCCCTTGCAGGAAAGATCAAGAACTGCAGGGGGTTTTCTATTAGAGGAGTTACGATGTCGAAACTTACTGCTCTTGCAGAATACGTTCATACGTGGGCACCTATAGCCACGCAGCTATTAGCTTCTGACAACGACGCTGTTAAAATGTACGGTGTTAAGATTCAGCAAGAAGTGGACGTTAAGAAACGTCAGCTTGAAGCAGAACTTGGAGAAGCTAAAGCTATTCTAGGTATGACTCTAGCAACACATCCTAGTCAACATAAAGAAGTCAGCAGACCTGAACTAGTAGAGCATTCGACTATTCATGGTTGTACAGAAACACAAGTCAAAACAGAATGCACTATCGAACTGTAGATACAAAGAAACCCCCTTTGGGCCTTCGGGCTCTTAGGGGGTTTTCTTTTGCCTAATTTTTATCTTCAGGCATATCAGCAAGTAGCTGTTTTATTTCATGCACACGTGAAACATTGACACCGTTCTTGAGGGACATGATCTCAGCAAACTTCTTGAAGCCAAAGGCAGATGACGCACAGATACCAAATGCTATCTGATACCAATCAGGCATAGTAGCAAAGGTTTCAAATCCATGTGTTACCCAGTCTGCTGTCCACGGACACCAAGCAAGAATAAGTGGCATAGAGATAACTACTGTCCAGAACTCATCCTTCCATCCAGAGTTGTCGAGGGAGTCTTTCTCCCACGCAATATCTCCCACCACCCCAGACTTGTAGAGATCAATCTTAGCAGCAGCTCTCGCTTTAGCTACTTCGATCTTACTCTGCAACTCTACCTCTTTGAGTTTTTGCTTACTCGTGAACCATCCCACAACACCGGAAACAAGTGCTTCAACAGGCTTAGCGATTATGTCTAGCATAGTTAATCCCTATAGTCAAGACCTGACTGCTTAGCCACACGAGTAAGTTCCTTCATCAAAAATTCTCTGCGCTTCTGCAGCTTTTCCTTTTCTTCGTAGAACTTAGTACCCGTAGACTTGTTGTTCTTTTCATTCAACTTCTCAAGCTTGTGAACGCTATTCAAGCGAGCATTGATAGAATCATATCTACCCTTGAGCTGCTGAATAGTTCTGTTCTTATTTCTAATCTCAGTACGTTCATCAGGAGAAAGAGTTGTATCCTTCTGTGCAAGCTCAAGTTCATTCAAGCCAGTCTGCATCTTATTACGAATCTTACTGTACTCATTAAGTGTATCACCATAGCCAACCTTACCGAAGAAAGAGTTAGCAATAGGTACGTTCTTCAACTCAATAGGAGCACCAGTAACAGGAGAGGTCAACATGCCAAGAGCTTGTGTGACTACTCTGCCAAGGCCACCCATGTACGATTCAGTAAGATGCTGGATGGTTTCAGGAGACACATCAATCCAACCCTTCTCAACCTTAGACCCAAATGTCCAAGAGTTCAGTGTCTCTGCTACAGCACGGCACCACATAGGATTAGTACCCCAGTACTTCTGACTGTCAGGTACTTCACCCTTAAAGCTGTGTGTGCTTTCAGGCATAAGAGCATAACCAAAGCTGTTCTGATTAGCTACTATTTCACCGATAGGACGGAAGATAGTAGGCAAAAAGTTCAACATGGAAGCTCCACCAGTAGGATTGAAGTTATCAAATGAAGCACCAAAGATTTTAGCAGCAGCAGAGGAAGGCTTGGTGCGTCCGCTGATTACACCTTCCATTGCATTTGCAGCTACCCAAAAGATATTATAACCATAAGGCAGGGGGATCTTTACATATCCACCATCACCAAAAGGTGCAGGTATAATAAAGTTACTGTCCTTGATATAGTCAGGAATTTTATCATACTTACTTACACCATCGTCATCGTCACCCATAAGCCACCTACACAGCAGTGCGTGTGGAATACCACAAGCTACTGAATAAGCCATGAAAGCAGCGGTTCTCTTTGCATTGTTTGCAAAGCTATCTCCACGCCTCCAGAGGTTACGCAAGATACGCACGTTACCACCGATGTTAGCAGAAGAGAATGCCCACAGACTGTTAAAGAGAGGAGCCCACGAACCCTTACGAGTAAAGTTAACTGTGATCTCCAGAGCTTCGTTAGCTGCACGTTGATGTGCAGTATCCATCATCTCTTGCATCTGTTGAGCAGACCAACCATTACGCTTAGCTTCCTGAGCAATATGATTGTCAAACTCTTGTGTCAGAGCAACGAACACAGAGAACCGAGTGGCATTTTCAGATACGTCAGAGATAGTATCCAGATACTTAAGAGCACCGTCAAGAGTCTTACGAAGGTTACCCTTCTGCTTTGACAGTTCACGTACATCCTTGTACATAGTCTTGTAGTCGTTAGCAAGGAACATACGAGTATGCCCACCAAAGTCTACAAAGTTCTTGTACATTTCCTTAAGGTATGCTGCATCCTTACCAGTGTATTCCTTACCGTTCATTTCTGACCAGAGGAACTTAACCATGCGGAAAGAGGTAGCATCCTTAATGATACGCTGACGAATGTTGTTCTCTTTACCAAGCAAGTTGTTTGCCTGTGCCTCAGAGATTACATTACCTACGTTAAAGATAGCAGTCTGAATATCACGAGGATAGTTCTTGATAGCGAACACAGGGTTATACGTAGTCAACAAAGCAGAGAACTTCTGAGTCATCTTACGAATGAAGTTAATGACTGCACCTGTTTCAACAGTGTTCTCGTTACGCAAAGCAGCAGCAAGAGCTACGTCCTTAATAGCAATACGAACACGGTTACCCTTGTCATCGATCACGTTGATAAACTTGTGTCCTTCACCTTCAAGACCATGTGACTTCCTCACATAGTAAAGAGTACCATCCCCCTTCTCAGACATACGGAAGTATGGCTGTCCCTTCTCATTCTTATCCGTAGCGATTTCCCACAGGTCTTCGTTAGGAACTTCTCGAACGAGGTTAAGCAGACGACGAGACACATCGTTCTTCTCACCGATGTTTACAGTATCCATGATCTGCAACATCAAGTGTGTAGAAGGACTTTCTGCAAGACCTTCCCGCCCCTTCGCCTTCTTCAACAACTCCCGACCACCAACAGAAATACCAGCCTTTGATCTCTTGTGTGCATAGTCAGGATCAAGATCGTCAACGAACTCTTCCCAGTTCTTTAACGGGACGTAGTGCTTATAGGTAGCACGGAGCTTATCAGTAAGGGTCTTGGGAACAATACGATACTTGTCCAGCATGTCCAGATGGTATCTACCAAGCTGGTCAAACTGTGCAGCAATCTCATTCATACCCGGCACATCAGAGTACTTGTCAATGATAGCTTGTGCCTGCTGGTCAGAAAGACCAGAGGGAGACTCTAACTTATTCTTACCACGGTACCGTCTGTTGACTTCAGCGTTACGTTCCAGCGCATGTCGAGCCAGAAGGAACTCGTCAAGGGCAGACCAAGTAGCATTCACTCTGTCCTGCTCAGTAACCTTACGACCAGCCTTACGCAGGTCATCAAGAGCTTCCTTTACAGCAGGAATATCAAGCTTACCAATCTGTTCACAAAGCGGTGCAATCCGCTGATTCATAATATCAGTGCGAATGCTGTTAATTCTATTCACCATACCCGTCATATGACGGTAGATGTTTGTAGCAGGAGCGATAACATTCTTACCAATCGTATCCTTAATGTACCTTTGCACAATCTGAATACGACGGTACTTGTCATACATGCCTTCTACAAATCTTTCAAACCCAGTATGCGGAATGATCTTACCATCCATACCCACAGACTTGCCAGTGTTCTTGATCTTAACCATACGGTCAGTCCATGTCTGCTGGTTCATCTGTGCACGCTTCCACTCTTCAAGATAAAGAGGAGGCATATCAGTGTAGGTAGTATCTTCATCCACCATGAAGCGAACTTCAGGAGAACTGTACGCAGGAGTAGTATGACTGATGTTATCACCTTCAAACAAACAATAGCTCTGGGCATTGTTATAGTTAAAGGTAGTACCAGCCACACCCAAGTCTCTCAGCATACTAGAGATCTGCTTAGTGTTGTTAGACTGAGACACAAGGTATTCATATACATCCTGTCCAGTCACACGTTCAAGGTAACCCTTGTTCTTCATAAACTGAGTAAGTTCATTCTTATCAAGGAAGACACCGATGTCTTTACCCAAGAACTGGATATGCATACCATCCTGTGCAGGAATCTGCTGAGGAGGCATCTGCTTAAACAAACGATTAAGATGTTCTGCAACATATCTTTGTTCAGACAGAGGACGTTCCCAGTTCATGAACTGCTCAAAGGAAGGAGCGTAGTTCTTGTAGACCTGTCCGGGAAGACCAGACTGCTTGTTGTTGAATCTCTTGTAGTAGTCAGCAAGCTTCGCAGGATTAGAGAAGTAAGTTCCCCAACCATATGGAGCAGAGAAATCATCTGCACCTACAAGGTCAACACGTTCGTACTGAGGAGCAACATCATTCAGAGCTGTGCTCATGTACGTAGCACGACCCCAGATAGTGTAGTTAGAAGAAACACCTTGAGGCTTGTTGCTGGCAAGGTTCTGTGCAGAAGCAGCAAGGACATCCTTAACATCAGCTTCAGTAACATAACCGTCTACACCAAACAACTTCTGATACAACTTACGAATAAACTTGTACAGGTCACGAATAACAGGAAGTCGTTCAAGTAAAGACTTAGGAGACTCACGCTCAGCTATCCAAGCAATGAATTCTTCTGTACGAACAAGGTCATTAGCGTTCTCGTATGCAGGACGCTGACGTTCAAACTCTTTCCACAGAGGAGTACCATAAGCATCACGATAGACAGCAGCCATGAACCCAGTAAACTGACGAGGGGTCATTATAGCACGCAGACCATAGTGAGCAACACCTTCGTGCATAAGCAGACGTACTGCTTGTGCCTTAGACTTTACTCGGTCAGCGAACACATAGATCTTCCCATCACAGTACATAGCTCGAGGAATACCACGCGTCTTGCTGGGATTAAAGGAAAGGTTAACCAAAGCATCATGTACAGCAGTAGGCACATTACTGTCAGTGACAGAAGAACAAATAGACACAACATCCTTCAAACCGGGAAGCTGAGTCAACGTGTTCTTCATCCAGTCGTACACTTGCTGAGTAGCTTCAGCAGCAAGCTGGAAGTCTACTTCCTTTTCCTGCTGGGTGTACCGTTCAAAGGACTGGCGCTGTGTTTCAATGTTGTTACGAATCTGCTTAGACCGTTGCTCTTGCTTGTACATACGCTTGAGCTGTTCAGCTTCAAGGTCACGACGAGCTTGAGAAGTCTCTTGAGGAATAGCCTGACGTTCAGGGATGTTACCATCCAAAGCATTGTCATAGCTAGCCTTATCTTGAGCTACCTTAAGCTGTGCTTGGTATGCAGGAGAAGCTTCGTATGCGCGCTGCTGTTGTTCAGCAATCATGTTACGCATGTACTGGTCAGCAGCAACCCTGTCAAGATCAACCTGATTGTTCAGAGCAGCAGCTTGCTCAAGAGCAACATTCTGCTGAAGAGCACCGTACCTTTGTGAGAAAGCATCAGCACTAGGCAGAGCAGCTTGCTGATTAGATGTGCCCATCTGTGCAGCTTGCCAGTCAGCAAAGTCTGCATCCCACGTATAGGTAGGATCGTTGGTCAGCTTAGCTGTACTACGCAGAGCACGTGCATTCTTAAGCAGAGCATCAATACGTTCTTGTGTTTCCTTATCTGAGAGATCCTTCAACTGCTTACGCAAGTCAAGTTCAAAAGGAACAGCAGGGTCAAGCCTGTCTGCCTTAGCAAACAAGGCATCCATGTTCGTCTGAACTTCAGTCAAGTCCTGAGCACGTGCAGTAGAACGAGCAAAGTTAACAGCAGACTTTCTAACGTCTGCCTTCATTCTGTTCATCTGTGCAAGGTCTTTGTCAATACGAGCAAGCTCACTTGTAACAAACTCATACTGACGTTCACTGTACGGAATAGCATTCTGCTGCAGGAGTTCAAGGTATACATTGTATTCAGCTCTACGTGCGTGCAGCTTAGACATATGCTCATCAGCACGATTAAGCTTACGCTGTACGTACTGCTGAGTATCTTGAATGCTGTTTATAATCTCAGTGTACTTGACCGGGTCTTTCTTAAACAAAGCTTCCTGATACCTACGGTCATCAACAATCTGTTCAGCCGTAAGGTTGGTATCGTAGCCAAGATTCTTAAAGCGTTCTGTTACAGTTTCGCGGAAAGCCTTGCGAGCCTTCTTATCAGACTCAGAAAGATCCTTCTCAAACTGTTGCTTACGCTGCTTGATATCTTCACGCTGTGCCTGAGCAAGACGTGCAAGCTGAGCAGCATACTTCTGCTGGTCACGTTCAAGCTTCTTAACATACGCATCCTTTGCTTCTTGTGTAGCAAGCAGAGCATACTTAGGAGACGTACCTGCACGAGCAGTAGTCAACTCATCCTTTGTCTTACGCAAAGCATTGACAATAGGATTACGAGCACGAGCAAAAGATTCTTCAGAAGCAGCTACAGCTCTCTGTGCTTCTACACGAATAGCATCACGCATGATGCCTTCACCCTTAGAGATCTGAGTGAAGGGATCAATCTTAGTCAGTTCTTCTTCAAACTTAGCTTGAAGTTCAAGAGGCGTCTGGTCTGGGTTAACATACGGAATGTCTGTCTTAGGTGAATGCTTGAACATGTCAACCATAACGCTAGCTCCACCAGAGGCAGAACCAACAAGAGCACCAGCAATACCAGCTTCCATCATACGGTCGAAGTCATCAGCAGTAAGCTGAGCACGTCCGTCCTGAATCATACTGTTTACTGCACCCAACCATTCCTGTGTGTATTCTTCTGCACCTTCACCAATCATGGCCTTGGGCAGAGACAACGCAGAAGCCTTAAGCTTTTCCTTAAAGGAACGTTCAACAGAGTCAGGTACTTTAACACCAGTCATTTTACGAAGCAGCTGACTTTCACCGCCAAGCAGTGTAACAGCAGACTGCAAGATACCAATACCAATATCCATGCCGGGGTTAGAAGTAAGTAGCCCTCCCTCAGCATAGTTACCGGAATAGTTTTCACCAGTGTTCAGTACAAACTCAGGAGCCATTGCACCAATCTGTGCACCAACAGTAGCGGTCACAGCTTTAGTAGCAGCAGCACGAGCCTCAGCTTCAGCAACACCAGAAGCTACAAGCTGAGCAGTCTTCTTTTCAATAGCACCAGACAAAGCACCAGCAAGTACCCTCTTACCCGCAGCAGCACCTACGCCACCACTAGCCAGAGACATACCTACATTCAATGTCTGTTCGCCAAGAAGACTAGCAAAATAATCACCAAACTTCTGAATGCTGTCTACGTCTTTGTAAGATTCAACAGCAGCTTTCAGCTCAGGAGCTTGTGCTTCTTCTTGCTTCTGCTGTGCATAGAACATCAAGTCACCAGCAGTCTGTTCATGACCCATAAGGTCAGCAAGAGCAGCACCACCGGCAGCAACAAGAGCTTGTGTCTGAGGAATAGAACGAAGGAAACCCTTTACATATTCACCATGTTCTGGCTTCGGTTCTTGATACTCAAACGGTTGAGAGTAACCACCATAAGCAGGCATCTCCTGCTCAAAGGAAGAGAACGTAGGCTGAGCACTTACAGCAGGAGCTGCCCTTCTCGGTGCACCACTACCTACAGGAACACTAGTCGTAAACTGCTGACGTGGGTACGCAGCTTGCTGAGCAAGAACGTCTTGCAATGGCCCCTGCTCAGTAAGGCCGGGAACCATCACAACACTATAGGGCTGTACACCAGAAGAGATAGGTGCAGCCTGTGCAGCAGCATACGCTTGTGCTGCAGAAATATCCGTATTCAAAACACCATCCAGTGCCATATCTAGAATACCTTTCTTTTGGCCCGTATTTCGATTCTGAGGGCCTTTAATTAGTTAACGTATAAAACCATAAAAGCGAGCACGTTCAAGAGCTCTAGCCTGCCTTGCAGCCTCAGCAGCAGCTACATCCTGTGCCTGCTTGTCAAGAGATTGTTGAACAGCACCAAGCTGCTGGCCACCAAAATTGAAGCCAAAGTTATTGTAAGGATTACCCTGAACACCAGAAAGACCAGTATTGAAAGTAAGAGCAGGAACACCAACAGGCATACCTATAACTTGGTCAAACAGACCCTGTGTATTCTGCGCAGTAGGAGAATTACCGTACACTACTTGTTCATTAAACGCATAAGGAATTGTAGTACGAGGGCCAAGCCTACCCTGTATAGAAGTCATACCCGTGTACGTATTCAGAGCAGCAACTTCTTGTTCAGGAGTCATCTGAGGCAGGATAAGATTGTTCGTAGCAGAGTCAATTGTAGGAGCCTTACCAGTAGCAACGCTTACAGCCTGAGCCCACTTAGATCTATCAAGCTTCTCAATGTTCTCCATCTGAGCAGCACGTAGACGAGTATCAGCTTCAAGTTCAGCCTTGTACCTATCAGCACCAGCTTTAATACCAGCAGCTCCAAGAGTAGCATTGGCTCCCATAGAGGCAGCACCAAGCTGTGCGTTAGCACCAATGCCTGCAACATCAACAGCCTTCTTGTAGTCAAAGCCCTTCTCTTCACGCATCTTAGTCATTTCATAAGCGCGTTGTTGAGCAAGCTGCTGGGCTGCAACATTAGCTGCATAAGTCTGGTCAATTGTGTTACCAAGCTGCATCAACTTAGCAACACCATCCATACCCATAAGGGGCTGCTGTCTACCTACTTCCTTACCATCTTTATCTATGATGATAACTTCCTTAGTCGTAGGGTCAACAGTAACCTTACCATCAAAGTCACGGTATACAGTGTCTCTCAGTACGTTAGCAGTACCAGTAGGGTCACCGATAAGGATACGTTCACGGTTGTTAAGAATAGATTTCTTTGCAGACCGTGCTTGTTCATTAGCCTGATTCAAATATTCAGCAGCAGCTTCTTGTTCCTTAAGCTGTGCATCAAAGAGCTTACGTTCAGCGAGGAAGCGATCGTTGGTTTCTTTTTCCTTACGTTCGCTTTCCCACATCTGACGACCAGCATGTAGTGCAAGTCCGATAGAAGGCATTACACATTACCTCCAGTGAGATATTGCAGACCACGAGCAGCACCAGCCCAACTGTTCTGTGCCTGTTGATTAAACATACCAGCAAGATTAGCAGAACTACCACCAGCACTACCAAGACCAGAAAGAATAGAAGAGCTGTTCACTGAAGGAGTAGCCTGATACGTTTGCAAAGAAGCACCCTTACGATAGTTAAGTGCCTGTGACTGACGAGACAGAGCAAGGTCTTCTGCCTGTCTAGAAGCCTGTGTTCTAGCCATAGCTTCAGACAAAGCCTGCTGCGAACCCATACGGTTCATGTAGTTCGCATAAGCACCAGAGCTAGCGTTTATACCAGCCATGCCCATAGAACGTGCGTCTTGTTCACGTTGCTGTGCATAACCAGCAGCAATGTCAGCAGTAGCTTGATTCATAAGCCTGTCACGAATGACATCCTCACCTTCAGTGAGCTTACGAATAACAGACTTTTCTGTTTCCCTATAAATAGGATCAAGTTCTCTTTGCTGTTGAATATCCGCAAGTCCTCTATCTACCGCATACTGAGCCTGTGCTTGACCAAGAGGTCTAAGCGTTTGAAGATCTTCCATACTATACTGAATATTCAAATCTTCAAGAGGCCAGTACTTTTCTTTCTGTCTCTGCCAAGCTTCGGAAGCGTACTCGTCCTGTTTCTCGATAGAGCCAAACGCAAGGTCAGCATACTTTGACGCTTGGTTTGCTGATTTAATGCCGGAGTAAATGTCGTACCCGGTAGCTGCAAGATTACCTACAGTACCAAGAGCACTCCATGTATCACCCCAAGACCAGTTATCAAAAAGTCCCATTGTTTATTTTCCTTGTATGTTTGGCTTACCAGCCACCATCATCGCCACCATCGTTCTGACCGTTGGCTCCAGAACCAGTGCCGTCACCAGCTTGTCCTTCACCGGTGCCTTGGCTATCGGAACCACCATTGGGGCCACCATTGTTATCTCCGTCGCCACCACTGCCTCCGTCGCCGCCGTTGCCAAAACCACCATCGTTACCGTCTCCGCCACTACCACCGGAATCGCCATCATTACCGGTAGAGCCGTTGTCACCAGAGTCGTTACCGGCATCATTACCTTCGTTAGCACCACCTTCACCAGTAGTACCAGAGTCAGTACCTTCACTTGTACCACCAGTAGCTGTGCCACCAGCAGTGTCAGATTCAGCGGCGGACGTAGAAGCAGCTGTATCAGCAGCAGTACTAGAACTTACACCGCCAATACCAGAAAGACCAGAATCATTTACACTACCAAAGCCACCAATACCGCCGAAGTTACCTTGGGTTGCACCGTGTGACATAGCACCGCCACCTATGGCACCACCAACACCTGTACCAAAACCACCTTGGTCAGTACCAATACCACCAAAGGAACCAGTACTTGCAAAGCCTCCCTTGCTGTCTCCACCAAAGGAACCAGTATCCATACCAAGATCGCCAAGGCTAGCCATAGCACCAGCATAAGCAGAAGCAACAGGGCCAACCATATCTCTACCCCAAGAAGAAGTAGGATTAGCCATACCGATAGAGTTGTTTACAGCAGCAGTTGCATTAGCTACAGCGTTAGGACTCAAAGACTTAGAACCAGCAATAGCATCATTAATAGCCTGAGCAAGAGACATGTCGTTGATTGTAGCCATGTCCATGTTATGTGTAGCAATGTTGTTAGCGTAAGCTGCACCAATCTGACGACCAGTAATCTGACCAAAGGTATCTTCCATGACATCACGTGTAGGTTCTTCTGCACGTGCGTCAAAGGCATCAGCAAGCAAACCACCAATCGTGGGGCCTACAAGTCCACCAATCATTCCACCAATAGGGCCACCAAGTAAACCACCCAGTGCACCAAAGGCCATAGAACCCATCGTTGTACCTGTAGTCATACCAAGAGAAGCAGCACCGATTTGTCCTACAGTACCTGCAAGACTACCGGGAATACCAGATAGACCAAAGTTCAAGGCAGCATTAACAGGTGCATTCAAACCAAGAGCAAGTCCAGTCTTAGTAGCAGCATCTAATCCCATCTGACCAAAGCCAGACATAGCCGCATCCATAGCTTGCTTGTCAGTAAAGCTATGCCCCTTATTAGAGGAGCCAGCATCATTACCCTTGCTAGAAGAAGTAGTACCGCCACCAAAACCATCTCGTCCATCACCACCGGTAAACTCTTTACCTAGAGTAGTACCTTTGTTAGCCTTCTCCTTATCGGAAGAAGACTGCTGGTTAGAAAAACGGTTTTGATTATCATACCATTTATTACGACTAGAGTTACCTTGATTACTGTTACCACCTATACCGTAGTTACTCAGCACCGTTTGGTAGATAGGCAACATTGTAGTATATGTAGGGAAGTATCCGTAGTTGTTCATTTACTTCCACCTCCCAAAAGCCATAACATGATAAGCACTGTCAGTTACTGTAGACCCATCTGTTTTATGTATTCTAAACCTAGCCGTGTTATTTGTTCTTTCTATACATTGACACATACTAGGATAAGAAAAGTTACCGGGAGTACAAGACACACAATAAGCTTCTCTGTCTATAAAAGCAATAGGAAAAGTCCACGTTATGTCATACGCACCGGGTGCTGGAAAAAATTTACCTTGCAATACTTTACCATCAGGGAACTTAACATACCATCCATTAGTATCATCACCACCAGTGATAACACCTTCTTTGTCAACACGTGTATTAAGTGCATCAATCTGATTCTGAAGAGAAGTCAAAGCATTGTTAATAGACATGTTAAACGAATAGGCATTCCAGTCATCTGTGTAAGGAACATCAAGTAACTGTACTTTATTTTGTTGTGCCATTTACTTCTGTTCTCCTTCCACAAGTTCACCCATAGATGAGGCCAGAATGACTGAGTGTACATGTGAGTTAGACTTGAGTTCAATCTCTACAGTTTCACCTCTAAAACCAGAGGGAAGCCTAAAAGGCTTAGAGTCTACTATATTCTTGGTAAATCTTAGCTTGCCATCTACATAGTAGTTGAACACCGTCTTGTCATAAAGTTCTATAGTATTTGTTTTACACCAACCATTCACAGGTTGTTTGTTTACATATACCATGCCAAGAGCTGAACCGGCTAGTCTACCTTCCCAAACAGGAGGTTCAGGTTTCAAGCTAGACAACTTAGTAAAGTTTACTTGTGCACAACTTAAAGTAAATAAACCTTGTGGACTTACATTAACCTTAGACCGCCAACGGAAAGACTTGTTAATACGACTGTCAGTACCAAAAGAGTTAAGGCTATATTGCGTCTTGTTCTCTAATGGATAGCATACATACAGTTGTGATTGTTCTACATCATTATATATAATCTTAGTTAGTTGTGATGTGTAGACCATACCTGATGATACAATACTATTATATACTGTACTATACGTGTAACTATCCAAGTCAAACAAAAAGCCAGCTGCTTTCTCAGTAGGATTCGTAAAGAATCCATAGTAAGTATTATTTAGAAAAGCTGCTTGCAAAGATTCAGGATGCAGAGGAAGCCATTCGTCTTGCGTAATAATCTTCTCAGTAATAAAGGTAGGACTTGCACTGTTGATAAGAACAAGACCATTTGTACTTGCAAAGATTACACCATTACGAGTTGATACAATAGAGCCAGCAGACACACAGGGACAGTTCTCTTGGATAGCTCTTGTTGTAGGTTTAGTCGGATCTGTTACTGTAATAAGTACAGGAGCAGCTTCGGTACAAACAACAATTGTATTACCAAAAGAACCAAGACCTACGATAGGATAGTCAATAGTTACTGTATGCTCATAAGGCCAAGCATGTGGAGCATTCCAGTCAGACACATAGATAGTAGAATCTTTGTATGCTGCGAACAAACCATTCTGCAAAGACACAAGACCTTTAAGTCCATCTACTGGTAGGTCCCAGTAAATAGAAGGACAAGCTTCACCAAGCTGTGTGTTTGCTTTTTTATCTAGGTACTCATACCAACCACCCGTATTCCACGTAGCATTAGGATTATTAGTTACATGTGACGGGTTGATGTCAAATTGGTCAACATAGCTGTACAATGCTTGTCCTGAAGAAGTTACTTCAGACCGGTAAATATATACTTTATTCACACCTGTCTTCGCAATGTCTGTGTCGCTAATATTATTCACGGCTATTTTTACTGTCTGTCCGGGACGTACGTCTATAGTCCGTCTTGCAGCAGCATCCCAAGACGTTGCATAAGGTTCACTAGACTTACCTACGTCGATTGTTCCATCTGGCCACTGTCTAACATAACATACAATATAAGACCTAGCCTCAATATCACCAGAACCAGAACCACTAACAGACATTATATTATAGCCTGCACGAGGTATACCAGCAGTATAGTATGGCGTGCCACTTTCACCAAGACCATTCGTGTAATCTCTGTCTTCCAGAAGAGAACTATCTGTTACGAAGAACCCACCTTGATTCATAAAGTAGATACGATTGTTCTCGTCATCATAGACAGGTCCTTTAACGACCTTAGTAATAGTAGGCCACATCAACCAGTTATACTTCTTGTTCTTCCATTTGTATCTATAGATAGACTGGGTAGTACTAGGAATGTATTTGATAATAGTATCAGCATAGTGAGGTCGAAGCTCTCCACTCCACAGCTTAACGTCGAGAGCTTCCTGTGCAAGAGTAGCGGGTAAAAGCCGTGGAGCTATACGAGGAGCAATCCCGCTAAACTGTTGGAATGTTAGTTTCATATGAGCTCCTAAGCTACAGTCTTAGCAAGCTTTTGATTTGCAAGCACGTCTGCTTCTGTATAAGAATCAATCAAAGCAATAAGATCTTGTGTTGAATTACTCAACAGCACATCTCGCTTTTCACGCAAGTACTTCTTACGTTCCTCATACTTAGCCAGCTTTTCTATATCAGTAGCATCTGGTTCTTGTTGGTTACTTTGAGCTACGATAATAGAAGCCAGAGGACGATTTTGCAACTTGTCCAAATAATCCATGTAATTATTAAACAACTCTTTGTTAGTCTGCCAAGTAGTCTTGGGAGTAACAGGTGTAGGCTTAGGCGTATCAATCATATCACCAATCTGAAGCCACGGAGAGTCGTCTATATTTACACAAGTAGGGGTGTCAGGAACAAGAATATCACGTACAATGATATTGTTAATCTGTCCTTCACCGATAAGAGTAGCGTATCTATACATTACAATGCCCACGTACTGATTATAAGAACACACCCAACTTGACCTGCTCCAGCATTAGCAGGATGCGTATAGGAGTCATTAGCCCAACCGGGTGTAGCCCACTCCGCAGGTTCCATTAAGCTTCCTAGTGCACCGGCACCACCGCCACCGGCAATGTAGCCACCATATGCTGAACAAGCACCACCACCCGGAGCGTCACCAACAGAACTATTACCTTGACACTGACTCGTCGGATAGCCAGCACCACCAGAACAGTTAACACCTTCACCTGCTCTGCCGGGGTCACAGTAGATAGTCTTTCCACCAGCACCGCCATTCTGCAAATTACCAGAACCACCGGTGCCGCCAACGGCATTTAAACCACCATACCCATCTTTTCCGCCACCGCCACCGCCACCAGCAGATACGCTTACAGGGCCACCTGTTACAGAGGTACTTCCTCCAGCAATACCAGCCATAGAGCTAGCAGTTTGTGCAGCACCACCAGCACCTACTGTACAAGTAAGTGCAGTACCAGCATTAATAGTTCCTTGCCATCTTGATATGCCACCAGAACCACCGCCAGCACCGGAATAAGTATAAATAACAAACATAGGCGGGTTACTAGAGTCAAACCTAGAATAACCTGTACCGCCAGAACCACCACCACCGATTGCAACAACATCATATGTTCCAGTATAAGGAACGTTATAAGTTGTAGATGAACGATAGGCTTGCCATACAGCAGGATAGGAAGTTACAAACCCAGTAGTCTTACTTGTGAACTTAGTCATATCCTCAGCATCAAGCTGCCCACCTTCAACAAACCAGTTGTCAATACGGCAGTGATACTCAGTGTTATGAGCAAGGGTATTAGCAGGGATTACACATGTAGTAGCATCTATGCCTGTCTCTTTAGTAAAGACTACAGCATTATCAGACTTACGGTAAATAACTACACGAGTATATGAAGGAACGTTAGAACCAACACGAGGGGCATTTGTCCAAGTATAAGTCTGCTCAGACTCAACAGGAATTTGAGTCTGACCTTGAACAGGATACGTTTGGTTAGGTTGACCAGTATACTTATGCATGATAGTTCTTATAACCACACCGTCTGTATCTCGTGCCCAACCAGTTATAGTACCGTGCACGTCAACAAACAGTTTGTATACTCCATTCCATGATAAAGCATTAGCAGGAATACTATAGGAAGAATTGTATGCAACTTCTCCACTAGTCCATACAGGCTGTTGTGAAGAAGGATCAGCAGTTACGCCAGAGTAAGCACTTATCTTCATCTTATCTACAGTCTGTCCAGTCACTGCACCAAGAGCAATCGTTGTTGGAATAACAATAGAAGGATCAAGTATAGAGTTGGTGGCAGGAGAAAGAATTGTAGCTGCATCAAGAGATGCAGTCTGACCATTTACCTGCAACAAAGGAGAAGACCACGCAGAGTAGTACTTCTTATTTGTGGATGTGTCAGTCCAGTAGTTACGAATACGTGCGTAGTTAGTAGCAGCAGGGTTATCAAAAATCCACCAAATGCTACCATTTAAAGCTACGCTTGTAGCTGTTCCAGATATATTAGAAGAGCGTTTTATATAACCAAAATTAGGATCATTGGACGTATTAACTTCTATTCCAGACACTGTATATGTAGGGCTAGAGGTTCCTTGAGTCCATGTAACATTAAACGTGTCGTCTTTTGTAATAGTCTGACCCTGTTCAGATGTCCATACAGGAGCAGCAAAGGTAACGACTGTAGAAAACTCTACCGATTGCAGAGAAACACGAAGAGTATCCAAGTCATACTCACCATTATCAGCCCAGTACGCTTGGATCTTAAGGTTCTCATTCCACGGTACGTCTACAGTAACAGTCCGCCCAGTAGTCCAGTTAGATGTTTCTTCTTTTGTGAGCCACCCATGTTTAAACACCGTTCCGTCTGTGTAAAGAATATCATATACACAAACATTTGGGTAGATAAACTCTGGAGCACTTGGACTAGGAGCACCAAAAGCAAACGTAAGATGTGGACTTGTGCCAGAAGTTACACTAATTTTAGCGCTGGTTGACCATCTATACTGAACAGTAGTACTAAAGTTCTTAGCAGAAGAACCACCCAAGAAGTCATATGCTTCAAGAGTAAATGTAGAAGTTCCTTTAAATGTCGAATTACTTGCATCTACAGGATAGTCAGCAGGTACCTTCCATGTGATAATTACAGCTTCATTAGCAGCGATGTTGTTCGTCTTAGAGAATGAACAGTTTACAGCATTCTTAATTCGATACTTAACTTCATCACCATCGGCATCAGTAACACCAGAGAAGTGAACAGTAGAGGTAGCGTATCGAGAAGCAGTAGTAGGTACATCATGGACAAGCTTAGAGATGTCCGGTGGGTTGTTAGCAATGATGTTAACATTTAGAGTACCGTACCGAGATAAGTTACCAGACATAGTCTCAGCATACGTAGTAACTACAATAACGTCGCCAACATTACCTGTGAAAGATACATCACCAGTAGCCGTAGCATTCGTTGTAGTAGGCGTAGTTACAGGCACACGGATGAATGCCTCTTCACCAGTCTGGTTACCTACATAATAGAAGGCAACAATAGGATCATCAAAGCCACTCATCACTGACGCAGTAAACGTATAAGGATACGTTGTACCAGAACGTACAGAAGTAGTACCAGTAACAACAGGAGTTTCAACAATTGTAGTATTGAACTGGTGAATAGCATCAACTGTACGACGAGGCGTCATGTTAGTCGTGTTGTCTATACCTTCAATAGCTTGCTGATACGTAGACAACTTAGACACACCCAGTTTTTCTGTAGTAGCAATCGTACTAAAGAAAGACTGAAGAGCACCAGCAGTGATGCGCATCTCTACACGAGTACCAGACGGCCACCGTAAAATGTCTGTACCTTCTTGTCCTCGCTTTATCCTATAAGCGGTACCATAAGTAGCATCTTCATAAATAGAAGTTACTTCAATGATTTCAAGAACATCATCGCCAACAAGAGTAAGCTTAAATGTATCACCAGAGTTCTCAGAAATCACAGGAAACACAGAAGGATCTACAACAGCCATAGTTACTGAAGAAACATTCAGTCCAACTTTAAGCGTAGAAGCTGCGTTGTTTTTAAAGAGAATAGCCATGTCTTACTCCTACAGCTTCATGATAAACGCAAGTGCGTAGTAAGGGGGACGAACATCAATAGCACTAGCCGCCGCTGTGTGTGCGTGACCGTTATCAGTAACACCGTGGTAGTGAGGCTGGTTGCCACCAGTACCATTAATAGACAAAGAGGCAGAAAACTCTTTCAGCGGCTTTCTTGCTGTAGTTGGAGACCGGGTCGCAGCATAGAAATGCTCTGCAGAAAGCCACTCGCCATCATACATTTCCTGCACCTTACGCTGAGTTGTTACAGAAGCATCACTGCCAACACTTCCACTATGTGTATGCCAAGGCATTTGTGATGTATTAATAGCAGTACCTGCTACCTGAATACCTGTACCTGCAGCATTAGTCCATACAGAAGGTGTCTGTGTAATATTGCCACCAGTATTACCTACGCCATAACTTTGTCCAGCCCCAACTATAAACCTGTCTTTAAGATTAGGTGTACCGTTGTTACCGTCACACAAAGCCCACCCAGAAGGAACAGCATTAGTAGCACCAGACCACATCGTGATGATTCCACGTGGAAGTTGTGTAGCAGCAAGAATGTCTGTAGTAAGCTGTGAAGCTATCTCCCCAATAGATCCTGCAGTAAGACGAAGTTCTACGACAGAACCTTCAGGAAAAGCCCTAGCAGGTGTATTCTCTTGAGCTCTGTTAACCGTAAATGTGTCTACATTCCTAGATGTAACACACATAATCTCCAGATTACCTTGTGCATCTACAACAGTAATCATGAAGAAGTTGCCATCTGTCAGTTCAGGGAACAAAGATCCCCCACCCGGAGAGACAACAATCTGCGTATCACCTACTGTCACGGCACTAAACAGTGTGGTCGACGCATTGTTTGAAAATTTGATTTTCATTTATCGAACATCCTTCTGGAGGAAACGTAAGATTAGGCCCATACACAGGGCAGTCACAGTTACAGTCGTCAAGCTTGATAGCATCTCCGACCTTGATTATGACATCAACTACAGGCCATTCATGATTAGCTTCTATGACTGTCGCATTCTCAGAGATAACATTAGCCCAAGGTTTAGACTCTGCTATAGCTTCAATCTCAACAGCACCAAGCCGACCAATTACCACAGGAACAATCATATCCGTCCCAGCTTCACAGAACCATGCACGCTGTATGATGTCAGCTTCAGTGTCATCCATATGCGTAATCGCTTCAATGGAAGTAACACCTATCTTACCTACAGTTTGCATAGCCTCCATGTCTGTGGCTGCTTCTATAAGAACACCTCTGATGATAACATCAAAAGGAAGTTCATCCATGATAACACGAGATACTATATTAGTTCCTACATCTGTGATAGGAGTAATCTTATCTATATCTCTGTTAATCATGTAAGCATCAGCCCACATAGGAACTTCGTGAGACTGAAGACGAACAGTTGAGCTAGCTAGAAATTCTGCAACTGCGTTAACAGTTACATCAGTTGTCGTAATGACATTACCTTGTGTAAGCAGATCGACAATAACATCTGCATTAACAGCACCAAGCTGAAGGGTGCCTGCGTTTATCAAGGTAGTGTTGACAAGCATCCCGTTAATAGGATTCATAAGTGTCATTGTCTACCTACCTCAAATAACTTTTTACACCGTGGTGCTGTCAGTAATACGAATGCTCGAAGTCTGAGCACGGATGATGAACTGGTCACCAGCATCTACATCACGCGGACGTTCATCAAGCGTCTGAGGATTACGAATAGCACCCCAAGCCAGAACGTTCCCACCAGTAGCCGCATCCATGATAGCAACATGCGTCACACGACCCCAGTTAGAAATAGCAACCGGGAATTCAATAGCGTTCGCATTCTTCACTACACTCGCAGCAGGCGTCGTAAAAGAGTTGTTCTCAGCTTTGATACGAGCATAACCTTCACCAGTAACTTCATCCTTAACAGGGCTGTTATCAGTCAAACCAGTCGCAGACGTGAACAGAGCCCAGTACTTAGCCGGAGTGTTATAAACGGTACCGTTAAACACATGGGCAAGAATCTTGTTGTCAAGATAAGTACTAAAACCAGACATGTTATTTCCTTTAGAAAATTTTATGTTTAAGAGGGAGCATCGTCTTCGACTGAGCAACCCAAGATTTGTAAGCCTTAGACTTAGCACGAGAGATACCCGCACGGAACTTGCGAATATAATAGTTCACAAGGTTAGGCTTAGACCAAACTCTACCGGACAGACTGTGCAAATAAGCAAGTGCACCGGAAGCAATGGTCTCAGCCCAGTCCGTATACAGGAACTTAGGAATCTCATCAGCTTCTCGCGTAGGCTTCACAGCAGCAAGCATATGCAAAGCTTCTGGAATGTCTTCCATAGGTACACCTACAAGGTGCATCACATTAGGACTTTCCATATAGAAGTACTTAGGATACTTATCCTTACGCAGACGCCAATCAGGAGAGTACGAGTCAAGGTCTTGCCTATTTGTTTTCTCTACTTGAAACTGACGAAGTTGTCCTTCAACAGTGTCACGGATAGTAACAGTGACAGGCATCACAATCGTAGCATCTTTGTCTACGATATTGATACCATACTTAGGTTCATCCTTAACAAGATCTCCACAATAAATCTCTTGCTGCCAAATAAGAGACTTCTCACAAAACTCAATACATGCGTTTCGCAGAGCTTCTTTCACCATAGCTACAGGACAACCATGCACATCAGGACGCACGTACTTGAAGAAGTCTTCCCAAACAGCGTTATTCAAATGATCAATCATTGCTTGGCTGTGCCTCCCCAAGATTCGTAGGTAGCTCATCAATCTTTGGCATAGCAATCACAGAAGCATTATACTCCTGACCCAAAGACTGATAAAAAGACTGAACGCACTGTTGTGCAATCTGCCTGTCGTTTGCAGAAGTACTATCAGTACTGTACGCAAGGTACAGCATATAGTCTACAATAGGGCCACGATAGTTGCCTATAAGTTGCAACTCTTGCTGCATAGCAACATCGTCATCCATTTCTGCAAAAGAAACATATGGTGCAGAGTAAGCCATCTCTACATAGACATCTTTATCTTTTGCTACCGGAGGGTTAACAAGAAACTGCCGAGGAGTCTTACGATCATACACAAATTCGTAGACAACATCAGAAGGAGTAGTTCGTCTCCAGTCAGAGAAATAATCAAGATCTCTACGTTCTACCTGAAACACAGGCTCACCAAACGTAAAAGTGTTATCCTCTTCCTTTGTAGCGTTACAATAGATGTCAATGAGAGCATAAGCATCATCAGGAATAGTCTGACGAATACCGGGGTTCAACTTCACTACGTCAGTTTTAACCCATACGTCAGGACGCATCATGATCAGCTTATTGATAGCATCATCAAGAAACTCAAGGTACTGGTGCTTTGAGAGTCGAACATAGTCCATATCATTATACAGAAGAGTTACTCTATTTATGATATCAGAGACTTTCATTATTATCCTCAAGTAAGCAAAATGTTAGACTAACTATTCTTACGCGGACGACCGGGGCCACGCTTCACAGGCATCGTCAGCTGAATGTCAAGAGCATCAGCTTCCATCTTACCAACCTGTTCAGGAGTGGGAACCACTTCTTCCGTCCCATCAGCCTGTTCCTCAACATAACCAAGGAACGTATAGGGATACGTAGGAATGTGAACTTCAACAGTAGACTGCCGACCGAACTCATCCTGCTGTGTCTGATAAGACGTAGTGTACGCACGGTCAATGCATTCACGAAGCATGTATTCAGGAACAATTACTTCCTTACCATAAGGAGCTTGGAAGTTCTTGCTGTTTACAGAAGCAAACACATAAGGGCCAGCAGAAGGATTAGAAGACGTATGAAAGATAACCCGGCACTTACGTGCAGTCGAGTCAACACCAGCATGATCCTGTCTCCAATCCATCAACAGACGAACAGCGTGCTTACGAATAAGTTTGTTGTCTTCCGTCAACGGAATGTGCAGGCCACGTTCAAAGAGCATATCCCGAATCTGCATATCAGAAGCAGAGTTGAGATCGGTGTCAGTAAAAACAGGAGTGTTAGCCATAAAGAATATACCTTAAAATTTAGTTTGTAGAGCTAGGTGTAGCAGAGCTAGATACGAGAAAGGGGAGAACCCCAAGAGTAGTTGTTCTCCCCATATGGGTCAAGTCTTAGTACGCAGTACAAGCAACTTCAGCGCGAACCATCCAAGCCTGATTGAGAATCACGCAGGTCTGCATGGTCTTCCAAGCAACGTGGGCACGCTGAGCGAGCGGGTCAGATTCAGTGTGAGAAGGATTGATGATCACCGGAGTCAGAGACTCAGCACCCTTCAGGGGCACCAGACCATAGGCATCCTTCGCAAGGAAGAGGATGGGGTAAACGTCAGCCTTGGTACCGGTGGTAGAAACCATCGTGTCACCAGCAGCATTCGTCTTAGTACCACCAGCATCCGGCCAGCTCTTCATCAGAGTGGTGAAGAGGTAACGCACGCCTTCAACAGCACCAATTTCATTTTCCCACGGAGACGTATTGCCATAATCCTTCACGTCTTGGAAGTGAGGCATCGAGCGGATGTCAGCTTCACAATCGGGATGGCAGACAGCCACGAAGCAGGGAGAGATGGATTCAGTGTAGAAGCGAGGCGTAGACTTAATGCTATCGGTCAGGAAACGAGCCTTCTGGTTCTTCAGCTTACGCGTAATGCGACGCTGCAGGGGCAGAGAGATAGGCGTGTTCACTTCATTACGAGCAGTACCGTTCGCATATTCAACGTTGGTACCACCGAGCAGGACACCGATACGCATGTTTTCAACAGTTTCCGCAGCCTGTTCACCCACGATCTGCGTAACCTGTTCCATAACAGGGGAGTCGTTGGTATCGAGCAGAACGTCGGTCATGGTCACGAGGTTACCATACTGATGCACAGTGGCTTCAATGTCGGTAACCGAGAAGGTCTGAGCAGTAGGCGTAACACCTTCAGTCAGTTCCTTCGGCGTGGCATCAAGAGATTCAAAGCGACGGAACTTAGCGGTCTTCGTGCTCTTGGTCGGCAGGGGATAAGCCTGACCAAACTTTTCAAACACAAGGTAGGGAAGAGCACGGATGAGCATCTTAGCAACGACATAGACATTAGCCATCGTGCTAAGAGTACCATCAGTAGAAGAACTGGTAGCACCAGTATGCATGATAGTATTCGGAGTAGCCATTAGATATAATTCCTAATTTCAAAAACGAGTTTAGCGCGTCCTTCTGCTACGTTCATACTCACGAGCAAGTTCATCAAAAGACTTCTCACGAGGCTTGGCTTTAGGCTTATTGCTTATATCAATAGGTTCCTTGCCAGTACGAACTGCCATAGCAGCGAGCACTTGTTTAACAATATCTTCAGTCTCAGACGCAGGGTTTGTCTGCACCCGAGGAGAAGAAGCCCTAGTCATCTGTGGCTTGTTAACGCCACGAGCAGACTTGTAGTCGTCCAAAAGAGAGATAACTTCCTGTGCTGTACCGTACTGATACACATACTTAGCACCGTTCTGCATCACAGGAGGCAGAGAGTTAATCCAAGTAAAGAGATCACCACTGTCCAATATCGCACTGATATCGGGGTGGGCAGCACGGATAGTACTGAAATGTTTATCCGCTTCGGACTGGAAGATCTGCTGTTGAATAGGTTCAACCCGAGTCTTAAGCTCAGTCTCAACATTCTTCTTAACAGCAGACACCTTAGTGTCAACAAGCGTTTTCACTGCATTAGCAATTTCAGGATGAATCTCAAAGAGTTCCTTCACATTTTCAGGAAGTTCATCTGGATCTTCCTTAGTCTGCGCAGGTGCATTCTTCGCTTCTTTGAGTTCCTGATACTTATGAGACAGGTCTGTGAGTCTGCTAGCCCACAGAGCATTCTGTGCTTCAGCGTCACGCTTTGCCTTTTCATAAAGCTCTTTATAATTCAGAGGAAGCTCAGTAGTCTGTTGTTCATTCTGAACAGGAGCTTCTTGTTCTTGCTCCAGTTCTTCTGCAGGCTGAACTTCGTCGTCATCATTCTGGCTCACGACGTTTTCTTCTTCGGAAGGATCTTCAGGCTCACTCAGGAAATCATCAAACGAGGGCTCTGCCTTAGAGGGATCTTCGTAAGACTTCGCAAGTTCGTCGAAGGCTTCATTGAAATCTTTGTTGTTCTGATCGTTCATATTTTTATAACTAAGTTAGGGAGGGTTAATACCCTAAGTCCTAACTGGCTTGGCTCATGAGCAAGTTATCCGAAAGGGGCTCGCTCCCAAGTTCCAGTACATCCAAGAGCTTTTGTACCATACGTAGTTCACCGATAAGTCGGTCTACGTTATCTGTATTATCAGGACTTAGTAACTTACTATACCGTTGGCTTCTAAGAACCTTCAGGTAAGCAACTATATTTTTTTGTAGATCGGCGTTGGCCGTGAGCCTGAAGGCTTTCTCCAAGCTCACACGCCTACCGTTAAGTGGTGTATCAATCATATTAACTCTGAGGATACGCTTGTTCAGGCTGGCTAATTAGAGACATATCTTCACGAAGCTGTCTCAGACTGTCAATCAAAGCCGCAGGGCTAACACCTTCAGACCGTGCAGTCTCAACCATATCAGTCATCCACTGACGTTCTTCCTGAGCTTGCTTCTGTTCTTGCTGCTTCTGAACTTCAATCTCCTTATCAGAGTACACCAAGTTATCATCAGAAAGATCAAGGGCATCAGCAATCGAACGGATAATGTTCGGACGCTTAACAGTACCAAGATCAACCTGATTGTTAGTGATCTGTGCAAAGTTAATCAGACTCTGTGCTCTGATTTCTTTAGCGATAAGAGACGAAGTACCACGAGCTTGAACAGCATAGTCACCCTTAATATCAGAGTCACTATTGAACTTCATGTTCCAGTGATACATAGCAGAAATAAACGGCTTAGTGATGCCATCATCAAAGTTCTTAACCTGATCTTTGATCGTAATGTTTGCAGAACCCATCAACATAGACAGGCCAGAAGCAGTACGACCAGCAGCACCAGAAGGTTCTCCCCACATCTGACGAGGAATAGAAGTAACTTCATCCCCATAGCTGCGGAAGAGTTCAATCATCCGTTCAAATTCAGTAGTATAACTAGGAAGCTGGAAGACACGGATAGCAGGATTAGCAGCATCAGCTCCTTCACCTGTACGCATCCATACCTTAAACGGATAGACATCACGAGGATCTTCGTCTTCCGACATAAGGTCAAGGTTTACTTCAATCTGAGGACCAGCAGAGATAGCAGCATTGTCCAGCATAGCTCTGAACGCACTGTTAATCAACTCCTGAACATCAGACATGATAGACGGAATACCTTCACCAAAGATAGAAGTTTCGTCTTTGTCATAATAGTAGAAGAAGTAAGGCCACTTAACGCCTTCCATAGGCATGAGAGACGCTTTAATAACGTGGTCACCAAGTACCCAAATGTTTGCAGCCAGTTCTACCTGACCTTGCATACGTTCAGGAATCTCAACACCCACCTGATTCAGATCATCAGCATCAACAAAACCCCAGAACTCAAACACTTCATACTTCTTAGAGTGAGCAGCGTCAGCAACACCGCTATCGATTACATCACCCATAGAGGTAAGTTGGTTCTCAAAGTCTTTCTTCTGATAATCACCTTCAGGATTCTCAGCAACATAAGTAGAGATTACATCTCCATTGAAGTCTGATCTCTTTCCGAGACCGATGACATCGTGCTTATCCATCTTCCGTCGTTGAATGATGTATCTACATTCGGAGGGGCAAGTAGCTTCCATGTCCGGGTAGATATCCCATATGCGGACGTTTTCGATGAAGGGTGTGATGGAGTCATAATCACAGAGTATCCACTTCTCTTTGTCTCCATTCTTTTCCTTCTTATAGTACTGACGGTTTTCAGAGATAGAAACAAGAGGCCCTTTAAGAATACCAGTACCATACAGATTACCAGAATGCATAACATCTCGCATAATCTCACGGTACTTCAACTCAGCAAGCTGGTCTTCGATAACCTTAGACATCTTTCCAGCTTGATTCTTAGCTTCATCCTGCATAAGAACATAGAGTTCTTCAGGGCTAATCTGCTTACCTTGATCTTGAGAAACAACTTCAAGGATAGCAGCCTCTTTCTTCTTGCTGAACTGTGGCAGTGGCGTAGGCTCAATACCCCAGTTCTTATCTCCGTTCGCAGGGAACAGCAGGTCAGACAAACGACTGTCAACAGTCTTGACCTTAGTTCTTGTCATACGAACAAAAGCTTTACTACGTAGAGGATCCATACGTTCAAGAACTTCAGGAGAGTAGATACCTTTGTACTGACGAAGGGCATTCAACCACTTCTCTTCAATAGTCTTACGTGCACTGTCCGATCTGTCAAACGCTTCACGAACAAATGCAGCCAGACCTTGGGGCGTTTCAGACGCGCCTTCGGTATCTTCTGCACCGGAATCTTCATCTACCTGCATCTTGTCAGAAACTTCCGAGAGAAAGTCCTGTACATCTTTGTCTTCGGCAGAGTCGATTACAGTTCCAGAACCGAAAAAATCTTTTTCAGTCATGATTTTTAGTAGCCTCCAATCTGGCTAGCAGCACGATATTTACGTTGTGTGTTAAACAAAAACTTCTTCTCCCGCTTATGCACATACTCCATCATTGCGTACTGCAAGGCGTCATGAACGTGAGAGAACTCGTTCTTGACAGGAGATGCTTTGTAGAGAACACCGTTAACAGTTTTAGATTCAGCATATTTATATTCTGATACGAAGCCTTTTCTTAAGGCTATACATTGAGGCCCAAGCTTGAATCTGCCCTTTAACCGAAGGAACTGTGCAACGGCTTCAAATCGAGGAGTCCAGTTGTTTGTCTTAGCTAGCTTAGCAGGAAGATTACATTCTTTCAGTATCTCCATACCAGACTTAGCATCGTTCATTGACCGCTGTGAAGTAGCAGGGTCACACACAACTCTAAAGTTATTTACAATCCAAGGATACTTAGATGTGATCTTAGGCCAAAGATGTTCTTCACAGAACTCTTTGAGAGAACAGTTGTCTGTGCAGATCTCATCAAACACAATAACTGTACCATCAGGGGCTTGCTGTGTGAAAGCAGCAGAAGGAGTCAACCCTTGATCCATCCCAATTACAACAGGCACACCACGAAGAGGAACCATCTCTTCATCAACATGGTGCTCAAGATCACTGTAATCCTTATAAACAGGTTTACCTCGTTTTACTTCACCATAGTTGTTAAGCACGTTGACGTTGATAAAATCTTCATCTGCACCCATACACATGGTTTCATAGTAACCTTCATCAAGGTTAGCAAGGTTCTCTGCTTCAGGATTAAGAACATACTTCCCGTCTACCTTAAGCATAGCTGGAGGTTGACGATAGAAACTATGTCCTTCTGGTTTGTCTTCCTCTGCAAGGCGATATAACCAGTGCTCAGTACTTACGGCATTGTAGTCAAGTATAATGAATGGTCTGACTGGGCCACCATCTTTCTTAGCAGGATAACGCTTAAAGCGTGTCTTGATAAGCTGAAAGGTACCTTCTGTAAGTTCAGATGCTTCGTTCAAATGAGCAGAGGTCACTTCCAACGAACGAAGCTTTTCAGCAGATCTATCATCATCGACAGCAATGAACACGACTTCCATATCAACGGTCGTACCATCAGCTAAAGGATACTTAATCCTGCCGATGATGGGGGTAGAATAAGTAATAGTGATTTTATCTTTAAACCATGACAACCACGTTTTAATGGTGGTTGACTTTAGGGCAGGGTACGTTGCGCGGACAACGAGGTGTCTGCTGTGCCTGACTCCATGTTCGTCTGGTTTCTGGCGCATAGCATTAAAGAACGCTTGAAAGATACAACCAGAGGACTTGCCAGATCCTACTGGCCCCATCACAAACAGAAAAGGATTCGGGTCACGATGAATCTTTGCAAACGTGGGCAGGACTTGATAATCAATATCCATAACAGTCCTTACGCAGTTTCTTTCGCCAGATCCTTGAGTCCCGCAGGAGCAGTCTCTTCATCAGGGAAAGAGATGTTAACGTTAATAACTTCACCAGCATTCGGATTGAAATCCATAGCTTTCATCTTCGGCTGGTAGTAGCTCAGCAGTTCAGAGGCGATCTTAATCTTCTCTGAACTGTTGGTCTTAGCAGACCTAGCCAAATGCACAAGTTCCTTGATAGGATCGTACCCAAATTCAAAGCGAAGACGACGAAGAAGTTCGTCTCCCTTGGTACATCCCTTACCGTCAGGAACAACTACAGAAGGACTAGGCTTCTTCAGAAGGGGCTTTATAGAGTCTTTCTTCATCAAGGTCACCTAAGTCAGAGCGGTCAAGCAGGGCAGCTATCTTCTCTACATATGTCTTTAAAAGGAATTGGAAGTCACCAGAAATAATGTCTTCACGGATCTTACAGAACTCTACGATAATGAAACCAAAGACATCTTGATCATCAGACACAAGAGGAGCAAGAGCAAAAGACACAGCTTTGTGTGACTTCAGCAGTGTATATGTAGACATATCAAACTTACGCAGACGTTCAATGTTCATGATTACTTTAGGCTCTACACCAAAAGCAGCGTGAGTAAGATATGAGAAAGCAGACACAGGTAGGTTTAAGAAACCAGCCTGTGCCGGTTTAAGTCCGGGACGAACAGCTTCGTGTGTACAGGACATCTTTGCAAAGTCAATACCAGACAGGTTTTGACACCCGTTATGAAACTGAACAACTGCAACTCTATCTGCATTTAATGCAGACTTAGCATGTCTAAGCTTGGTAAGAACACGACTGTTCATATCAATGAGTGATGGAAAATCCTTTGCAAACTTCTTAGTCTTGTGTTTAGCTACACGTTTTAAAAAAGACGATAAAGTTGCACATTCATAGATAATGAATGCAGTTCCTCCCAGCATCGCAAGTGATATATAGTCAGCGTCTTTTACTAAGCTTGACAGACCGTTAATGATCCCTAGTAAAATTTGACTATCCATAACTTTTCTTTATTTGCCTCTTGACAAGAGATCAATTAGTGATTATAATATTTATGTATACTATAACCTATTATATAGTATAATAACTATACATATTTTGTCAAGGGGTTATAGTAAAAAAATATATAAAAAGTGAAATAAAATGTCGATACTTCTAGAAAAAGACCGTAGGAAATTAAAGTGGCGGAGGAATCCTATACTGAATGAAGACACACCTGAACCTTATAAGATTCCTAACTGTAGGTGTCAGGTAGGTTTGTCAGAGTGTGAAGTAGAAGGACAGTGGGATAGAGGTCTGTACACAAAGGGTGACCTTGTTAACGACTTGAACATCTTCTTTAACTACCTGCCAGAAAGTGAAGTAAGCAGAATGGTTAACGTCATGATCTGGTGTTTGTCTAATGGTTTAAAGAACAGAGGAGGTATCGACCTTAAAGACTTTGCAGTCATCACTGTTGAAGAGAAGACGTACAGCAGACCTTTGACACAAGTAACACGTGACTGCTTTGGTGTGACTAAGCGTGTGTCCCGTGCACCTAAGAAGAGGTACTTTGTTTTTAGAGAGTATCCTCAGCTTAAAGCTGTAGTTGTACCTCGAACACCTGACTTCTTCCCCGGACATGAACGTACATGGTTTACATGGAAAGTGTCTGCAACAAACCATCCGTACTACTATGCAAGACACTGGCGTAGAGGTGCTTTGTATATGCAACAAGTCTTTGACAAGACGTTTGAGTATACAGGCTACACAGACGAGTACATAGAGATGGCACAGAGTAATATCATAGAACCTTTTGGTACAGAACGTGAGCACATGAACACAGTTCACCTTGGCTTTGAGACACCCCCTTACGTCAAGGCAGCTTACACAGACGAACTGATCAAGGTACCACTTAACTATGTGTCAAGTAAATACTTTACAAGTAATAAGGTCAAGTACGATGTCATGTTTGGTAAGATGACTAAAGAAGAAGCAAGTAAGCATCTTCTAAGTCAACCAAGAAGACTAGCTATAAACAAGAAAGAAAACTAGACGCAAGAAGCCCCCGGCTACAACAAGTACTATGCAAAGCATGGTCAGGTGTAGTATGGGGGCTTTCTTTATGGTCAGAACTTCTTAGTTAATCAGACTTAGTTCTTAGCAACAGGCGGCGCTCGGCTCTATTTCACAACTAAGCTGTGCTTTCTTCTAATATGTCAGAGAGATACCAAGTTGAAAGAAGGTTGTACCCCATCGGGTCTTTCCTTTCCTTATCCTTCCGGCTACGTTCACCTATCCAACCGGCTTGTCTTACCTATCAACCAACCTAAGCAAATCAAAAAGATACAGATAGTATAATCATTCTTTTGCTGTTTGTCAAGGGGTTTGAGAGAAGAAAGTTTAAAAAAGTTAAAGAAAGTTTCATTCTGTCGCATCTTCACTTCGTGGTCACATCTCCGATGCTCAAGGGGAGGCCGGGCCGGTTACTAGTAGCTACTCCTGACTACTGTTGGCTACGTATGATGTAAGATGAGGGTAGCATGGTGAGTATACCTCCTAGACTTGTTCTGAACATATAGAACTATGAGATATAGAAATGATTATGATGCAGTCATTCAGCTCCCAAAAGTTGCGAGCGAAGCTGGTGTCAGCTGTACCCCCGTGCCCTCGCTCTGTCCCACGGGTAGGGGATGGTACCCTCTCCCCCTTGTGAAAGAAAGTACAATGTGACTCCTAATGTTTCTAGTGTTACTCCTAGCAGTGTTGGTAGTCTATGGTCAACTTAAAAGTACAATGATTACAGTAGGTTATGAGATGTTTGTGTAGAGTCTAGGTTAGGTTGTGAGTGTGGTTTTACCACCAGAACCTGCCAACAATGGTAATCAATAGCACTAAGCAGGTACTAATAGTTATCAATAGCAACTAATCACAGAGTGTTGTTAAACACGATTAGCCAAATGTTTTCAAAGGTTAATCAAATCATATACTTATGGTTAGCATGGTACAAAAGTGTAAATGGTTTAGCATGTTTACACATAAGTTCAACTTATTGTACTCATGCGTTCCAAACGTACCAATATTTGAACCATGATCTAAGTACCTGTAGTACTTATAGAACTATGCACAGCATGGCTCCATAAGCTCCACAAGCACCTGCCGGCGCGCCTAGCAGGTACAAAAAGTTGAACCTATAGGATAACCAATAGTCAATAATTTCAACTACTTACAGTTTGGCACACGGCTTGCTATATAAGAGGCATCGTAAGGGGCACAAGTCCCAATGATACGTTCTTTTAGAAAGCCGTTGAAAAAGTGCTTGACAAGGCCACATAAGCCGTGTAGAGTCCATTTCAACGATGAACGTGTTCTTTCACAAGTGCATAGCGTCTTTGTTGAGTACTTGCCTTGTTTGTGTCCAGTCACCAGAAATAGGCGGACGTTAAACAGCTAAACGCTGTTCTTTGCTTGCGAGTGTTACGACATTCTAAAGAGTAGTCGGCAGCCGGAATAATGAGCCACACGGACACAACGAAAAAAGGCAAAAAAGTACTTGACAAGCGCAAAAACTTATGAGAGAACGCTTTCAACAAGCTAACTCAAGTTAGCTAGATTTACTTAGCGATACTAGCTTAGTGTGTCGTCCTGCTAGGATTGTAGCACATACACAAGTTACAATCATGCCAAGAGTTTAATATGACTCTTTGGAAAATCGGATTGCAGGTTTGCGTTGGATGCGCGTAAAACTCACCTTGTCTATGCTACCTTGCAAATTGTGTCTTAGGTGCGGTTTGCCTGTTAGTTCAAGCTAAGAAGTGCTCCGATGTACAGAAAAACGAGGCTTGCTTATATACTCCTGTAACTACAGGTGCGACGTATAAGCAAGAGGACGGAACAAGCTAACTGGTGGCCTTGTGCTTTTGTGCAAGGTAGGTTAGGGGCAAGTCCTACTTACAGCAAGCCTATAGTTTACCGATAAACCGTAAACGGCGTTGCAGATTTACAACCTAGCAATGCGATAAGTCGGCTCAAAGGGTAGACTGAAAGTAACCTTAGAAAAGTTACAGCCGTAGAGTATTGGCGTTAAAAGGATGCGTTCCATCCTGCGTTGGAGACAGTACAACGGCTATAAATAATAGACAAAGGTGTTCCGTCTGTAAACAGTTTGACAGTTGCAGGGGAATGGGGTGCCTTGGGTGCGTTATGCCCTTGCAACCAGTCAAGTTGTTTTACAACTTTAAGGAGAACATTATGCTAAAGTATCTTTCCCAACGTTATGTCAATATGCTCATGAAAGGCAACCATGCCATAGACTTTTATGCATGGGCAGGTCATATCGCTTATAAAACTCAACAACTTAAAACTGCCGTTGAAGAACAGCAGGCGCAAGCTGTGGAGAATTACTATGCACGATAAGCCACAAGGCTACAAGAGGCAAGCTAATGCCCTGAACATTTGCAGGAATCAAGGCTTGTCTAATCTTTATCAAACGGACAAGGAAGAACCACGCCTTATTCCCGTGTGGAACAAGCGCGGGGAATGTGTAGGCTTTAAGAACTCTCTTACAGGTTCCTTCATCAATCCCAACGATTTGCCTGTTGATGAAATTACAGGCTATCGTATTCTTCCCTGCATGGCAGACGTACCTTTCCTGTTTGCTGAATACGGACAAAACAAGTCCGTAACTGGCAAGCATGGCAAGCATATCAACATCCGTAAGGTACGTACAAGCGAACGCCCACGCGCTAAGTATCGTACTACAAACGTGGGCACTGGTGAGTCTATGGACAAGCAAGATGGATACTCTTGCGCCATCGTGACTCTGGATAAGCCTCAAAAGGTTCGGCGTCGTGTTAGCCGTCATGCTAAGGTCGTCGTGCATACGGAAGACGACTATATCATGACCTCAACACGGTCGTCCCGGCGTTTCCGTTGATTTATACACAAGAGCCTAGACAACTAGGCTTTTGCAATAAGGCAATGGACTTTCCACACGACTATAAACCTTTAAAAATATGAGGTATTACTATGAACGCCGCTATTGCTACACCTATTGCTCCCGTTACTGCTGAAATTGCCACTGCTCCCGCTAAGATTACGGACTGGACAGAGGCAGACTTTCGCGCTCAGGTCAACGTCTTTGTGAACTCTCAAAAGGAGTTTGTCAACGGGGTCACTCGTTGCACGCTGTACGCTGTTCGCGCCGCCATGATGAACAGCAACAACCAGCCTCTGAACTATATTCTCGGCAACCTCTCGGAAAAGCTCCGCCCGGCGTGGACGGCTTGGCTGTTCTACTTCGCGCCTTTTGCCTTGTCCGGGGGCAAGGATGCCAGCTCTATCACGCTTGATGATGGAACGATTGTTGACCTCAAGTCGTCCATCAAGCTGGTTGCCAAGCGTTGCGACGAATTGTGCGACGCCGCCGAAATTGACAAGCTTGCTCGTGATAAGGGCGGGAACGTCAATGACCCTGCGGGCATGATGCGCTTGTGTGACTACGTTATTGGCTCCCTTCGCTCGGCTCCGCGTTTCGACACGTGGAAGCGTGAAAAGTCCGCTGGCCGTGGTGACAAGCCTCTGACCGAGGAAGAAGTCATGACCAAGTACACCAGCATCACCAACAAGCTGAATAAGCTGTTGGAACAGGCGAAGGCGTCCGGTGTTCATGATGCCCGCAAGTTCCCCGGCATTGAAGCCCCGCATGGTCTGGACTACTACATTCAGATTCTGGAAAACGCGGATGAAAACGACATGAGCGAGGACGTGCTTAACAAGGTGCGTCTGCTTAAGGGGGAACGTCTGCCCTTTACGTCCCTGCTCAAGATGGTGTCTAACTGCGATACAACAAACCTGTCTGCCGAAGAAGAATACATCTACAATACCCTGTTGAACGCCGCCGTTGAAAAGGGTATCGAACTCTAAGCCCCCTACATTCACGTCACATTGAAGCCCCGATAGGCAAGTTCTTATCGGGGCTTTTGTTGTGCCATGAATTTAATAAGGATGTTACTATGAGAAATGTACTGTTGCCTGTCTATGACCGTAACAATATTCCGCTTGATTCTTTCAGGAACGCCGCCTTTCTGTATGAGGGGCAACGCTTGACTTTACATGAAGCAAGCATCCTGTGCTTCTGTATAGGCGCGTCTTTGCAAGTAAATCAAGAAACTCTGTTTACATTCCTGTTTCAGGATTCTAATGGCGTTTCGTGGTGGTTGTACGCGGATGATGATGGAACATTCACTGTACAAACGGAGTTGTAAACCATGCCAGACATCAAACAGTTTCTTTCAAGGCGTTACCTGCGCCTTGTAGACAATCTGTCAGAGTCCTTTCTACTGTCACAGTCCATTACTACGGACTGGAAAACGCAACGTCTGCTCGAACTCATGGAGCAAATCACTACCTGTATCATTTACAGGGAAAGCTCACTCATTAGGTAAGTATCTAAGAAACAAGCTGGACATCAGCTTGTTTCAAAGGATGCTTATCGCATCCAATTAAACCATAACTGTCAAGGCTACATCCTTGAAAGACAGTGTTGCTAGATGGAAAAGGTTTGTCTCAACGCGGTGACGTGCATCCTTTGTCCTCTGTACGGCAGAACGTGCGACGGTAAACCCGAACAGCCTCTTGACGTACAGGACATTCCTACTACGGAAGAGGAAGATGTACTTCTTGAACTGCGTTTTGAGCGAGACTGTTGCTCATTCTAGCATACATTCTTAAAAGCCACGGAGTCTTTCGTGGCTTTCATAGGAGGTGTGCTTATGCTTAACGCTAGCTATAGGGTCGCTGTCTATGGTAGTCGCCTGCATGAAAAGACAGGCCGCTATATCGGGGAATTGTGTGCCTTCAAGACATTCTACTTTAAGAAGAACATAATCAAGTGGGCAAGAGAACAAATCAACAGGCCGGATATTCATCCGACTAGTGTTAAGTTCTACTTTAAGAAAGGTAATGTCTGGGAGCTTAAACTTAAAGTGCGAGTCAAGATTCCCAAGGGCAAGAACAGAATGCGCACGCTTATATGGGAAGGTCGTAATGTTTGAAGTCATTGTCATTATGGTGTCGTCGTTTGGCCTCGGCTGTTGTTCCATGATGCTGTTCCGTAGGCACTTGGATAGACGAAATGCCTTTCGTTCTTACTATGCACAGGGTCTGTTCCTCGTGCGTAACTGGGGGAGGCAAACATGAAGTGGTACACTAACCCGACGTTCTGGCTGTTCATCTTCTTCCTTGGCATGTGTGCCATCCTGTTGTCTGGTTGTGCCAACTGGTCGGTACGTGGACAAGCTGAGTACTCGGCAACCCAAGCCTTGATGAACTGGGCGTCGTCAATCGGCCCTCTGCTCCGCTAGGATTACCAAATGTTACAACCATACCTTGACCGAATGGTTAGCAAACTGGCTACGGATTGTATGGCACAGCGTGCACAACGATTCTTTTACAAGGATTGGTATGCACAGAACTACAACTACTGTTATGACCACATCATTCAGCTCAGTACCGTTCTGTCACAGCATCCATACATCAAAGGCAGGAGGTTTTTGTGGTGGCATATTGTAAAAAACATATTCGTGCTGGCATTCTATGCAGCGCAGTCTTGCTTGCTGTCCTGCCTTCACTGGGCTATACGGAAACTGTCAAAGACTTCCGTGACCCAGAAGGACGGCTCTTTGAAGACTATCGGTACTTTCCCCCGGCACTGGTAGCCAGAGCTAAAGTGCTGTTCGATGAAGGCTACTTCATAAACACTGACTTGTACAAATTCATCAAGAAAGAGTACGGCTTTCAGGCGGCAGAGGACTTTCGCTTCTGGTGGATTCGTTCTGAACTTATCAAACATCAGGAGAAGTAATGTTTAATCATGAAGAACGTATAGCCGTGCTCGAAAGGATAGTCAAAGACCTTGATAGAATGTACTTTGTACTTCTGTTTGCTGTCTGCATTGAGCTTGTTGCTATCGTATGCTTATGGGAGTATGTATGAACAACAACGAAACCCAGCTTCTTAACTCTGTACTGGCAATAGCTGCCCTCTCAGCTAACATCTCTCCCGAAGAACTGAAAGAATACGTCAATGCTCTTTCCATTGATTCCAGTAAAGTCAGGAGTGATGACAGGTTCAACGATGCAGACATCCTTCGCAGTGCCGTCGGACTGCTTCGTGTGTACCGTGACGAGACCATTGCAAAGATGGTTCCTGCTGAGAGGCATCCTTTCTTGAGGAAGATTACTCCTGCTATCGGTATGCTGGAAGAGTGCATGGAGTACTTCGCTAACAAGGAGTAAGTATGCACATCTCAGAACAAGCACGGTACGCCTTTAACCTTTTGCGTGAAGCGCAAGATGTTAAGGACGAACTTCAAAAGAAAAGACAACATATGGATGAGCGGATGTATGTTAAGTCGCTGTTATCTTTGGATGATACGATAGATTGCTGCGCTCGTATCATTCATAAAAACATATGCCTAACATCACGGGACATTACACGTATGTGTAAGGAGGCAAAAGATGTTCTCTCTTCAAGAGTTCGGTGAACTCAGGTATCTGTGGTTGAAGTACAGCCTTGAACTCAAACGTTGCCATACCTACGTAAAGAAGGATGGCAAGATGGTGCCTACTGGTATCGACAGCGAGCGCATGAAGCGATACTACAAAAGTATAGTTGCAGTTGATCGTGCACTCAAGTGCCTCATTGCAAAATATCCTGCTGCAGTCTTCTACGCTTTTGTTTGTCCTACTGGCAGTCTACAGCACTTTGATGCTCTTACCAGACACGACAGTGCCTGAATAACTCAGGCGTCATATACATAAGGACTTCAACATGGAGGTAGACTACAAAGCTATCTTTGATTACATGCTCAGGTCTGGGCTCTGTGCTGAGTCCGACCGACCGCAGACTATGGAACTTGTGGAAGACTGGCTTAACATTTACAAAGAAACAAATGAACAACAAGGAGATACATTTTATGGGAACACCTGTTGGTTCTGCTATTCTTGACAACGAGATTGTCAAGTTCTTTGAGGAACTGATTGAGTTCTATGGACACGGCAGTCCGCAGGCTCGCATCATTGAGCGTGTCAAGCGCAGGCTGGAACTCGTATCTGTTGGTGATAAGTACGAACGCCTGTGCCCCACGTGCAAATGTCCTGCGTGTGGCAAGACCAGATCGCAAGCCGCTGCTATCGCTCGTGAACGTCAACGCCGGGGTAAATCCAAGTACGCTGAGCGTAAGTATCCCGGCATGGGGATGGAACTGTCGCAACCTGACGACGACATCCCGGTAAGGTCTGTCGGCTTCTCTGTCCTCGACATCGGAAAGGCTGAGGCTGATGCCGTAGCCTACATCTCCAAGCTGGGCAAGTAGCACCTGCTACTATACCATATACACACTGAACTGCAACCATCAAACATTAGGAGTACTTACTATGTCCATGCGCAACATCTTCAAAATTGTCCTTGATTCCAACGCTGAAGCTGGCAAGCTCGTGACCGCTCGCATCGCAGGCAAGGCTGCGAAGGAAGCTCTCTTTGCCAACCCCACCGTGTTGCAGGGTGTGCTCACGTCCTCCGCTGTGCTGACCGCTGCGTCCCTCGCTGACCCGGACACCGCGCACGGCAAAGCTCTGCACTACCTCGGCCTCGGCATGACGATGGACTCCGCCGATGAACTCCTGCGTGTGTGCGACGAGGCGGGCGTGTTCCAGATGAAGGGCACCGCCGAAGACAGCGTAACGGCTGACATGCAGGCTGTGGTTTCCAAAACCTTTGACTCCAAGCCTTTCCTCCAGATGCTCGGTGTTCTGTCCAAGGGTGACGGCACCAAGGAAACCAAGCCCCGGTTCTCCACGCAGGCCAAGCCCGCCGGTGTCACTGCCAACGCCATCGAGAATCCCAACAAGATCGAAGCCAAGGAAGAAACCACCGCTGAACCCGTGTCCGTGAAGGTCGGCCCCGAAGTGGCTACGCCTGTTCTCCTGCCCACCAAGGACGGCAAGGATGCCAAGACCGAGAAGCCTGTGCTGCGCTGCGCCTTTGAAGGTTGCGGCAGTGTTCTTCGCAAGGTGGCTGAACAGAAGCCCTTCCACCTGCCCACCGACAAGGACACGCAGAAGTACATCACCGATGATGAGCGCAAGCTGGAAGGCAGCTACCTCTGCAAGTTCCACCGTGACGTGGTGACCAAGGCCATACAGAAGCGGAAGAACGATGACCGCATGAACAAGGTGCGGGAACAGCGTCTGGCTGAAGCCACTGATGAACTGACCAACGTGGAAGCTGAACTGCGTGAAGGTGAAAAGGCCCTCGCTGCCAGCGAAAAGACCATCAACAAGATCACCGACCCCATCATCAAGTCCGGCGCCGAGAAGGCCGTGGAAGAAAAGCGCAACAGCATCCAGAACATGCGCAAGCGCAGCATCGCCCTGCAGAACAAGTGCAAGCAGATCTCCGAAGAGATCGCTAAGGCCAGCAAGTAACACACTGAAACTCACGGAGGTATATAGTCTATGAACAAAAACAATGAGATCATTCTCGACATGGAAGCGGCACATGAACCGGTTGGCTTCGGTGCTAAGGTCATTGGCCTTGCTAAGAGCGTGACCAGTTCTCCCACCATGCACCGGCAGATCGACAAGACCAAGGAAGCTGGTGTAGTTATCACCAAGCTCGCCGCTGGTCGGCTGGTTCTGAACAACGTGACCGATGTGATTGCGTCCAGCCTGCCTTGGGGCATGGGCGGGTTCATCAAGTCCAACCCGCTGAACGAAGCTCTGTTCAAGTTCAGCTTGGCTCAGGCTCTGTCCATCATGGGCGGTGCGTTTGTCTCGAACGTAGGTGAAGACGATCCGAAAGCCAAGTACTTCCTGACGGCCATCGACGCGGCCACGCTTGCGTCTGTCGACGCTCTGCGTGAAGCCTCCGGCATTGAAGAGTTCATCATGTCCAAGATTCTGACCAAGGATGTGATGGACAAGATCAAACCTCTCGTCAACACCCATCCCATGTAACCCATAACAAGCAGGGCCGGGGTAACTCGGCCTTGTTTGGAACTAGGTTGCAAGTGAAAGGAGTAAGGCAGACACTGTCGTGTACATGAGAGCAAGCGCAACTGGTAGGTTGCAGCCTCCGCACAAGGTACGCTCCACCGAACGTGTAGACTTAGGGTGGCTAATGAATTGTTGGTTAGGTAAACGCTTTGCAAACTTGTGTATCAGAGTGAGGTGTAGAATCCTCGATGGCTGCTGATACTGTGCTCAATGTCGGCACATCAAAGCAAACTACGGATACACAACTTGTGTTTTGGGTCGAACACAGAGCTAGTGGATGACGCAAGTAACATGAGTACCGGCTAGCCATGCCGCGAAGTTGTTACTGAATATGGCAGGTAAGATAGTCTAGCAATGTGCATCATGTCCTTCATAAGATCAACTTACTGACTACAAGGAGCCAGTCATGTTTGATATACTAGGAGAACTCATGGTGTCCAGCCCTGCAGTGCGACAAGTCTATCTGCATGGTGGTGCACTGGTGGTTGGCGTGGGACTGTGTGCTTTTACTCTGGCACGGTATAGAGAGTACAAGTATTGCAGACACGTGTTGACGGAGGAACTTAACAAGCTGTACTCGATGGGTATCATTATGAGAACCGTTGCGTTCACATGTGAAACCAGCTTGGTGATGGCTGATCTCATCGAAGCTATGGCTACAACTAGGAGTAGATGGTATGTCTTACACCTCGTTGTTCGGTCACTGCGAAGAACCCCCGTAAAGGAAATGCTGCTGGATGCCTTGCACGCAAACAAGGTACAACCTCTGACTGGACTTAAGAGGCTCAAGGCCCTGTTTACGTCAGCGTTCTAGCTTCATATCTTTAACATCTACTCGGACTGAGGTTGGCTGCTCTCTGCTAACCTCAGTCCGTTTACGTATAAGGAGAAAGGTTATGCCTACATATCAAGACAAGATGAATTACTGGTCACAGAAAGATCCCTATGCTCCTCCTCGATTCCTTCCGAAGAAGTCACCTCAACTCACCGAAGAAGAGGTGGAAGAGTGGAAGCTGAAGAACGCAGGTAACTTTATTACCTGCCCTAAGTCTGGCACTCGTCTCTTGAGGAACAACTGTGGCAAACTGCTGATGTGTTATCAGCAAGGGACATGCTATCATGTGGACTACACCAACTTCGACAAGAACCTGCAACGAAAAGCATACGACTTCAATGGGTAGCAGGGTTGAAGTGTGATAGGTGTAGAGTCAGGGATGTTCCTTGCCTCTTTCCTGTCACACTTTAACAAAGGAGAAACTTATGTTTCGTTTCCTGAAACCCCTTGTGTATGCGGTCATTGCCACGGTCGCCGGTTCCTTCGCCTACAAGGAAGGGAAGCAGGCTCTGTTCCCCGCTCCGGCCTCCGACCAGACCATCGACACCAAGCCGGTGGAAGACAAGAAGGACTAGTCCCCTTCTTTAAACCTTAACTTGGAGAGGTTGTCATGAGTGTTGATCAGGATGCGTTAGACATCCTATGTGAAGTCTTCGATGATAGGATCGAGGATGTCATGTCAAACCGTGACAACCTCTCCTACACTCTGTATGATGACGACGGCTACCCAGTTGGTGCTGCTATCTTTGACGAGTTCAAGTCTGGCGATCGTGTCAGATATGTCTACGTCTACTGGATTGGGGTGCGCTACCGTGGTGTAGGTATTGGAGGACAGATACTTCGCACCTTGCACCGGCAGTACCCTGAACACTGGTTCAGTTTGAGTACACTCAAGTCGAACACAGATGCTGTCAGATTCTATCAACACCTAGGGTATCAGATAACTGGAGACTTACCCGGATGTCCTAGCTTCTATCATCTCCAGCGCAAACCTGAAAAGGAGTTCACCTCATGAGCGGTGATCAGAACCAAAACCAGAACCAGCAGAAACAGAAGGGTGGCAATCAGAACGGCCCGAAAGAAGGCATCACCATTGCTACCTCTGTCATTCCGTCTCAGCAGACCACCCTTGGCCAGCAGGTACAAAACACCGTGGTCACCTGCATCGGTGGTGTCATTGCTGCGATGGCCTGCGCCAGTGTGCAGAAAGGGTTCGACTGGATTGTTGGCAAGTGGACTGGCCGCAATGTTCGCCCCGTCTTCAACGTGACTCCCACCGGCCCTACCACTGGTGGCTCTGGCAACATCATGCAGGAACTGCACACTGTTGCGGGAAACAATCCCGATGAAGCGAAGCGTGCCATCCAGTCCGTGGCCAAACGTCTCGGTATGCAGATCGGCCAGCCTGCCCCTGCTCCCGTAACTGTTGACGCTGGTGTGGTGGAGATGACTCCTCCCACTCCGGCCCCTGCTCCCACCGTTGCTGAGGTGGTTCCCAGTGATGCTGCCCTCAAGGTGGAAACCAAGCAGCCCAAGCCTCAGCAGCAGAACAACAAAGGCGGTAAGAAATAATGTGGGAAGTTCTCAAGATTTTGGGTACTAGCTTCCTGTCTTTCGGAGTCGCCGGGCTGTGCGCCTACACTGGTGTGCGGTCGTTGGACATGATGATGTTTGAAAAGAAGGAAGGTGACAAATGATTACCCGCATCGCCGGGTTTCTGTTCTATACCTTGATGACCGGCCTGTGCGCCATCACCACTGTTGGTTATGCCAACGATGCGGTTAAGGCCCTTGACAAAAAGAACTAACCTCTAGCACATGGCAGGACTCATGCATACTAGGTGCAACTAACGAAGTATCATGGGGTCTTGTGTAGAGACAGCACCTCCACATAAGGTTGTCTTGTGTGGGTTGTGTGAGTCCTGCTATGCATCTAGGGATTAGATCAATATGCTATTCACCTAGCGTTGCCGACGCAGTACAGTCATGTTTATCAAGTCTAAGCGTATACTTGTGACCATGACCTTTGGTACTCATCACGTTTCAACTCACGAGGTTTCTCATATGTGTAACTGCACTTCCTGCTTCTGCTCCATGTCTTCCTCCATCGTCATGCCCGCCCCTGTTCGTCCTTCTGTCAAGCGTGGTGCTCTGCTCCGTGCTGTCAGCGGCGAGAAGGTCGGTGACTTGTACATGCTGGTGCGTGAAGCGACTGGTGTGTTCGCCAAGGACGCCGCCGGTAACAACATCGGTGCCCCGAAGAATCTCTTCAACCTCGTCAACCTGACGAACGAAGGGAAGACTCGTGTGTCTCGGCCCCAGCGCAAGCTGGTCTGGGGACATGACGAAGTACCGATGGATGTGATCGAGCAGCACTTTGGTTTCCAGATGGTTCCTGTTGCTGACAACATCAGCAAGATCGAACCTCTGCTCAAGGGCGTAGGCATGAACCTTCACGCTGCCAAGATTCGTGAAGAACAGTCTGCCTTGATGTACCGCCTGTTCTAATCTTTAAACCTGTTGGCCCATGTGTACTCTTCGAGAAAGCCTCGACTCTATATGTGTCAATGCCGAAAGAACATAGTACACATGGGCCGGTCTCTTTGGAGGTTTGTATGTCCATTGATCTGAGTAAGCAATGGCCATCTCTTTTGTCTTATTATGTAGGCTTTCCTGCTGATGGAGCTGGTACCTACATCGAAAACATCTACAAACTAAGCAAGCAGAACAAGGCTAATCTGGCTGCTAAGCTCGGGCTTCCTGACACGCTGACTGTCGAGGAAGAAGTAACGGTTGATTTGAATGAACGCTTTGCGTTCTCTTATCAGCTTGTCTGCATGGTCATGCCTAAAGATAAGCAGCCTACGTTTGATGAGTTCATTACGAACAGAACGTCTAACCAAATGAAGCTGTCCAAACGTATCTTGTCTTACGCCAAGACCAACAGCAATGTGACCACGAAGATTCTTCTTAGCGGATTATATTCCAGCTCCTTCCGCTCTAAGCTGAACAAAGAACTGCCGAAGGTACCTGATGCCAGATCCTTTGTCAGTAACTCTGACTGTGCTGAGGCAGTTGTGATCACGCAGGACTACGAATACTACTCCGCCATCATTCAGAACATCTACTCTGAGATTGCGTCAATCAAGAAAGCGACGTATGGTTTCAGCATGGATATGTTCACGATGCTGTCGGCTGGTAGTAGCAGCAGCTTCTCGTCGTGCTTTACGGTTGGAAGGTTCAACAGTAAGGGGCCGCTTGACATCGCTCTCTGCCCCTTGACTGGTGTAATCTACAACCGCCAAGGAAAGAACATCACAGGCAGAGCTTGGGTTGTCTTTGACAAAGACTTCAACAAGTTCATCGTCATGAAGTCTTATGGCTTTATCGACGACGCCATCATCAAGAAGGTGTGTGGTTGGTTGTGTGCCCTGCTTGACGATAAAGCAGACTGGTCATACACAAATGGAAACAGTGAAGATGTCTATCTTTCACTCGACTACAGACCAGAAGGATGGTACATTGACCCTGTTCGTATGTTCTTCTTCTCTTCAACGTCTGACAAGATTAGGAACATTGATGTGCGAGGGTGCATAGAAGCACCTTGTTTGTTGTGCGGTAAGTATCATACCAAATCAACAATCATTTGCAGTGACTGCGAAGAAACAAAGCTGACTAACTGCAAAAGGTGTGGCAAGCAGATGCTTAAAACGGACAGCAACAAGCTGTACCCACTGTGTAATAACTGTGTGGAGAAGGTCACATTCTGTCCTGTCTGTGGTTCGATGATGCGGGAAGGCAAAGCATGTCCCAAGTGTGCATGGAATAACATGTGCGCTATCTGCGGCACCAAGTCTGATAAGAAGCTACAGTGGATTGAAGACATCCCTGTATGTGAACACTGCATCAGTATCTTGCACAAGACTACCTGCGAATGTTGTGGTTCTCACGGCTTGATGTATCCTTATCGTGGCCATGCTTTGTGCAACAACTGTTACCAGCAGTTGTCTTCTCTACCTTCGTCAACAATCAGTGAAGCACAGGTTCACATCAAGGCCAGCATCTTGCAGAACTTTATAACCAGCAATCCTGATCTCAAGATTAGCTGGAACGTCAGCGAAGGAGACGCTAATGAGCATTGAGAGACTCAAGACAATCCTTCGCATGACGGATGCGGAGGTAATACAGAACATCATTGGTACTCTGACGAGTTCCGACTCTGGGTACGAAGTATACACTGACGACGAGAACTTCGTCTTCGGTATTCCTACAACTGATACCATATGTCCTGTGCTTTTGCAGGCGCATGTGGATACAAGACGACACGCCTCGGTGGATGAACCTCTCATCTTGTGCACCGAGTACGGAGTCATTACGAATGCCAACGGTATCCTCGGCGGTGATGACCGCTGTGGTGTTGCTGGTATTCTGGACATCATTGAACGCCATACCAGTAAACCATTCGTTCTCTTCACAAACTATGAAGAAACGGGTGGCAAAGGCATGAAGGCTTTCCTCAAGACTGGCTACCTCGACAAGTTCGTCGACCATATTTATTGTGCCATTGCCCTTGACCGAAGGGGACACAATGAGTATGTATACTATAGCCCCACGTTACCGAGCAAGCTGACGTACTTCCTTGCCAAGCTCGGTTACTATGAGGCCAATGGTTCTTACTCTGACTGCTATGATCTTTGGATGAAGCATGACATCGCTCATGTTAATCTGTCATGTGGTTATGGTCGGCAACACACAGCCGATGAATTTGTCTTGGCTGAAAGCTACGTGTCTTCCATCCTTCGCGCTGATCGTTTGATGCAAATGATTGACGAACCCTTCCGTGTAAAGGAACGCTTCACATATCGAAGCGGACACGGGTACTCGTCTATCGCTTACCCTATCCCCAAGCCTGCTGACAATGCTGGTCAGGGAACTGCTGCTCTTGAAATAGTGGGCAGTGAAGAGCTTGCATCTGATGACGGCCCTGAATATGTTCAAGGAACTCATATCCATTCCCCTGTTCACATGCCTCCTGAAGCGGTGTACGCATACTCTGCGGCACCGAAATGCTTCGTGTGTGCGCGAGACGACAGACCGATGGAGTATGATACCAAGAACAGTTTCTTCATCTGTGAAACGTGCAAGAAACAAATCATGAAACACTTTGACACAGTGACAGTCCCCAACGCTATGGCGTACTACGACATGCTTGAGGAAGTCCGGGCCAAGAGCCGAGAGGCTAACAGGAATTTGAACAAGGCAAAGCTCAAGGCCAAGAGTTCTCTTCCTGTGTGTCCCGGATGTGGTGACAATCACCATGTCATCTGGTCAAGGAAGGACATAGGATTTGTGTGTACGTCTTGCTTTGAGTACCCTTCTACCGATGGATACAACGGTAAGTTCTGGGTACGAGGAGACAAGAAGTTCTTTGTGAAGACTGTGAATGGCAAGCAAATGGTACTGGTGACAGATCTTAAGGGTGAACACCTTCTGTCAAGTGAAGAGCTGTTGAAGAGCAGTAAGCTTCACCAGTGCGCTGTCTGCCATGAGCCTCACATCTCCTGCTCTTGTGAAACCATAGGCAAGACGAGAAAGGTAAACGTATATGTTTGCCCCTCTTGCAAACAAGAAGCCTTGGATACACTTCTCAATGACAACCTCCCTCCGTGGGACTTGGACTAGGAGGATTACAACATGATCGTACCACGTCGTCCTGAGATTTGCAATCCTTCTGTTCCCGGATGTGAACTCAAACTTCCCTTGTACACGGAAGAAGAACAGAAGCGTATTGAAAACATGATCGACTTCCCCGGTGAATATACCGCAGACGATTTTCGTTCTGCGCTTGACCTCTGCTTCAAGCGTAGCACGGAAGCGGAAGCTTTCATCCGTTCCCTGCACGACTACACCCTTCGTCTGAAAGGGGTGTGGCATAGATGGTTGGGTGCTCTTCGTCCGACCGTTGTTCGTAAAAGTTAGCGTAGCTAACGCTACTTGTAAACCTTAACACGAGGTGCTTATGCGTAATCGTATCAAGCAGTTCTTTGGATGGTTGTTAAAAGGTATCAAAGCCCTATGGCAGATCGGTTGGAAGAAGATCATGGACTTCGTTACCAACATAGAAGCTGCCAATGAACTACTTGACAAACTGGAAAAGAATGATTACGTAATCATTCCTGAAAAGATGTCAAGGGTTCACAAAGCTGTCTCTCTTGTGTCTGGATGTTGTCACAGTTTCTTTAACAGATTCCTTAAGAGGACTGACAAAGAACACAAGCTGCTTGACATTGACATCCCTAAGAACTGGATGCGAGGGAAGAGAAGACGTTTAAGCGACGTTGAGCGGCTTGCTCTCTAGGAGAGGTTTTAAGCCTCGTTTACTATGAGGATGACCTATGAGTCATCTTTTAAATAAACGTGTCTTAGAATCAATCCTCGTGCGTTTAAACGGTATATGAACCATAACCGAGGGACGTAGAAATGTAATGCAAGCAGAACTTCAACAACAGGTCAGTCAACTGGTGTTTCTCTGACGTAAAGGCAAGACATGAACAGCACACAACGTGTGCGTGTATCAGCTTGTAACCATAACAGAGACGCAAGAGTATGACTGTCAGGCGAGAGGAGCTTGAGAAGTTCCTTGATTACAACGCACCTATGGACGTGCCAGTAAGACAAGCCTACTGTCCTTTCTGTGAACCAGATAAGGTAACCAGTCATGGCTTTGTTGTGACACGTAAGAGGAATGGGTTCAGTATGTGGTGTCATAGGTGTCACACTAAATACTGGTACCCAGTTAAAAGCCCATCATCTAGCGCGATCTTAAGTGAATTGCATCGAAGAGCAGTGGGCAATAAAGACAATGCCAGTGTCGTAACGAAGAAAGTCACTCTCCCGTCAGACTTTACCGCTGACATTCCCGCGTCAGGTTTGCTGTGGTTACGTACCTACGGCGTCAATGAGGATGAGATACGCCGGTACCATTTTGGGTACAGCCCCAGACTAGATAGGTTAATCCTTCCTGTGTTCCGGGATGGAGAGCTGGTCTTTTGGCAGGGCCGCAACCTTTCTTCAGACACATCCAGACCTAAGTACATGAACGTGAGATCACAAAGGTCAGATATCGTTCTGTTTGTAAATAACCAAACATCGAAGGTCGTACTCGTCGAGGATATTCTTTCATGCCTCGCAGTAGCTAGGGCCGGTGTGAGTGCTGTTGCTCTACTTGGAAGCTACGTGAAGATGGATCTTTTACGTGATGTTCTGGCGGACGCAGATATAGCTTGTATAAAGGTCTGGCTTGATCCCGACAAAAGACAAGAGGCATGTAAGTACGCAAAGCAATTGCGTGCACTTGGTTACAGTGCAAGTCCAATTGTGCTAGCACACCAAGACCCTAAGTGTTATAAACCCGAAGAAGTCCAACGCTTCATAGGAGGTGTGACATGTTCGGATTCGGAAAGAAAACCTACGATGGGCCTACGTGGAAAGACGTGTCCATCGGTGTGACCATCGGTAAGAAAACCATGAGCATCTTCGAGATCATTCGTAAGTTGTTCTGGAATGTGATCAACATCATCAGCAACGCCCGATCTATCTGGCGTACTTTGTGCAAGGCGGTTAAGGAGGTGTGTCATGCTTAGCTTCAACGATAAGTCTGTCTCCTTCGTACAGTCTTCTTCCTCCTCTGGTTACGACATACAGCGCTATTTGTCTCGTAAGCGTAACCAGCTGTCGAACTTCTACGACATGGAGCTGGCTATGTGTGACTCGTGTGGCACGCTTTTTACAGACAAGCTCAAGTCTATGCCGTGCCCTAAGTGTGGCAGCACTGGTCATAGGAGTCATTCGTACAACACTACGAGTCTTGGCTATCTTGATAACATCAGGATGAACTCGTTCACCTACGCGATGGCTGCCTAACAAATATGCAGACAGGTACTTGACAAGCAGGTGTTTGATCTTATACCTATAGTACTATAGGTTACTTAACAGGTAAACCTAAAGATAAAACCTTTAGGTTAATATATTAAGTATCTTAATAAGTATCCTTGACTTTACTTAATTAAGTATTATAATATATCTAAGTATATCTTAGCCGTTACTTAACCTTACTTAAGTATATTATCTTAAATAACCTACTACGTAAATACCTTAATAAGTATATTATCCTAAGACTAAACCTAATTCTTAATTCATAAGTACTATAGGTAACTAATGCTTTGAACATTAAGACTATATTATTTCTGAATTAGAAGGTTGACCTTAACTCTTGAACAAGCAAGGCATTATGAACATTGAGGAAATCTCCCTTGTTTTGTTCTTGTTAAGCAAAGAAAACTTTGATAAGTATTTTAAATTCATCTTTGAGTTGAACCTTGAACTTGAAACTAAGAACTTTCTGAAAACAATTCAGGAATATTTCTCTGAATATCCTGATAAAGAAGTCCTTAGTGTTGAAGAATTACTTGTTTTCTTTTCAGTGAAGCACCCTATCCTGAAGAAAAGAACATCTTATTCTGCTTACCTTGAGCGTTTAGGTTCAACTGAGATTGATAATAAAGTACTTGAAGAAAACTTAAACCACTTCCTTGAAAAATATTTTGCAAGTGAGATGGTATTTAAGTTGACTGAAGTTCTTGACGGTGATTCATATTCTGTCCTTGACGAAGTACAGGAGATGTTATCCGAGTTCAATGAACGCAAGGTGAAGCTTAACAAAGATGAAGACCAACTATTTGTAAAGTCTAACTTGACTGAACTCTTACAAGAAGAAGTACATGAAGCTGGATTACGATGGCGCTTGTCCTGCCTGAACGAAAGCATCGGAGAACTAAGAGGTGGTAGCCTTGGTCACGTATTTGCTAGAGTCGATACAGGTAAGACATCGTTTATTGTATCAGAAGTTTCTAACTTTGCATCACAGTTGAAGGATGATGAGGTTATACTTTGGTGTAACAACGAAGAGAAAGGCAAACGTGTTCTCTTTCGTATCTATCAGTCAGTGCTTAAGTGCAATAAGACTGATCTCATAAACTATCCTACTGATGCAGAAGAAGAGTTCACCAAATTAGGTGGACACAAAATAAAAATCTATGACCAAGCTATCATTACTGTTGAAGATATTGAACAGTTGATGAAGACATATAACGTGCGTCTCTTGGTTATTGACCAAGGTGACAAGGTTCGTTTCTCTGGTGACAGAGATATGTCAACTGTCGATAGACTTAAAGCTGTGTACGGTAAGTTCCGTGAACTCGCTAAGTCATACGACTGTGATGTTATTGCTGTTGGTCAGGCGTCAGCTTCAGCCGAAGGGTTGAAATGGTTGAAGACTTCTGACATGGACAACAGCAAGACCGGTAAGCCCGGTGAGCTTGACTATGCAATTGGGATAGGAAAATCATTTGATGATGTTGACAATCCTGTTTGCAGTATTAGATATATATCTCTGTGTAAGAACAAGATGAATGAAGGTAAGCATGGCAGATATGAAGTAGTGTTCAACGCTTCATGTGCCTTGTATACTGACAAGGCATCAGGTAGCTTCTCCGAAGTGTCGAAGTCCGACGACCAGTCTCCCCAAGGTTCTGGCTCACCTGAGATCAAGTCCACCTTCAAGTCACTCTTGTCTGAGATATATGGGAACCCTAACATGGAACAGAAGTAAACATGTCCGTATTCACTAACAAGGTTATTGCTCAGGCTGATATCGCCTTTGAAGAATTTGTTGCTAAGCTGGAACAGGAAACTGGTCTTGCTCTGCGCGATCTCTCCCTCGTCGATATGTTGACTGCGCTTAAAGACTATACGAAAACTGCGGCAGCAGCTAACGTAGCCCCGATGTCTCTCTCGCTTGATGAGCCTACCGTGACGACCGAAGCTAAGTCGAGTAAGTAGTATGTCTTACTGTACCATCGACATCGAATGTTCTAAAGCACCGAAGCATATGCCTTGGACAATAGGCTCGTATCTGTGCTCTGTTGGAATCGAACGCCAAGATGGTACCTCAACTGTGTGGTTCTTCAATCCAAATGATAGACCACATGAAGAACTTCTTGCTGAAATCCAACAAGAGATTGACAGCGTTGACTTCTTGATTGGACACAACATTAAGTTCGACTTGAACTGGTTGAAGTGGATTGGTTTGAATGTCAAGGACAAGCCAGTCTGGTGTACGATGGTAGCTGACTATCTCATAAATGGTCAGCGTAAACTTGAGTATAGTTTGAATGCTGTTGCCAAACGCTATGGCTTAGGTCATAAGCTCGATGCTATGGCTATGTATTGGCAAGCTGGATACGAGACGGATGAGATTCCGTTGGAGATTCATGAAGACTATCTCAAGCAGGACGTACATCTTACACATGACGTGTTCAAGAAACAACTCCCGCTCATTGAGCGTGCAAGCCTTGGCAAGATAACGGAACTTTCTTTCCGTCTAACCCAGATCCTTTCTGACATGGAAGTATCTGGTGCAGCCTTCGACAAAGAAGAAGCTATTGCTTACTGTAACCAAACGCGTGAACAGGTTAAAGCAATGGACAAGACGCTGGTCGATCTGGCTGGTATTGACTTTACTCCCTCCTCTGCTTCACAACTCAGTGCTGTTTTATTTGGTGGTTCTTGGAAGAAAGAAGTTCCTGAACTTGTAGCTCGTCAGCTAAAGAGCGGTAAGTTTAAGATCACCACACGTAAGACTAAGATTGAGATTCCTATCAAGGGACTTGGTTTTAAAGTTCCAGACGGCTGCTTGTCTAAGAAGACCGGCTTGCCTTCAACTGATAAGAACACACTTGATTTGTTAAAGTCTCGTGACAAACGCTCTGAGTCCTTCCTTCAAACACTACGAGATCAGAAGAAGCTGATGAAAGTAGTGTCCTCAATTGCTGGTTCTAAAGAAGAGAAAGAGGCAGGATTGATTGCTGTCATCGGTAAAGACGATAGGATTCATCCTTCCTTTAACCAGTGCATCACACGTACAGGTAGACTCTCTTCTTCCAACCCTAAGTACCCATTGGGGTTGTAAAACTGGGTGAACTCATGGAAACCCTAACAGATGTCGCTGAGGGCAATCATGAGCCAAGCTTCAGTGCATGAACAAGCATACCATCTCTTAATCAACACAGCGCTTACATATCAGCAGATTGCTGATGAACTAAAGTCTAGTGCACATGTTGTTTGGCGTGTGGCTAATAACAGACTTTCAGAAGAAGAAAGAAAAGCACGCAAGGCCAAGAACTATAGACGAGCCCAGCTTGGTAAGTTAAACACCATGTACAACAGAAAAGGAAAGAACAGTCCTTTTTATACAGGTGGTATTACAATAGACAATGACGGCTATGCTCTAGTCTATAAACCTAGCTGGTTTACAGGAACACGCGGAAACTCTAGTAAAGTTTTTGTGCATCATGTTGTTGTTTGCAAAAGAGACGGTATGACAAAGGTTCCAAAAGGAATGCACGTTCACCATATCAATGGTGATAAACTATGCAACAAGGTTTGGAACTTAGCCTTGTTAAAGTCTGGTCAGCACAGACATATTCATGCAATACTGAAGAAGGTGCAGAGACTAAGTGCCTATGAAGACATAGGACAGCGCCCAGCTTGGGTAGACTTACTCTTTAAGTACTGTCTACTCATGATGATATAGTCCAATTACCACAGTAATGTGGGAAGTATACTTAGCTGATCAGTATACAAAATTTGAGAATGGCCAAAACTTCCCTAGAGGTGGTACCAGCCCCATCAAAACATTCTTTAAAAGCAAACAAGGGGTTATTATAAATCTTGACTTAGCTCAAATTGAATGGCGCATAGCCGCTGAGTTGAGTAGAGATCCTGTCATGCTTCATGAATTGGATACAGGTCTAGACATTCATGCTGACAATGCTATCCGATTCTTTGATGCTGGCCAGTATGAACGTGGATCTAAAGAGTTCAAGAAAGTTCGTACAGCTGCTAAGACAATGTCCTTTCGTCTTCTCTATGGTGGTTCCGCTGAAGGTTTCTATCGAGACCAGCGTATGCCTGACTATAGCTTAAAGAGATGGAGAGAGATTGTTAATGCATTCTATGCAAAGTATCAAGGCTTGAAGCGTTGGCAAGACGAGAACGCACAGATTGCAGCCGCACGTGGATACTTACGTAATCCTTCTGGACGTGTGCTTACGTTCGATGAAGAAGTACGTAATGGTATTGAATCCGTTGATGTCAAACAGGTAAAGAACTATCCTGTTCAGTCTGCCTCATCTGACATTATGTATCTAGGTATGGTCAAGTTCATAGAACGAGTAGCAGAACTTGGTCTCAAGACTAACTTGATTCTTCAAGTTCATGACTCTATGGTATGGGATTGTCCTGTAGAAGAAGCAGAGACCCTGTGCCGTGAAGGTATCAAGCTGTTCCGTAGTTTACCTCAACTTGCTAAAGAATACTTTGGTTGGGATATTGTGGTACCCTTGACAGGAGACTGTGAAGTAGGGTATGACTATGGTAATACGAAGGAGATCAAGGAAGAAGAGATGGATAAGATCTTCGCAGATCTTCCTACCTTCCTCTCTTGACAACCGGAGCTGTGCTCCTTCAAGACTTTCATTTAGAAAGTTCTTGACAAATCTTCTTTCGTGTTTATCTTTCTTTTATACGCGCGTGAAAACATAGGAAAAGTCCATGTGGTTTATTTTCGATAGCATCGAACTGAAACATGATCTGGTGTCAAGGGCTGGTCGTACCTTTACTGGTTACGTACTCAAAGGAGAACGCAAGGGATACAATACTGATCCCAACACTCCTTATGAAAAGATTCTCTTTGAGAACACTGCTACCACAGTAATCGAGAAGGGTATCGAACGTCCTAACTGTTCTATTGTACAGTTCTTCCAGAAGGCATGTTCTCCGGGTGACATTGTCATCATGAAGTTCGTTCGCAGAGGTGGTAATATGTGGGACATTGCTTCCGTTGAAAAGCTCGGTGAGAGCAGAGACCTTCCCACATATGAACCGTTGACAGAAGAGCAAGAAAAAGCTCTCAAGTCGCAAGGCGTTGAAGGTAGCGAGGCCGCGTTGGCTGCTACCGGTGGAACTCCTGCTTGGGTAAGATAAGTTAGCTTAACTCAAAAGAGGCCAGTCTATTGATGTGAATATGTAACTTGACAACATATACATCATATACTGGCCTTTTCTTTTTAGGAGTGTTATGTACACAAACAAGTATCGTCTGCCCAAAGCATTTGAGGACGCCCTTCAACCTCAACCTTATGACCCTGTTGGTGCATCAGACTACAGTGCCACGTCACTGATTGATAGTCCACGTTATGTGCAGCTCTACAAGAGACACAAGCATGAGATTGTCGAAGACCTGATGGATCAATGGTATGTCTGGAGAGGTAACGCAGTACACCATGAGATGGAATCAGCTCTTTCAAAGAATCCAAGGTATCTGGTCGAACGTAAAGTCACACGCTTTGACAAGCCTGATGGAGGCGATGAGTCAACATACAGACGGGTCGTCGCAAAGTTTGACCTGTATGATAAAGAGACACAAACTCTTTCCGACTGGAAAACTTGCTCCGCGTATATGCACGGAAGCACTGGTAAGAAAGAATGGATTGACCAGCTCAACATCAATGCGTACTTCCTTGAGAAGGAGGGGTATCCTGTAAAGGATGTTGCCATCAACGCCATCTATATGGATTGGAGACCTCAATCTGGACGGTACAAAGATGACAAGTATCCCGACTTACCTTTCAACGAATTCAGGTTCCGCGTGCTGCCTCTTGAAGAGCGCGAGTCCTACTACAAGGAACGCCTTCGTCTACACGTGGAGGCCGAATCCTGTAGCGACGACATGCTGCCAGTATGCACTCCGGACGAATGTTGGGAGAAGCCTGCTAAGTATGCCGTTTACAAGGTAGGAGCAGCGAAGGCCACAAAACTTTGTGACACTCGTGAAGAAGCAGATGAGTACATTCGCCACAAGAGACTTGGCTCTGAGTACAAAGTTGAGTTTCGACCGGGTGAGAGAACCAGATGTGAGAAATATTGTCCAGTCAAAAACTGGTGCAACCAATATGCAGAATACAAAAAGCAAAACATGGGGAGCTAGACGTAAAGGTCTTACTCTTTTATTTCTTTCTCTGGCACTCAGCTTCTTCCCTTTGTCCTATAGTTTTATTTCACGCACAGTAGGTATGCACCGCTCGGGAGATTTTTAAGGAGGTGATTGTGTAGTGATTAGATATGAGTTGAAGATACCTGCCATCGTTACATATAGAGACAAGGGTATTGTCGATGTGCAACTTCGGTCTGGTATCAAGGTTACTTTGAAGGAAGACGACTTCGTTCGTTGCTTCAAGGTTATGAAGGATATCTCAACTGTAGAGGACTAATGCTTGACTACACCACAATGGCTTCTTGCTTTGAATCAGTTTCTCAATGCTTTGTTTGGAGGTAACTCGTACACGACTCTGTCTACTCGTGCGTACATGGCACGTAGAGATGGTGGATGGAAGTGGCCCGCAAACATTCTTGATACTCTGATGTTCTGGCATAAGAAGTATGGAGGACATTGTAAGTATGCGTACTGGACTGACATGTGCAGATGGTATAACTTGCGTGTGTCCGAAGGCAAAGAACTTGGTAAAGTCAACGTACCACAAACCGACGAGTGGGTGTAATATGAATAAGCTTGAGCCGATGACTGTTGTTAAACATTTCAAAGGTAATCAGTATCTCGTACTCGGGGTTGCTGAACATACTGAATTCAACACTGAGTTCGTTGTTTATCGTTCCCTTTATGGAGATCGCAAGCTGTTCGTTAGACCTGTCGCTGAGTTCTTGTCTGATGTAGATAAGGAGAAGTATCCTGATGTACAACAGAAGGAACGGTTTGAATACGTAGCTCCTCTCAAAGATATCCTAGCAGCGAAGGCAACCGCATAGTGCTTAACCTTTACAGGTGAGGTGGCTTAGGTTACCTCACCTACTGTGAGTATACAAATGATTAAGAAATTCATTGGGACTATCTGGCGGTGTGTGGCTAATGTGTACTGGGGTATGATGGTTGTGTTTAACCTTCCTCTCTTTCTCATAGACATTGCTGTCCGTGTGAAGACAAGCACGGAAGAAGACATTAAGCGTACTATTCAGCTGCTTGAACAAAACATTCAAGACATTGCAAAGGCAGGTATCTAATATGGATTATCCTAGCTCGCTCAGCGTGTTCGGTCACGACGTAAGCGTAAAAGTTTTCAGTGACCCTATCGAGGTAGTGGAGGGCGGTCAGCAGACTGATGTTGTGCTTGCACAATATGATCCTCAGACGACTACCATCAGTGCATACCACAATCCTGAAAAGCCCGCCATTTTTGGCAGCAATATGATTCATGAACTGATTGAATTTGCAGATGTTCACTCTGACCTCAAGCTCAACCACACGCAGATATCTACGCTTGCATCTGTGCTGTATCAGGCTTTGGTTAATGGTGAGTTTGACTTCAGCAAGGGGTATATGTCTTCACCGCTGATTGACACTCAACCGGAGTATGTTATGCAATAATGAGTTTGTCTTTAGGTCTAACTAAAGGTTTTGATATTATATCGTTTATGACAGACTTATTTGAAACCACTACCTCTATTAGAAAGCTTTCTAAGAAGTATGGTGTAGACAGCAAGATATTACATAACTGGATGAATATACTATGTTCTAAAGACTTTAGGCGTAAGCGTAGCTCAGAAGTTAAACGACAGGAAAACTTTAGGAGAGCTTATAAACCTACATATGCTGGGCCAAGATTGTATAATGCATACCTATGGTCAACTACACCGAAGTGGTGGAAGGGCACAACATCGAAAGGACGAACTCTGTCCCACCATCTTGTTTGCTGTAAGCGTATGGGTTTAGACAAACTTCCTACCGGTTATGCAGTACATCACATCAACGGAAACAAGACAGATAATAGAGGTAAAAACTTAGTACTTATGCTACACAAAGATCATGCTAAGCTGCATAGAAATAGAAGGTTGTGTCGTGCAATAGATGAGGAGTCTTTGTATGTACGTGAGTACAGTGTATAATGCATTGGAGGTAAACTTTGGACGAACCAGTTATGAAACTGTTCCCGTTGGAGAACGGGAGTATGTGCCCAATATGTTCCAGTAAACATGTTGACGTATACAAAGCACCGAACGGACTGCTCTTTGTTAAATGTTCTGACTGTGGCAACGAATCTTCTTTTGTAAGCACTCCAAGGCTGGCTAGGATTGTCTGGCTGTCTTAACAGAGGTAGTGTGCATATGTGAGATCTATAAAATCAACCTATAACAAGACAAGGTTTGCTTCTAAGTTTGAAGCAGAACTTGCTAAAAAGTTCGACGAGCTTGGTATCAAGTGGGAGTATGAACCTTGTCGTATTCCTTGGCAGCCCGCTGTACGATATTATAAACCTGACTTTAAGGTTACACTTCCAGACGGTGAGGAGTTCTTTGTCGAAGCAAAGGGATACTTTGATCCCTCTATGCGAAGTAAGATGGCTCAGATTCGTGAGCAACATCCAGACTTAGATATACGCTTCGTCTTCATGCTTGAAGATAAAGTTATCTCTCGGTCTACAAAGAACCCCACCACGTACAAAACGTGGGCTAAACGACACGGCTACTCGTGTTGGAAGCCTGATACCTTAGCTGAGAGTAATAGTACTAATGTCGAACGAAAGACTGATAGAACAGGCAAACATGGAAGCACTCGAAGAAGTAAAGGAAGCCATCAAGGACGCGCATAAACGCCACCCTGAGACGCATCCGTCTATCGAGCATTCTGCTTGGATTCTCAAAGAAGAGATGGCCGAGCTGAAACATGAGCTTTACAAACCGGAGAGATGGCGTGACACTACTGCGATTTGTGAAGAAGCCTGTCAGGTTGCTGCTTCTGCTATCCGCCTGATTGCTGATATGAAAGTCCGTAAGATGGAAGGATATAAGGAGCACGAACATTACCGTCACGCAGCATAAGCTGAGGTAATCTATGGGAGTCATGTGTTGGCTCAAAGATCACAACTGGGAAAGCACTGAAGTGTGGACTGGCACTGCGTATGACATCATCCGTATTGAAGTCGAACAGTTCAAGTGCTCTCGTTGTGGTAAGACAAAGAAGTCTGTCCGAGTGTTTGGTAAGTTGAGTAAGAAAGTAGCAGAAGATATTGTTGACAATTCCACAGGAGTAGTTAATGATAGATATGTGAAAGAAACTTCACCCAATGAAGTTATTACTCTTACCGATACAAAGGAAGACAAATGCAAGAAGGCAGCGTAAAAGCATATAGTACCGCTCTTCTTTATGCACTGACAGCTAACGGCAAGACAATGACGTGGCAAGCTCATGCGTATGAAAACGAAGACGGTACAGCCAGCATACTTATTCAGTCTGGTTACGAAGGTGGTGCTCTTAAGGAGACTACTCGTTCCTATGACTGTGGTAAGAATGCTGGTAAGAAGAATGCTACGACTGCGCTACAACAAGCTGTAAATGAAACTAAGTCTAGGTTCAAGAAGCAGCTTGATAAGGGATACAGGGAGAGCAAGGCTGAGCTGTCTGCTCTCCCTATTCGTCCTATGCTAGCTCAGTCTTATATAGATCATCAAAACAAAGTCAGTGACGACACGATCTATATCTGTCAACCTAAGCTCAACGGTGTACGTTGTACAGTTCAAAGACATGGTGACAAGATAACTTTCCTGTCAAGAACAGGTAAAGTATATGATGTCTTGTATCATCATAACAAACTCTGTAAAGAGTTGTTTGAAGTTATGCCTGATGGATGTGCATGGGACGGTGAGATTTACTGTCATGGTATGCCACTGCAAGATATAGTGTCTGCTGTCAAAGCATACAGTCCTGCCACAAACAAGTTGCAGTACTGGGTGTACGACACCATCAGTGAAGAACTTCAGTTTGAACGCATTGCACGTTACCGTGCTTTGCTTGCAGATAAAGATCTTAAAAAAGTTGTGGCTTGCCCTATTGACTATGTCAAAGGAATAGTTAATATAAAGAAGAAACAAGAAGACTATCTTGCAGAAGGATATGAAGGACTGATGCTGCGTAAGTACAGTGCTAAGTATCGGCAAGGTGTTAGGTCTTATGATCTTCTGAAGTATAAAAACTTTAGAGACACTGAGTACAAAGTCACAGGGTTCTCAGCAGACGTAGATAAATGTATTATCTTTGAGTTCTTTAACAAAGGTAAACCTTTCTCTTCTGTTCCATGCTGGACAAAAGCACAACGACAAGAAGCATATCGGAGGGGTTGTTTAGACTTCAATACTTGGATAGGTAAGAAGGCAACAGTACGTTGCTCTGACTTCTCTAAGGATGGAACCCCCATCGGAAACCCCGTAGTCACAGCCATAAGGGATTATGAGTGAGCTTCTTCGATATGATTAACAAGGCACTTAAACATTCTGATGAGGTTCCAATTCCTTCTCGTAGGAAGGACGATCCTTACTGGGGTACGTTGCCAAGGATGTGTCGTCAGTGCACAAACAGAGAGGAAACAACACCTCCAGCATCCTTGAAGAAAGCAGGAGTTAAACCCTGCCAGTTCTGCAAGGTGTTTGAGAAAGCTTGCTACATTGCGTCGACAGTGTGCCGTCGTGTTGTAGAGCCTCTTAACTTTAAGGTAAAGAAAAAATGAAAGACACAAAGTATTTCAAGGCAAAAGAATTTCAGTGTAAGTGTGGGTGTAACACAAACGAAATGAACCAAGAGTTTGTAGATAAGCTTACCCTTGCACGCGAAATCGCCGGTATTCCTTTCGTCATTACTTCTGGATACCGTTGTCCTGCACACAACAAAGCTGTTGGTGGTGTAGCTGGCTCATCCCATACAACTGGATACGCTGCTGATATCAGTGCGGCTACTGGTGAACAGAAGTTCAAGATTGTTCAGGCTCTTATTACAGCAGGCTTTACTCGTGTTGGTATCGCTAAGTCTTTCATCCATGTGGATAGCGATCCCAAGAAGCCGAGTCCGACTATTTGGTTGTACTAGGAGCTGACATGAAGTTCCGTGCTCGTTACCGTGGTAAAGGAGCCAACGGAAAGTATGTCACAACTCAGATGTTTATCAACGCAACAAACGAAGTTGAAGCTAAGGAAGAAGCAAACAAGCGTATTCCAGAAGTGGTCAAGCGTTTGACTGAGCGTGAAGGACAGGATGTTGGACATAT
>OJOH01000135.1_pt1 | contig 65096 bp, 59 predicted proteins | sample 1598201 | NCBI WGS metagenome assembly OJOH01 (sample SAMN03922462, study PRJEB24848) | human gut metagenome | isolation source: stool sample | host: Homo sapiens | place: Germany | collected 2009-11 | reverse complement strand
AAAGTCAATTGACGATGGATTTTGACCCGTTTACGGGTAGCAAGTAATTTTCGCCCCGTCAGACCGTCACACGCCCTTAAGGCGTTCGCTGGCACCATGAGGGTTACACCCGTTAATAAAGAACCCCGCGTTAAACGCGGGGGTTACTTTTTTCTGAAAATGAAAGACTAAGCTGACTTTTTCGTTGTTTTCTTGGCAGCTTTAGGTGCTTCGCTTTTGGCCTTGGCCGGCTTCTCGGCTTTGGCCTCAGATTTTTTGGAAGCCTTTTTAGTCTTGTTTTCTTCATCAAAGTTATAAAGTTCTTCGACACTTACAATCTTATCGTTAACTTTAGCTTTGCCGATGATATAATCAATGATTTTTTCTTCAAAAATCGGGGCTTTCAAAGCATCGACGGCAGATTTGTTTTTCAGATAGTAGTCCAGAACGACCTTTTCCTGTCCGGGATATTTTTTCGCCTCATTCATAATGGCGGCGTTAATATCTTCCGGTTTGATGCTGATTTCGGCTTCCTGGCCAATCTGAGACAACAAAAGCCCCAATTTAACCCGACGCAGAGCAATTTCCTTGTATTCGTCAAGCAAATCGGCTTCAGACTTTTCTTTTTCGCTTTCATCAAGCTGATTATGCTTTTTAGCCTGTTCATACTGCTCTACAATAGCCTTGTATTCTGCATCGACCAAAGAAGCAGGAACCTCAAAAGAATACTCTTTGTCCAGACTGTCAAGCAACTGACGTTTAATCTTCATGCGGGAAGCTGCTTCATAGTCGCCCTTGATACGATTTGAGATGACTTCTTTCAGTTTGTCCAGGCTTTCTTCACCCATAGATTTGGCAAACTCGTCATTGATTTCAACGGACTTGGGTTCGCGAACTTCCTTAACTTCAACGGCAAAAACAGAATCCTTGCCGGCCAAGTCTTTGGCATGATAGTTTTCAGGAAATTTAACTTTGACATCAACCTTGTCGCCGGCCTTGGAACCGACAAGCTGATCTTCGAAACCGGGAATAAAGGAGCCGGAACCGAGTTCCAGCGGATAATTGCTGCCTTTGCCGCCCTGGAACTCAACACCGTCTACAGAACCCACGAAGTCAATCATGACAACATCGCCTTTAGCGGCCTTTTTATCAGCGACGGCAACGGTTTCCTTACGAGCCTGAGCAAGATAGTTCAGAGCCTTTTCAACTTCTTCGGCAGGAACTTCAGCCATAAATTTATCCAAAGAGATTTTAGAAAAGTCGTTAACCTTGATTTCCGGAAGATTTTCAACGGAAACTTCAAATTCAACATCTTTACCGTCTGCAAAAGAAGTAATTTTTACGTTAGGCTGCATTGCCGGACGCAGTTTTTTATCCTTAATGACTTCTTCGGTTGCGGAACGGACGGCCTCGTCAAGAACTTCACCAATCACAGAATCATGGTATTTCTTCTTGAGCATTGCAAAAGGAGCCTTTCCGGCACGAAAACCGGGAAGTTTTGCATTTTTGGCAATCTGTTTGATTTTCTCGTCAACCTTTTGAGCAAAATCGGCAGCGGAAATAGAAACTTTGAATTCTTTGTTTAAGCCTTCAGACTTTAATTCGGTAACATTCATGAATTATTCTCTTTCAGATTTTTAAGGAAAAAACCATCTTTTCTGTTACAAAAAGATGGTGCGAGCGGAGAGACTCGAACTCTCAAACCTTGCGGCACCAGATCCTAAGTCTGGCGTGTCTACCAATTTCACCACGCTCGCTATTATTTAAAGTTTAGTTAATTGAGTGCATACTACATAATATTTTTAATAAATCAAGCACAAATTAACAAAGCAAACAAAATTATTGTAATGTAAGTTATTATTTTATAATATAGCGGCAAGTGATATATCATCGTTTAGAAAAATTGAGGAGTACCCTGTTGTTTTCTGCCAATTTTATGAAAAAAGTCCTCTACAGCACAGTCGCTTTGGGCATGCTGACGGGCTGCGCCGTTTTTGAGAAAAAAGACACCGATCAGGAATCGAACTGGCTGATGCGCCAATTTGAGAAAGACGGCAACAAACAAGCCACCTTGGCTACAGTCGCCTACTCCCACGGAGAGTTCAAACAAGCCTTGGAGCATGTTATGGACTCCCTCAAAGACAATCCGCGCAACCAGCAGGCGCTGTTAGTAGGCGCTCTGGCATCAGAGAAGCTGGGACGCACCAACCGCGCCCGTCAATATTACGAAGACCTGATTTTGATTAACGGCGACGAAACAACCGTTCTCGGAAGCAACAACGGTATGCCTGAGAAAATCAGCGACATTGCCCGCAAACGTCTCAGACTCATTACCATAAAGCAAAGCGAACTGGTTGTTGAAGACAAAAACGGCAGCAAAATATTCAAAATCTCACAAGACGCCGCGAGCGCCCAAAACAAAGCAGCCATCAGCAAAGCCTGGAAAAAGAAAGCCGCTCCGCAGAAACGAGCTGCGGCTGCGCCGGCCGTAGGGGATTTGTTTACGCCGCAGGAACAAAACATCATTTCGCGTTTTCTGATATTAAAAGAACTGGCGGAAAAAGATTTGATTACCAAAGAAGAGTTTTTAAGCCGCCGTTCAACCAATATCGGCGGACTGCTGCCGCTGACCAATACGCCGCCGGCAGCCGGCGTTGACAATCCGGTGCCTTCGGCCGACTTGATTATTGAGCGGATTAATGCGCTGAAAGACGCGGTTGAAAGCAGAGCCATCACGCCGAGAGAATTTTCTGCGGAAAGAGACATTATCATTGAGGCCCTGCTTCCGCCGACACCGAGAACCAGAATGAAACCCAAGGCTCCGTCGAAAGATATTTTGGGTGCCGCCAAAGACCTTCGTAAACTTGAAGTCCTGTATGACCTGAATCTGATAACCTCTAACGAAAAAGCCGCAGAACAAAAGGCGGTAGAAAAGTATCTGGGCATCAACAGGGCCGTTCCAGCTGCCAAAACGGTTCCAGCCACTCGCGTTGAGGTCGAAACTCAAATTGAGGAAGTCGTCACGCCGCGGGCAAACGCTGCCATTAACACCGTAGAGAAAGAGACGACGGTTGAAACGATTGACGTTCCGGCGACGGGAACTACGGCAACCACCCTTCCGGTTCCGCAGCCGGCTCCGGTAAACCCGGCTCCGCAGAACCTTGTTCCCAACGTCAGCAGTCCGTTTTAGTTTGGCGAAATAAAGCGCAGACATAAAGTTTTGATTCCTTTTAGAGCAATTGAGACTTGAAAATGCGCTTTTTTTTGTGTAAAAAGCAAGCACGTAAATTTTAACAAACAGAAAACAAATGACTAATACACCAAACATACGCAAAACATTTGCAATTATTTCACACCCGGACGCCGGTAAAACAACTTTAACCGAAAAGTTGCTCTTATTCGGCGGCGCCATTCAGCAGGCCGGCGCGGTCAAAGCCCGGGGCGAAAACCGCCATGCCCATTCCGACTGGATGAAAGTTGAACAGGAACGCGGTATTTCCGTTGCCTCGTCCGTAATGAATTTTGAGTATAACAACATTACGTTCAATTTGCTGGATACACCGGGACATGAAGACTTTTCCGAAGACACTTACCGGGTGCTGACCGCGGTTGACTCTGCGGTAATGGTTCTCGACTCAGCCAAAGGTATCGAAACCCAAACAAAAAAACTGTTTGAAGTTTGCCGGTTGCGCGATGTGCCTATTTTAACGTTCATCAACAAACTTGACCGTGAGGGACAGGATCCTTTTGCCCTTTTGGACGAGATTGAAAAAACACTGGCGCTTGACGTTACTCCCGCCAGCTGGCCTATCGGCATGGGAAAAGACTTTCTCGGCTGTTACGATATTTTGAATGACCAGTTAATTTTGATGAACAAAACCGGAAGCAAGTCACAAATCAACTCAACCATTGAAACCTGCAGAGGTCTTGAGGATGAAAAACTTGACCGTCTACTCCCGGCTCATATGGTTGCAAAACTGCGCGAAGACGTAGAGATGATTAAGGAATTATGTCCGAAATTCGATTTGGACGCTTATCTCTGCGGTTCAATGACCCCCGTCTTTTTCGGCAGTGCCATCAACAACTTCGGTGTTAGAGAAGTATTGGAAGGCTTATGCGCAATGGCTCCCGCCCCTCGCCCGCACCCGGCTGTAGAACGCTTGGTTGCTCCGGAAGAAAACAAAGTCAGCGGTTTTATTTTTAAAATTCAGGCCAATATGGATCCGAAACATCGTGACCGCATCGCCTTTATGCGTATTTGTTCCGGCCATTTCAAACGGGGAATGAAGCTGGCGCAAATAAGAACCGGCAAGGAAATAAAAGTGCCGACCCCGGTTATGTTTTTGGCTCAAGAGCGAGAGTTGGCCGAGGACGCTTATGCCGGCGACATCATCGGTATTCCCAACCACGGACAGCTGCGTATCGGAGATACCCTGACCGAAGGAGAAAAAATCACCTTTACCGGGATTCCGAGTTTTGCTCCGGAACTGTTGAAATCCGCCCGTGCGCTTGATCCCCTGAAATCAAAACATTTGGGTGACGCCTTAAAGCAAATTGCAGAAGAAGGCGGCGCCAGCGTTTTCAAACCGATTATCGGTGCCGAATGGATTGTCGGCGTGGTCGGCGTATTGCAGTTTGAAGTGATGGCGGACAGAATTAAAAACGAATTCAATCTGCCGGTGATGTTTGAACAAACCCAGTATTTTACCGCCCGCTGGGTCAGCTGCGAAGACAAAAACGAATGGAAACGTTTTCTGGATGCCAATCAGATGAATTTGGCCGAAGACAACGACGGCGAAATCGTCTTTTTAGCCCGCAATGCCTGGCATCTGAATAAAACCCAGGAAGACTTTCCCAAAGTCGTGTTCAGCAAAACCCACGAGAATACAAACAAAAAATAGAAATATCCCGGATATCAAGTCCGGGATATTCAAATATGCCCCCGGGATGTTAAGTCCCGGGGAAAGTATAGATTTTTATAATTATCAGCAGCTATTGCAAGATCGGCAAGAATAGCACTGAATGGTATATCCGCATCCGGTGATAACGGTTACAGATAGTGTACATATTGAGGTTGGATAATCTCTATGAGCGTTTCCAACATCTGTACAAATAAATTCTCTATAACACGTTCCAGAAGTTGCACCACAAGAACAACGTTTAGATGTTGTTTTGCAACTTCTTGCAGTTTTAGTTTCACTATACCCGCTGGGACAGCTGTAACTGTGGGTGTGCGCCGGAGCTTTGTAACAGGTTCCCGAAGCAGCACCGCAGGAACAGGTCTTGGACGCGGTCTGAGCCGAACTTCCCCAGGAGTTTGAGCTGCTGTATCCGCTTGGGCAGGAGTAACTGTGAGAATGTCCCTCTTTGTAACAGGTGCCGGAAGTCGCACCGCAGGAGCAGACTTTGTCGGCCGTCACCGGAGATATCATACCGGCATTAGACGTTGAGTACCCACTCGGACAAGAGTAAGAATGGGTGTGGTCTTTACAGCACAGTCTGGTACCGCCGCAGCCATCGGAACAGGATTCCGTCCCGTCGGTACAGCCGGTCTCGTCTGAATAAGGTGTACAAGACTTGCACTCGGTGCACTTGCCGCAGGAATTGGTAGAGGCACAGCCATAATCGCAGGATTTGTCGGCTACGTCGCAATCCGGGTTGCCCGAACAAGAAGTACAGATACCGCAGGAATTGGTCGAGGCACATCCGTAGTCACAGGAAACCGCCGTCGCACTGCAATCGGGGTTGTCTTTACAGGAGGTACACTTCGAACAACTGTTGTAAGACGCACAGCCATAGGTGCAGGACTTGTCGGAAACGTCACAGTCGGGATTGGACTTGCAGGAGGTACACCGGTCACAGGAGTTGTATCCGGCACAGCCGTAAGTACAGTCTTTAGACGAGACGGTACATTCGGGACGAATGGTACAGCCGTTGTAGTTACCGTCGCAGGAAGTTCCGCTGGGTTGGTTTTCTCCTGAACAGTTGGAAGAATTGTATTTGAACTCGGATTTGCAGACACAATCATTATACTTTCCGTCACAAGAACCGCCGGAAACGGTATAGTTTCCGGAACAGTTAGAAGACGTATATTTGTATTCCGATGGGCAAATACATCCTTTCTGACAGGTCATTCCGGCGACGGGATGAACCACGCCGGTAGAAAGCTTAGGCGAAGGGCAAGTAGCATAAAGATTGTAATGTTTCATACAATCAGAATCGTCTTTGACAATATCTCCGCCGCCGTCGTCAGCAGAACCGCGGGAAGAACGACTGCCCTGCCAATCGGGGAGCCACCAGGTTGCGGCAAGTGAGAATGTGTTGTCGGAAGCAACAGGTTTCGGAAGAAGTGCGGTGTGTGTCATTATATCATCGGTGTGAACGGTGAGAATTTCACCTCTCACCTCCGGCACGTTTAAGCAGAGCATAAACGCGCACAAAGCCAATAAACTTGAATATCTCATCGTTTTCGTCCTTTGACAGTTAAAAATCCGGAACCTGTTGTTCCTGAATTTATTCTATCAAATATTTGCAAAAGAGTAAATAGTTATTTGTGTGACATGGACAGAAAAGTTTAAATTAAGGGAAAATGGTGGGACGGCAGGATGTGATGTGTTGTAGAACGCAGCTTCAGAGCTTAATGTCAACCCTCGGAGCGGAAGGTTGTCAGCAACAGAGAAATAAATTAACAAATTTAGTTCAAACAAGTTCTGCGGCTGTGCGGCCGTCCCACAATTATTATTATGTCACGCCCTGCAATTAGTCAATCATTATTTATAGATAGTAGACTAAAATTGTTTATAAAAAAAAGCCGCTTATGTTAAGCGGCTTTTTTTTATATTCCTTAAACCTGACCGTGGCAGTGTTTATATTTCTTACCACTTCCGCAAGGACACAGGTCGTTACGGGCAACTTTTCCCCAAGTCGAAGGATCGTTGGGATCTACGGTACCCTTACGGTATTGGAAAGGAGCTGCCTTTTCGGGTTCTCCGCCTTCGGTATTGCTGCCGACAAGAGATTCCGGATTTTCGTGAATTTCCTGTACGTTCTTATGACGAGGCGTTTGGTTTTGCAATGCATCAGCCGCATTACTTTGAATCACCGTACGCAACAGAATAAAGGTCACTTTTTCTCCGAGTTGGTTCAACATATCGGAAAACAGATTGAACGCTTCCTTCTTATATTCGTTTAACGGGTCCTTTTGACCATATGCACGCAAAACAATCGTGTGGCGCATATAGTCCAATGTGGCAATGTGGTCTTTCCAAAGGGCGTCCAATTCCTGCAAAAGGACTGATTTTTCAACCAAACGGACGATTTCTGCCGGAACGTTGTCATTTTTCTCCCGAACACGCTGTTCAATGGCGTCAAGGACTTTTTCCTCCAGCTTTTCATAATCCATTTCCGGTTCAGCGGCCCATTCTTCTATCGGCAGAATAACGCCGGACATCCGAGCCAAATCCTGTTTAAGTTCTTCAACCGCCCACTCTTTGGGAGAAGAACCATATTGGATGTGGCGCGCCAACAAAAACCGCAGCTGTTCATTGCGCATATCGGCAATGGTTTCCGAGACGTCGTCAGCTTCCATCAACTCACGCCGCTGCTCATAAATCACTTTGCGCTGATCATTCATAACATTGTCGTATTTGAGCAGGTTTTTACGGATATCGAAGTTACGCTCTTCAACTTTTTGCTGCGCTTTTTCAAGAGCCTTGCTAATCCAGGGATGAATTAACGGTTCGCCTTCCGGCAGCCCCAGCCTCTGCAACATAACGGACATACGCTCAGAACCGAAAATGCGCATCAAGTCATCTTCGAGAGAGAGATAAAACTTTGAAGTTCCGGGATCGCCCTGACGACCGGCACGACCGCGCAACTGGTTGTCTATGCGACGGCTTTCATGACGCTCGGTACCCAAAATATACAGGCCGCCGGCTTCAAGCACTTTCTGCTTGTCTTCTTCCACCTGGGTTTTAATCTTCTCACGCAGGGCTGTAATCTGTTCTTCGGTTTCATCGCCCTTGAGCATCTCTTTCAGGCGCATATCGACGTTACCGCCAAGCTGGATATCGGTACCGCGGCCGGCCATATTGGTCGCAATGGTAATGGCTGCGGGCACGCCGGCCTGAGCGACGATTGCGGCTTCGCGTTCGTGGTGGCGGGCGTTCAGGACTTCAAACTTAACATTCGATTTTGAACGGAGCAAATCAGCAACCAATTCGGACTTTTCAATTGACGTGGTGCCCACCAAAACCGGTTGTCCACGTCGATGACAATCCAGGATGGTGTTGATAATGGCATCGTACTTTTCTTTTTCAGTACGGTAAATTTCATCATGCAAATCCTGACGCTGAACCGGACGGTTGGTCGGAATTTCGACGCAGGTGAGATTATAAATGTCGCCAAACTCGGCTTCTTCAGTCATTGCGGTACCGGTCATACCTGCCAATTTGGGATATAGGCGGAAATAGTTTTGGAAAGTGATGGAAGCCAGGGTCTGGTTTTCCGACTGAATACTCACCCCTTCCTTCGCTTCAATGGCCTGATGCAGGCCATCGGAATAACGCCGGCCTTCCATCATACGGCCGGTAAACTCATCAATGATGACAACCTTGTCGTTTTTGACAATATAGTCAACATCGCGAATGTGCATCTTATGAGCACGCAGCGCCTGGTTTACGTGATGAACCAGACTGACGTTGCCGACATCGTACAAACCGCCCTCTTTAATCAGGCCGACTTCTTTTAACAGAGCTTCCACGTGGGTCATACCACATTCGGTCAAAGTTACGGTCCGGGCTTTTTCGTCTTTTTCATAATCGGCCTCGGTCAGATGCGGAATAATTTTATTAACAAGAATGTATTTTTCGGAGCTGTCTTCTGCCGCACCTGAAATAATGAGCGGCGTACGCGCCTCATCAATAAGAATAGAGTCAACTTCATCGACGATGGCATAATTAAACGGACGCTGCACCATATCCGCAAGGCTGAATTTCATATTATCACGCAGATAATCAAAACCCAATTCGTTGTTAGTGGCGTAAATGATATCGCTGTTATATGCCGCACGGCGCTCTTCGTCGGTTTTTTCGTGAATTATGTAATCTACGGTAAGGCCCAGAAAACGATAGACCTGCCCCATCCACTCGGCATCGCGTCTGGCAAGATAATCGTTGACGGTAACGATGTGAACGCCTTTGCCGGGCAAAGCGTTAAGATAAGCGGCCAAAGTCGCAACCAGCGTCTTACCTTCACCGGTTTTCATTTCGGCAATCTGTCCGTGGTGCAAAACAATACCGCCGATAAGCTGAACGTCGTAATGGCGCTGTCCCAACGTGCGTTTGGCTGCCTCACGAACAACGGCAAAAGCTTCGGGCAAAAGTTCGTCCAAGGTTTCACCGTCGGCAATCCGTTTGCGGAATTCTACGGTTTTGTTTTTTAATTCTTCATCACTGAGAACTGAAATAAAAGGTTCAAATGCATTAATCTGATTTACGATTTTATATTGTCTTTTGACGTATCTGTCGTTAGCACTGCCAAAAATCTTACGTGCGAGCTGGCCTATCATGTATTTTATTTCCTTATTTAAATATATTCATTAGTCTACATTTAGTGTTTTCGTTGCGATAAGTCAATACATTGATACCAAGTTATGAACGCTCTTAAAAAATAAGTTGGAAATATTAGTAAATTTATTATATAACAATTGCAGAATTAATTTCTTAAAAGGAGACAAACGAATGCAGAATAAATACGTTGCCCTGGCAATGATGGGCGCTTTGGTATTGGGCGCTTCTCAGGCTAAAGCAGAGGGTAAGGACGGCGTTGCCGCCGTCGTCAACGGCGAAAAAATTACTGTTGCCGAAATCAGACAGGCTTATGACGACAATCCGGGAATCAAAAAACAGGTTTCTTTCAAAGACTTTTACAATAAAGCTCTGGAAGTCGTCATCAACGGCAAACTGGTTTATCAGGCTGCCGTCAAAGCCGACGTTACTTCTTCTCCGGAATATAAAAAGCAGCTGGCTATGGCCAAAGAAGACATTGCCCGCAAGATTTACCTTGAGCAACAGGTAGACAAGAAAATCAGCAAAGAACAGATTAACAAAGTATATGACGAATACAAAAAATCTTTCAAATCTGAAAAAGAAATTAAAGCCAAACACATTTTGGTAGACAACGAAGCCAAAGCCAACGAAGTTATCGCCAAACTCAAAAAAGGCGGCGATTTTGACAAGCTGGCCAAAGAATACTCTAAAGAACCGGCAGACCTTGGCTACTTTACCAAAGGAATTATGGTTCCGGAATTCGGCAATGCCGCCTTTGCCATGAAAAAAGGCGAATATTCCAAGAAACCGGTCAAAACCCAGTTTGGCTACCACGTCATCAAGGTAGAAGACATCAGAGACGCCAAGCCGCAACCGTTGAAAAAAATTGAACCGCAGCTGAAAGCCATGATGACTCAAAGCGCTATTGCCAGCGTGCTGGACGACGTCAACGCCAATGCCAAAATCACCAAATACGGTTTGGACGGCAAAGTCGAAAAATAATCGACCGGCTAAATAACAAACAAAAAACGGCTTTGTCACTACAAAGCCGTTTTTTTAACATTTATTTTTTCCGCTTAGCAACCGCGTCTATCTTTGCCAGCCGCTGACGCAAAAATTCGTGTTTTTCTTCGCTCAGAAGCGTATTTTTAAGATAATCGTTGAAAATGCGGACAATATCTTCGCGATATTTTTTACGCACCATGGCAATATTTGACATATTATAAGCGGCTGCCCGAAAAATCTGATCGTCGGCGACCTCCAACTGCTCGGCCAATTGCAGATAAGGCGGGGTATAGCTGTCTTTTACCGGTTTGAGACTAAGGTCGTACGAATTTTTTTGAATCTTCTGGGCGATTTTTTCGGAAATCTCGTTATCCTGCGTTTTGCCGCGCCAAAGGATTCCGGTTTTGCTGACCAGAGCTTTAATTTTACTGATAATCGCCATTTTCTTGGATACTACAGCCATAAGACCTCCTCTTGTACTCAGGGTTGTTTATAAGATAGTCAATAAACGTTAACAAATCTACAATGAAATGACGGACACGGATTTTAAGCCCCTGTTTTTCTTTTCAAATCGGAAATATTTTTTTGACAAAGTATCTTTACAAATTAAATGCGGAGATTTATATTGCGTCGGTTTTAAAATAAAAAACAACGTCTTCAGGGGAAATCATGATTAAGGATATGACATCCGGCAATCCGGTTAAACTTATTGTTTTATTCGCCGTTCCGCTCTTAATCGGCAATATTTTTCAGCAGCTTTACAACATATCTGACATCATTATCGTGGGACGGTTAATCGGTGTGGAAGCTTTGGCGGCGGCAGGCGCTTCCGCCCCGATTTATTTTACGATTATGCTGGTGGCCCTCGGTTTTACGGCCGGCTTGTGCGTTATTACGGCACAGAAATTCGGCGCAAAAGACGAAGCCGGCGTCCGCCGTTCAGTTACCCACAGCATTATGGCGAGTCTGGTTTTGAGCCTCGGCATTACGCTGCTGATGGAATTTTGTCTGCACAAGTTCTTAAAGATAATGAACGTGCCGGCAGAAATTATGAATGACGCTTATAAATTTATGTACACGTTGTGTCTGGGGCTGGTTATGATTATCGGCTACAATCTGCTGGCCGGATTTATCCGTGCTCTGGGCGACAGCAAGACCCCGCTTTATTTTTTGATTTTCTCCTCGGTTTTGAACATACTGCTTAACCTGCTTTTAATTTACGGCCTGAATATGGGAATTGTCGGTTCGGCGCTCGGCACCGTCATTTCAATGACGATTTCCGTTATCGCCTGCGTTTTTTACATCGGCAAAAAGTTTCCTATTTTAAGGCTAAAAAAAGAAGACTGGAAATATGATTCCCGGTTGATGAAGCAGCATTTGAAAGTTGCCATTCCCATGTCATTACAGTTTTCCGTCATTGCCGTCGGACTGTTGATTATCCAGAGCGTGTGCAATTCATTCGGAGCAAGCACCATCGCGGCTTTCACCTCTGCGCTGCGAATCGAACAGCTGGCTACACAGCCGATGGTCGCACTCGGACTGGCTCTGGCCACCTACTCTGCCCAAAATTTCGGAGCAGGAAGAATCGGACGCATACGCCGAGGCGTTCTGGGCAGCTCTCTGATTTCGCTGTCAATCAGCGTCTTTCTGGCGCTGCTGGTTCGTTTTGTGGGCGAAAATATGATTGGCGTATTTATCAAAGACGGCAATCCCGAAATTATCCAAACTGCCAAGGACTATCTTAACATTACAACATTGTTCTACTTCTTTTTGGGGCAGATATTCATTTTTCGCAATACGCTGCAGGGTATGGGACAAACCGGAATTCCGATGCTGGCCTGCACGGCCGAGCTGGTTATGCGTTCGTTCGCAGCGATTTATCTGGCACAGCACATGGGGTATCTCGGAATCTGCTATGCCAGTCCGATAGCATGGATAGGTGCAGCATTAATCGTTGCTGCGGGATATTTCGTTACTATCCGAAAAATGCGCGGACATTACTTTAAGAACAAAATAAAGTGGATTGAACATAAACTGGGACTGAACAAAGACAACGGCATTCTTCCGGAAGGCACTCCGGCAGAATAAAGATGCACGAAACATTAGCGTGTTTTTTGGTTAAGTGCCAGTTTTGAAGACAAGGCTTCCTGCTGCTGAGTCGAGACAAACTTGTCGCCAAAACTATGTGAGCGGTTGAGCAGTCCTTCCGTCAGATGGGCAATGCGTTTGTCCTTTTTGGTGGTAACCCCCATATGATGATTGCGTTCAAGGCACAATTGTTTATAGAAAACCCCTTCATACTCCGGCGTGTGAGCCAAGCTGTTGGCGGCAGTCACAAACTCCTCCGGCGTCCGCGGAACTTTCAGCTCTTCGGCACCGGCCTTAATCGCAGCCTTAGCCGCCTGCTGTACAAAACGCTTTACGGTTTTGGGCGTGTGGTTGACGTACATATCCAGCATCATCAAACCAATGCTCTGATTGCGGTAATCGCCTATCTTATAATGGTCGAAGTAATCCCTCTTATATATTATTTCCGCCTGAGAACGTTTAAGTTCCTTGACTGTTTTGGGAAATTTGTAAGCTTTGGCGGTTTGAGGATTATTTGCAACAAAATTGTCTAACGTTTTTTGGATAATCCCCATATTGGTTTTCTGGTCGATTTTCGTTTCATCGGCATAACCGCCTTCATTTTTAAAGACATGTCTGATGTACGTTTTAAACAAAGCGTTTTTTTCCGTCTCGCTGCGGCGGAAATTTTTTGCAACGGAAATCAAAACAGTTTTGGCCGGAGCAATTTTTTCCGGCGATGCCGGCTTCTTTGCTGCCGACGGTTCGTCCTGAAGACGGGCTGCGGTTTGGGCAGAGGTTTCCGTTTTTATCGGCGCAGACTGCTGAACACCGACGGTAAAATCCGCCGTTGGCTTTTCCGCCTGAGGCAGAATTTCCGGCATCTGTTGTTCTTTTTCCGTAACGGTCTTATCGGAGGCTTTTTCAAAAGCCTTATAAGTTCCGTAGCCGACCGTCGTCGTTGCCGCCGTAAGCGCAAAGCCCAGCAGCGATTTTTTAACCATACCGTTAACGTGTTCAGGAAGCAGTCCCAGAGTCTTTTGTGTTGCAAAACGAGCGCCGGCGGCAATAAACTCTCCGGCCCGGACAAACGCCGCTTCGGTACGGTTTTTGTATTTTTTCAACAAAAAGGCCCGATATGCCTTTTGCATATCCGAAACGTGCTCGGCTCCGATTTCAACAGTATACTCACGTTTGGGAAAAGCCTTGTCCAATTTGCGGGTCAAGCTGACGGCCCGGTTATATTTGGCCTCACAACGCCTTAAAATATTCTCAACTATTTTGGTATCCGGAATTTCCCGACGACGGCAGTTAAAGGGAACGATATAGTGAACACCCCCAAACTCAATCAGGCGCGGAGCAACGCCGGCCTTTTTATATTTGTCAGCTTCGCATTTTTGGAGGTCAAAATAGTCATAAAGAAAGTTTTTGCGGACAACCTCAGGAGCGTTGCCGCTCAACGTATATTCGCAGGGAATGATGATTTCCCGGTTATTAATATGCACGCTCTGCGGCTTTTTCCGATATCTCTCATATTCGGCAAGCAGAAAATTTTTGTTGGCGCGTTTCATCGTTGTTCGTCCTGTTGTATCACGGTTATAAGACGATGATACCCCCTTTTTGACAAAAACACAAGCTTTTGCGCTAAAATTACTTGTCCGCAGAAACTAAAGCCTTTTTCAGCGCCTCCAAATCGTGTCCGCACAAAACCGGAATCAGCCGATCGATTTCACTTTCCGGACGGTCGTAAATATGCAGCGCCAAAAGTTCGGCAATGGTTTCCTCATCAAAACGGTATTTTATGATTTTTGCAGGGTTTCCGCCCACGACGGCATAAGGCGGCACGTTTTTGGTTACGACAGAATTAACACCGATGACCGCGCCTTCGCCAATCTTGACACCGGGCATAATTACACTGCGCATCCCAATCCAAACACCGTCTTCAATCACCGTATCCCCGCGGCGCTGGTAGGCCTCTACGATTTTTTCCATAAACGGGTAGTCGCTGAACCAATCCATCCGGTGGGTGTTGTTGCCGCCCATCACAATGATGCTTTCGGCCCCGATGCATACATAATCTCCGATATAGAGTTTATCGTAATCCCAAAGCGGTTTAAAATGGCTTATACTGTATTCGTCGCCGTAAAGATACCGCACGACGTAATCTTCAAAACCGGGCGTATAGGCATTGCTGTAATAACTGCGGGTTCCCTTGATGATTATGTTGTGATTTTTTACGGTTTGGTGCAGGTATTCAACTTCCGACCAGTGCTTTGCCATATTTTTTCCTTTCAAAAATCCAACCAAGTGAAGATATTACTTTAATTTAACCCGACAAACAACAGATTTAAGAGCGGACGGCATAAATATTGGTTTCCGGAGATATTTTGGCTACCGCCCTCAATAATATATTTACTTTATTTGACATTTATGATATTATCAACTTATCAACCAAGACGGAGAACGACAATGGCAAATATGACTATCACCCAAGATATAGAAAATATCCTAAAACGAAAATATGCAGAATTGAACAAAGTGACTCCCAAGACCTGGAAATCAAGCGAATTTTTGGCGTGGAGACATAAAGAGATTGAAAAGATAAATCAAAAATTTAACGATTTTCTGAATAAAAAAGGGCCTCAGGAGGCACCTTTTTACGAGAATATGAATCCGGTTTACCAAAACAACGTCAACAAGGATTTTCAGCAGAAGGAAGGTTTGAAGCAAAACTCGGGAAAACGCGTCCAAAACTGGGTCGGGCTGACTATGACAGAAGCCGAAAACGAAAACAGGCAGACTAATTTCGGGCAAGCTTACGAACGTTTGGGAATAGCCGGAAAAGTACAGTCCGGACTTTATAAGTTTTCACATCTGGTTCAAAGTTCCGGTATAAAACTGGCAAAATTCGGCGCAAAACTGGCCAAAAACACAAAATATATGCCGGCAAGCCAATTGGCCGGCGTGACCTGTATGGCCCTGGGAGCAGAGCTTGCCGTCGGCGGCACTATTTTCAAAAGCCTGGCAAATCCCGATTATATCTTGCAATTTACCAAGCGAAAAAACAACAAAATACAAACGCCGCGCAAAGGCATAAAAACTTTAACGGAAGACAAAACCAAAGAGGCGAACGCGCCGCAAAAGGCACGTTGCCAGGTTAATCTGCGGGCATTGCGCGGATTGGAAAGCGAGACAAAAGCTCCGGCAGTGGCATCGCCTCGGTACCATGCCAACATTCAAACGATTGCTGCTCTGCACAACCGGACAAAGCAGCACTAATCGGCACAGCGGCCGCAATCGGAGCATCCGTTGCAAATCAGACGGCTGCCGCAGGAATCGCAACGGCGGCGAAAGGACTTCCGGTAAACTTCCGGATTGCCGAACAATGCGGACTGAACCGGCGGCGCAAGTTTGAAGTCCTGCGGTTTTCCCTGATACTGAAGACCGGACTTGAAAGCCTGCCGGCTTTGTACGCCTTTGTCGGGGATACGGTAAACTCTGCCGTCTTTAACAAAGCAGGAACCGGTTTCAATAAAACAAAAAGTGGTGTTAAAGGCGACACATTCGTCATAAAGATTTTTGACCCAGGCAAAATCCAAAGGACGCGAACCGTCATAATTCTCACCCCCGGCAATCACCTGCTCTATCTGTCCGGAAGGGAGATAATCCCGAATGCTGACCGGGCCGATAAAAGGCGCCACCATAATGCCCTTATGTTTGAACGGCAATTCCAGCAACAAGGGAATACGCTCATCGGCACGCCGCTGATTTTCACAAGTGACATTGAAAAAAACGTTATTCCACCCTTCTCCCCAATCAGCGGGCAGATTGGCGGCTACACGCTCAGGTCTCTTGGTCAGCAGAAAAAAAACGACATCAGGACGCTGCCTTATGATTTTCCAGGCATCGACACGCCAAGCGTCGGCTTCTTCCAGAAAGAAGTCAGACGTCATACACACGCGCAGCTGTTCTCCGCTTTTGACCTTATAGCTGCCATTTTTGTCTTTTTGCAAAGGATAGTCAAAATTATTTTTGACCTTGTAAATATGCTCGCCGCGGCCGCCGCGCTGCCGGTCCAGGAAATACATATAACAGTTTTGGCAGCCTTCGCTCTTTTTTATGCAGCCGTGCCAAGGGTTCCAGATGTCATGCATTGTGTCCTCGTTCTTATTTTGTTCTTAACAAATACATCAGGAAAACGACAACGTCAAGCACCTAAAAGAAATTATACCCGGCCCGGCTTACCGGCTTTTGCATCAAAGTAAAAGCCCAAAAGCAAAAAAGCATATAGCCGGCGACAGAAATTACGGAGGCCTCAACTCCGAAAGCTCCCCCGCTTATCAACAAAGAACGGGTTGACATAACATAGCTGTAAAACGAATCAACATCTGCCGTGTCGCCAAAATGTATAATTCCTCCGACAATAAGAACGTTCCACATCATATGCATCCAAACGGCATTCCAGACGTTGCCGCTTTGCAAAACCACGGCTCCGAGCATAAAGCCCAAAAAACTTATTGCCGTAAAAACCTGCAGCGTCTCAACCACCGGAAGCTTTTGCTCCAGCGCGTGCAGCAGGCCAAAGAGCAACGACGTCAAAACCAGAGCTGTCCGCGGATTCCAGCGGGTTTCCAAGGCTCTGAGAATAATGCCGCGAAAAGTGAACTCCTCCACAACGGCAACGCTTATTCCGGTAAAAAACACGCCGGAAGCCAAAATCTGAGCAGTATGCTGTTTTGCCCACAAGGAATGCATTATATTTCCGGAAAACAGAAAAAAACAACACATCACACTCACCGGCAGAACGACAGCGGCTCCCCGCCACGGCGAATCAAGCCGAAAAGCGCCGATACCGCAATCCTCAAAAGAAAGCCTTAAGACATAACCGCACCATATCTTCAGAATCAAAAGAGAAAAAGTGACATAAGAGATTCCGAGAAAAAGAGACGCTTCCGGCGGCCAAGCCGGTCCGAAAAAAAGCGTTTTAAGCATACTGCTCAGCAACTGGACGCCAATAATCGCCGGCAATACTCCCAGCGCCGCCAACGCCGTATTTACCCTGACTTTTAACATAGAGCTTCCCCGGATACTTTGTATGCTTCCTGAGGTAATCAGGGAAACCTGCGGTTTAAAGCGTTTATAAACCAATTATCGTGGCACCGGCGTTTTCGGTATATTTTCCAAATCGTCACAAGGCATTACGCTGTTGACTTTTGAGCATTTAAGCAATAGTCTGGGCTCAATAAATTGCACTTATTCAGTCTATTAGTAATTTTAATTATTTAACCATGGAAACAACTTATTTGAAAAACGGCAATTTGTATGAAGTCAGGCTTACGGTGTTTCTGGCTTATATCGAATATGCCGGAAACGGAAATTATCCGTTCTGCTGCAACATTTTTACCGCAGACGACAAACATTTTCGCTGCGCCGTCAAACCCGGCGACGTTGCCGAACTGTTTTTGCTTCAACGAGGCGACAATCTGGTTTTGCAATTGGTGCCGGTAGTTGATGCATCGTTGGTAATGGGTTTGGCCTCGTTCCGGAATCTGTCGCAGAAACGGATAAACCTCGGAGAACAGAAAACACCCCTTCATGCTTGGGAGTTTTTCAGCACTGCGTTGACAGTTCAAGAGGTTTGCGCGCTGCCGATGCCTTATGCCCTTACCGGCGCTGCCATAACGATGCAAGATGCATATTACTGCGTTATCAAGGATTTGCAGAATGGTTTTATCGGCTTTTCGGCAACGTCACGCTTTCTTTACGAAATTCTGGGTTCGCGCTGCGGTGACTTTGTCAATATCGTTTTGCACGGTCATGACTGGCTTGATGGATTTTTAGTTTTGCAAAACTATATCAACACATCAAGAAAAACCGACGGCATCAACGAAGCTGTACGCAACTTGTAACTTACGTCAAAAACACAAAAAAAGCGGTTATTAAACCGCTTTTTTTGGTATCTGCTCCGGCTTCAAAAAAACCGACACCGACGAACTAAAAAAAACGTTATCCGGGCCGCTAAAAACTTTTTCCAGGAGTGGCAAGGGGTTCGAGCCCCTAAGCTTATTACACAAAAAAGCCGTCACAAGGACGGCTTTTTTAATGGCGGGAGTGACGGGGCTCGAACCCGCGACCTTCTGCGTGACAGGCAGACGCTCTAACCAGCTGAGCTACACCCCCATCGGGTTAACGAGGTATCTTATACAAAACAAAAAATATAAAAGCAAGTACTTTTTTTAAGAATTTTATATTTTTTTCACCTTTTGTGTATTATAATAAATTTTAGCGTACGGACTTATACACATAAACCTTAGAAACATCTTTCTTAATTATTAAGTTATCTGTATATTTTCGTAATATGGTCAGCATAAATTCGTTTCTGGCCGCTGTAGTTTAACCACAGAGTAGTTACTGATATGAGTTTAAAAAACTATCTTAAACTGGATCTTAAGCATAAAACAAAGCATAAAGTCATTACCTTAGGATATGCTTTAGCCGTTACGTTTGCCTTTATCCTTTCCCTGACCAACAACAATTACGTTGAAGCGTCGGTATCCAAAAACGAGCGGCTGGATTATCTGATGATTGAGAACAGCGTCGCCAGCAACCTCAGCAATCCGGAAACGATATACCCCGAAAGTTCTGTCGACAACATAAAAACCCTTTTCAGTATGATATCCTCTTTCGTGAAGGAAAAAAATGTAGATCAGGAGATTACCGTAAAAAGCGGCGATACCCTGATTTCGCTTTTAAATGACCTGGGTTTGAATCGCCAGGAAGCCAACGACATTTATTACAAATTAAAAAAGCACTATGATCCGCGCGACCTCAGAGCCGGCGAAAAAATAAAGGTTCAGACGGTTGTTGATACGCAGACGCAGGAAATTATCGCGCTCAACAGCATTACCATTCAGCCTAAGGCGGGCGAAAGACTCGTCATTACCCAGGCTGAAGACGGAGATTTTACCGTCAATAAGGAAAAAGACGAACTCATTGAAGAAGTCAACAGCGCCACCGGCAGCATTGAAGGCACCCTTTCGCACAGTATGCAGAAGCAGGGCGTCCCTTCCCGCGTTGTGAACAACTTTATTCAGATTTTTGCTTATTCGGTCGATTTCAGAAGAGACGTCCGCCGCGGCGACAAGTTTGAAATCATATATGAAAACAAAATTTCGCCCGACGGCAAAGTGGTTCAATCCGGCGACATCATATATGCAGGCTTAATTTTACGCAAAGAGAAAATCGGCCTTTATCGTTACAAGGACAGACACGGAAACACCGAATACTATGACGAAAAGGGTCTGGCAATGAAAAAGACTCTGTATAAAATGCCGTTGAACTATGCGGCCCGGATTTCGTCACCGTTCGGGAAGCGGTATCACCCGATTTTGAAACATTACAGAATTCACTGGGGCGTTGACTATGCCGCTCCGATGGGAACCCCGATTTTGGCTGGCGGCGACGGTGTTGTTCAAGTTGCCAAGTATAACGGCGCCTACGGAAACTATGTTAAAATCCGTCATAATTCCGAATTTTCGACCGCCTACGGCCACATGAAAGGCTTTGCCCGCGGAATGAAGCCGGGAAAACGGGTTAAACAAGGACAGGTTATCGGTTATGTCGGCAGTACGGGGCGCTCAACCGGCCCCCACGTCCACTATGAAGTCGTCCGCAACGGCCGGCGCGTCAATCCCCGTACGATTAAGGCCTCTGCGGGAGAAAATCTGGCCGGCGCCCACTTAAAGAAATTTAAACAAATGGTTGCCGAAGTTAAGAGTTCATACCAAAATATGTTTGCTCAAAACGAAGCTCCTCAAAAAGTGGCGAAAAAATAGACATTTCATTTGAGAAAAAAATCAAAAGCCTCCGGCTGTTTCCGGAGGCTTTTTGCTACGGCCGATTGTGTACTAGTAAATTAGCTATTGATATAGCCGGGCATATCAGTTAGAGTTTGTTTATATTAATTACAAGCTATTTCATTCCGAGGTATAAATGAAAGGTATCATTTTAGCGGGTGGAAGCGGAACCCGTCTTTATCCGCTCACAAAGACAATGTCGAAACAGCTGTTGCCGGTTTATGACAAGCCGATGATTTATTATCCTCTGGCGACGCTGCTCCTGTTTGGAATAAAAGACATATTGATAATCTCAACGCCTCAGGATACGCCGAACATTGAAAAGCTGTTCGGCAAAGGCGACAAAATGGGGCTGGACATCAGTTATGCCATCCAAAACAAGCCCCAAGGCATAGCACAGGCATTTACAATCGGCGCGGATTTTATCGGCAATGACGACGTTTGTCTGATTCTGGGTGACAATATTTTCTATATGGGAGACCAGATTGAGCGTTTCCGCGAAGAGGTTTCGCATAATAACGGCGCGACGGTATTCGGATATCATGTTTCCGACCCGGAGCGTTTCGGCGTTGTGGAATTTGACAAAGACTTTAAGGCCGTATCGTTGGAAGAAAAACCCAAACAGCCAAAATCAAACTATGCCGTTGTCGGCCTTTATTTTTACAAGTCCGATGTCGTGCAAAAAGCACGTCAGCTGAAGCCTTCTCCGCGCGGAGAGCTGGAAATTACGGATCTGAACAAAATGTATTTGCAGGAAGGCCGCTTAAACGTTGTTCCGATGAAACGCGGCAATGCCTGGCTGGACGCCGGCACGCCGGACAGTCTGATGGATGCGGGGCAGTTTGTACAAATCATTGAAAAGCGGCAGGGATTGAAAATCGCCTGTATTGAAGAAATCGCCTATCGGCGCGGTTTTATAAACGACGGCAAGATGAAGGCATTAATCAACGAGCTTAAAGACGGTACGGCGTATAAAGACTATCTGCGTAAGGTCTTTGAAGAATACCACGAACTTTAAGCCTGCGGAGCTCTTGATTTGGAGCCTGGCTATATTACATTAAGAAGATATAAGGCAGGTGAAAATGAAATTTAAACCGATTAAAGAAATCAAAAAAGCCTCTGTTTTGTTGTCAAACGATGACGGAATTAACAGCATCGGCATTAAAATTCTGGAAGAAGAACTGCAAAAGACCGGCGCCGACATTACGGTGGTAGCTCCTTTGGGAGAACGCAGCGGTGCCGGGCATGCGGTTACCTCAGAATTAACAGAATTGGAACATTATGATTCCTGGATGCGTCTGCCCAGAAAAATCGAACGTTTTGACGAGCGCCATTATGCCGTTGACGGAACGCCGGCAGACTGCGTCAACGTCGCGCTCTCTTTGATTATGGAAGGACGCAAGCCAGATTTGGTGATTACCGGCATAAACATCGGTCGAAACCTTGCCGAAGACATAACTTATTCGGGAACCGTAGGAGCGGCTATGGAAGGATTGATTCACGGCGTTCGTTCAATCGCTTTCTCCCAACAAATCGAAGGACGCATACCGGACTGGCAAATTGCCCGTCAATACGCGGCACCTTTGGCTGAAAAACTGATTGCACAAAGTTTTGACATCAATACGCTTATCAGTATCAATTTTCCCAATGTTCCGCTTTCCGAACTGCGAGGCATATCCCTCGCCAGACACGGAGAACGCCGATTTCCGCAAAAAGAGCTCCTGAATCAAACCTGGCCCGACGATTATCAGGAAATAGAAAAAAATCAAATCGTCATTACGCCGCTCAAAATTGATTTTACCGATTATGAAGCTTTGGACAAACTGAAAACACTGTTTTAAAAAGGAACTATTTGTGTTTTTACAAGTATTGCGGCTTTCTTTGCCGGCGCTTTTTTGTGCCTCAACGGAATTTTTCCTGATTAGGCATTGTTTTTGTCCTGCATTCGTACATTCAGAAAATGTGCAACGGCCTCATCAATAACCCTGATGTCTTTAACCTGACATTTGTTTTGGACACAGTCAGCCAGCCATTTTACGGCAGCGTCGGCATTTTCGACCACTGCGTCAGAAGTGGCGCCGATAAACGGATGTATCCAGTCTGCAACAACCGAGGCGCGGATACGCATATTGCTCCGTCGATGGTGGCTTTCTTTGGGCAGCACGGTCACAACCGGTTTGGCAAAATATTTAGCGATAATCAGTTCCTGAGAAGTTCCCAACCCCAGCTTTTGCTCGGCATTGACGATTACGGCATCCGCTTCCTTTATCATCCAGGCATCGCAGCCGAAGCGAAACATCGCATCTTCTTCATGTGAGGGTTCACCGGCAAATGAGGCGTTAGGATCCAGCACGGTTAAATCGTCAAAACAAGCTGCCAATTTCGTCTTATATTCCGCGCGCCAGTCTGTATAACCGGCAATTTCGCCGCCTTTGGGAATTTTTCCAGCCAAATAAACTTTCATACCATATTCCTCGCTTGATGTTTTGCAGAAGTTTAAACCGCCGGCATCCTAATGTCAACCGTGTGCCGCAAGAAACAAAAGGCACCTTTTCAAAGGCGCCTTTTGTTTCACATTTTTACCAAGGATATTCCCGGTAATTTTTAAATAGTTTTCCGTAAATCTGAGCTCCGTTGACACCTTGCAAAACAGGATCCAAAATCCGCATTGCGCCGTCAATTTCATCTATAGCCATTTGCGCTTTCCTTTCCGTATTTCCCAGATTTTGCGGATTGGGCTTTTCATTGGTTATCCAACCGGTGTCTACACTGTTCATAAAGACGTTATAGTCCTTGTAGTGCGGCGCAACCGTCCGGGTAATCATATTCAACGCGGCTTTGGCCATATTTGTATGAACATGGCGGGTATTTTTACGCGGGGCATAAAAATTACCTTCCATCGCCGAAACATTAACGATAAATGCCGCCCTGTCCGGTTTGCTCATTAGCGGCAGCAATTGCTGCATCAATATAAAAGGCGTAACCAGATTAATCTGCAAAACCTCGTATAATTCCAACAAAGGCACCTCTTCCATCTGATACATCCAGCTGTTATGCGGCCGCAGGTCAAGCTGCTGTCCGTCTTTATCCAAGAGTCCTTCCGGAAAAAACGTCTCGTTGTTATCATCACTGTCTTCCGGCAGAATCCGTAATTGAGACAAAGCAACGCTGTTTAAACCGTTTCCGATAATTTCAGGAAAAAATGTGTTTTCTCCCGTGCCGATATGCTTCATTTGGCAAATGACATCCTCAACGGCCGGCGGCAGTTTTTCCGCCTCCCAAAGATGTTTGTAGAAAGGCACCGGGCGACGAACCGTTTGTGCCGCGTTGTTTATCAGGATATCCAAAGGCTTTTCTTTTAACACCTGAATCAGATTGGTGATTGAAGATATGCTGCGGAAATCTGCTCCGATAATCTTGAGACGGTCTTTTGCCTCCGAAAAACAAGGCAGCAGGCTATAGCGTTTGAGCGCATCGTTCGGGAAACGCGTTGTTACCACAACCTCAGCACCCATTTCCAGCAAAAGCCTAGCAGTTTCAAAACCGATTTTAACCCTTCCCCCGGTTATCAAAGCGCGATATCCGGCAAGATTGCTTCGCTGCATTCGTTTCCGGTAATTAAGTTCTCCGCACAGGGGACACATTTCCTTATAAAAAGGATGAGCCGTTTCATACGGCTGTTCACAACAATAACAAACTTTTCTGGTAAAGTAAGCGCCTAAACGTTCTTCTTTTGTTTCCATATGATATTTATTTTATAATTTTCAAAAAAAATATTATTGTGTACATCAGAAAACAAACTTCGGAAATCACAATAATATTTAAATAACTATATCGCAGAAGCGGTATAACACCGAAACAACCATCATGCAACAGTAAAAACACTTAATTTATTTCCGTATGTTGACAAACACCGCCGATGAGAGAGGCTCCAGCGGAGGGATACAATTATATTTTCGGGCTGAGGAGTTCCAATACGTCTACAGCAGACGCTGCTGATTTCGCCATAAAAAAAACCTCCGCAAGGGAGGTTCTTTTTATGGTGCCGCCTGCGTGAATCGAACACGCGACAACACGATTACGAATCGTGTGCTCTACCAACTGAGCTAAGGCGGCATTGCCTTGTTATTTAACGTATCAAAATATAAAAATCAAGTAAAAAGTCCATTATTAAAGTTTTTTCACAATGTTTATAAAATCATCGCCGCGTTCCATAAAGTTTTTATAATATCCAAAGCTGGGAGCCGTGGGCGAAAAAAGGACGACTCCTCCCCCGGCGCCTTTTAGTATTTCGTATGCCTCTTTCACTGCCTGAAACAAACTTTCAGCCTCGATAAGTTTAAAATCTGAACGTTTGACATTTTCCCGAACGGAAGCTGCAATCTGAGCACCGCACTGAAACAGGGTAACTGCGGCCTTGACCCGGGAATTCCCGGCTATATAACGGGCATACTCGGTATAATCCTGCTTGTTTTCGATACCTCCGGAGATGATAACCATATTGTCTTCAAAACTTTTCATTGCGCCGATAGCCGCTTCCGGCGCCGTCGATATGCTGTCATTAATAAACAACACGCCGCCGACTTTTGCCACTTTTTGCAGTCGGTGCGGCAAACCTTCAAAACTTTTCAGACTTTCAAGCGCCGCCTGAACATCCAATCCCAAATCCTTCACAATGCTCATTACACCGCACAGATTGTCCAGATTATGGTTACCGCTGATTTGCAGCTCATCAATGGAAAGCAGCGGTTTGTCCTGAAAATAAAGTTCGCGCCCTTCGGCATGGAAACCGTCATAAACATCGTAGTAACGAACGTTTTTCAAATCCCGGGTATAAGCTTTGAGCTGCTCGTTCCGATTGCAGACCCAGCAGCTTTCTCCCGCCTGCTGGTGCGCCGCCAGATGAATTTTATCCCGGCAATAGTTTTCATGGCCGTTATGCCAATCCGTATGCACGGAAAAAAGATTGGTAAACATAACAATGTGCGGCGATGCGCTCAAATCGCTGGCCTGATAGCTTGAAAACTCTCCGACAATGTAATCATAATTTCCATCTATCAGCTCAATCAACGGTTTACCGATATTTCCTCCCAAAGCGGCATGACAGCCGGCTGATTTTAGGATGTGGAAAAGCATACTGACGCTGGTGCTTTTTCCCTTTGAACCGCTGATGCCGATAACTTTTGTCCGGGGACGCCCGGCTCTCATTTCACTCAGAAACAAATCAGAGCACGAGGTTATTCTAATTCCGCGCGACTCGGCATCCTGTATTTCTTTTTTATAAATGCTAACCCCCGGGGAACGAATAATTACGTCTGTTTTTTCAAACAGTTTCCGCAGTTTTTCGGCACCATCATCATCGTTATATATCATCAAATTTGCCGCCAGGGCATGACGTTCTATATATTCCTTGGCAGCACGGCCTTCCGTACCCATTCCCCAGATAAGAATATTTTTCCCTTTAATCTCACTTATCAGCATCTTGCTTGCCTTTCTTTTTCTTTGATGCATAGAACTGGCTTTCGGTTTCTTCAGCAACCTTGCTTCCCTGGTGGACAACCAGCTGGTTGAACGGAATTTCAATTCCTTCTTCGGCAAAGCGGCGGTTTATCTCAAAGCGCAAATCACTCGGAACAATCCAGCCGTTCCAAATATCGCTCACATAAACGCGCAGTTCAAAATTCAGGCTGCTGGCTCCGAAATCCGTGAACAGAACATACGGTTCGGGTTTTCTCAGCACCTTTTTATTGGCTGATGCACATTCCAGCAAAATATCCCTTACCTTTTGCGTATCAGAGCCGTAGGCTACGCCCACCTGAATGGCATAACGTGCCCAGTTGTTGCTGTGCGTCAAGTTTGTGACCGTTGTGGACAACAAATTTGCATTGGGGATAATCAAACTTGCCCGTTTGAAAGTTTCGACTTCGGTAGAACGAATGTTAATCTGTTTAATCCGGCCTTCTTCACCGTTAATGATTACCCAGTCGCCAACCTTAATCGGACGCTCGAACAACAAGATGATACCAGAGACAAAGTTGTTAACGATATTCTGCAAGCCTAAACCAATACCGACTGACAAAGCACCGGCAACCAACGCGAAGTTTGTCAGGCTGCCGCCCATTATGGCGATTGCCAGCAAAGTTGCCACCACATAGCCGACAAAACCAAATCCCGCCGCCAGAGAATGTTTGACACCGTCATCTATATCCATGCGGGAAAGAACATTATCCTGCAGCCGGCGACGCATTGCCTTTACCAAGGTGATGACAATGAAGAAGGACAAGATTCCGAGCGCAATAGATATCAGAGAAATGCGAACCCCGCCGACGGTAAATCCGGTAAGCAAGCGGTATATCAGCGTATTCAGCACGTCTGTAGGAACACCCCATAAAGCCAGGATGAAAAATATGCCGGCCAGAACAAAAATCGGGTCAATAACCAAACCGGACCAGAAATTGATTTTGGAAATAATCCGGCGGCGCATACGAAAAGTTTTTATCCAAATACGAAGCAGCAGAATGCGATGCAGCATTTCGTAAAACATTTTGCGGATGACCATCAAAACGCCGACAATGACGGCAGACAGCAGAAAACGGTTCAGAATGAACGCCGAAAGATAGGGATATCCAAACAGTGAAATAACAAAAGAACCAAAGGCAAACAACGAAATGAAAAACGTCAGACGGAAAGAGTTGTCATCACTGTTTATTTCCTCATCATCCTCAGAAGCTGCCGGCAGCTGGTCGTCGTTGGGCAGCAGAGTCGCGGAACCGGTTTCTTCGGCCGAGGAATCGGCAACAACGATGTCGTCCCACAAAACGCGCTTGGTAATAAGAATGATGCAAAAGGCCTTAACCGCAGAAGACATAGCCATCATATAAGTCAAAAGCTCAATCGGGTAATTGTGAACGGTAACGATGTGTACCAGAAAAGACATAATGCCAATCATGGTAACGCTGAAATAAAAAGCGGAGGTCAGTCTTTTGGCCTTGCTGTTATCGACATTGACCAGACGCCATTTTTCGTTATAAGGGGCAAAAATCACCCTCGAAACCGCACGTCCCATAACCACATAGAGAGAATAATACAAAAAGCTTTTCAGCAACGTTCCCAGAAAACCGCTGTCCAAAACCTTAGTACTCACCATCCAGGCCAAGCATGAACCGATGATGAAAGCCGGAATTACGCCATAAGCTATGGCAACGGCAATCGCCGCTATAACTTTTTTTCCGTAACGGGGATGTTCGATATCCTTACGATAGCCGAAACGTCGGATAATAAACACGCGCAAATAATAGCCCAGCCATGAAATGAACAAAATAACCAAAGCAACCGGAATAAGCTTTGATTTTACCAGATTGCGGGTTTCCTGATTGAGCGAGGAGTACCAGTCAACCGGAGATTTGATAATGTCAAAAATCATCCCCACAAACAAACTGGTGGACGACAGAAACTCCTTGGGATAGGCAAGAGGCGTTACTCTGATTAACAAATTTCCCAACAGTTCTTCGTTTCGGAGATTGAATATCGAGACATCCAGTTCATCAAGACGGGCCAGCAAGATATCTACTTCGGCAATTCTCGCCTTTTCGGTAGACTGCTCGTTTTTGAACTCGCGCCGCTTCTGCGCAATCAGGGGAACCTCTTTGCCGTCTTCCGGCTCAGGCCCTAAAGCATCAAGCTTTTTTTCCACAAAACGCAGGGAACTCTCGATGCTTTTTTTTATGTCCAGCAAATCTATGCGGGTAGCCGCGATGTATTTGACATCTTCGGACAAATCGGCAGAAGTTACGTCGTTGCTTTTGAGGGATTTTTCAATTTTGGTGAGCTTGTTGCTGATATCGGTATAATTGAGCTCGGCGCTCAGGGATGTCACATTGGACTGCGCCCAGGCAGAAACCGGAGCGGCAAACAGCAGCAACACCGATACAAACAAAGCAGAAACAATTTTTTTCATTGAGGAATCCCCCCTCGTCAAAGTTTTTAATCGGAAGTTTCAGTCAGCAATTTGGCAACAGCAAGCGCGTTTTTTGCCACCCCTGCCCGCAGATTGTCGGCCACACACCAAAAACTGATGCCGTTTTCAACCGAGGTATCCTGACGCAGGCGGCTGATATAAATGTCATTTTCACCCTGAACGTCGTTGACCGTGACGTATCCCCCGTCAACATGCTTATCAAAGACCACGATACCGGGAACTTTTTTCATCAGTTCGCGAGCATCTTCAACATCAATATCCTTGGCACATTCGACATTTACATATTGCCCGCAGCCGATAAAGGCGGGAATAATCGCACAATTGGCATGTACTCTGACATCCGGTCCCAAGATTTGTTTGGTTTCGGCATTAAATGCCCATTCAACGACAGTTTCGTCCCCCTGAAAATCCCCAACCTGCGGAATAACGTTGAACGCTACCTGTTTGTGGAAGACCTGCTGATCGTCAACCAAAGTATCATTCATAAAGATTTTGCGGGTCTGGTTAAACAATTCGTCCATTCCTTCTTTGCCGTAAACAGAAGTTGAGGTGTAATCCGAGACGACGATACGGGTAATTTGGTATTGCTCATGAATATTTTTGAGCGGAAGCAGCATCTGGGTAACGCCGGCAGAAGGAACCATCACCAATCCGCGCTTAGCCGCAGAAAGCTTTTCGCCGTTAATTCCGCTGATTATCATCGGAACGTCTGGGTCGCCGAAAAAGGCGGAGGAACAGTCAACCACCTTTACGCCTTTGGCCAAAGCATGAGGAACATACTTTTTCGCCACCTCGGCCGCCACGCAGAAAACGGCTGCGGCAACACCGCTGAAATCAAATTTATCAAGGCTTTCGACATCCAGCTCGTCATCCTCGCCGAAGGAAACCATATTTCCCAAAGCCGACTTGGGTTCCAGAGCAACCACCTGCTCCGGTTTATAGCCTTCTTCCGCCAAATAAGAGAGAATCTCGCGACCAATACTTTCCTGAACACCAACAACGGCAATTTTTTTCATTTTTTTATCCTTAAATAATTAAACTTTTGCAAAACGTTTAGGAAATAATAGCACCCGGGGCATAACAAATACAAGCGGGTAATTAAAATAAGCCACAAAAAAAGGGGCTTCTCAGCCCCTTTGGGAAAAGTCTCAAGCGTCAGCTTTTATTTCGGCAGCCACCTGTTCCAGCGACAACCGTTTTTGCTCGCCGGTCGCCATATTCTTCAGGGTATAATCCCCGGCGGCAGCTTCGTCCTCTCCGATAATAATCAGGTATGGAATTTGAATTTTGTTGGCGTATTCCATTTTCTTTTTAAACTTCACATTACGCAGATAAACGTCTGCGGGAATATCCGCCTTGCGTAAACAACCTGCCAGTTTGAGGGCATTATCCTTATAGTCTTCGCTTTGCATTATTATCAGGGCGCGATTGGGGGTCGGTCCTTTGATTTTCAGCAGGTTATGGCTGCGCAGCTGGTCAAACAACCGGGTCAGCCCGATGGAAATGCCGACGCCCGGAAACTTTTTATCCATAAAGACGCTGGAAAGATTCTCATAACGACCGCCGGAACAAACCGAACCAAATTCGGGATATGCGTCAAAAAACGTTTCATAAACGGTTCCGGTATAGTAATCGAGCCCACGGGTGATACTCAGGTCAATTTGAATGTTGGCGGGATTAATACCAAGGCTGGCAGCCTGAGAAATGACGGTCTTAAGTTCGGAAAGCCCGTTTTGATAATTTTCGTTTTCAATTGCCAAAGCCTCCAACGCAGCAAGGATTTCATCATTACTGCCGCCAATTTTGATAAACTTCAACAATTTCCGATTGGTTTCTTCAGGCAGTCCCATATCCTGCAATTCGCCCAAAAAGGCGGCTTCGGGGATTTTTTTGATTTTATCTACCAGACGCAGGACATCAACCGTCTTGTCCGCGATGTTCAGGCTTCCCAAAAAACCGGATAAAAGTTTGCGGTTGTTAAGGTAAATTTTAAATGCGGGCAATTCCAATTTGTTGAAAATCGTATAAATAACCGCCAACACCTCCGCATCATAGGCAATGTTGAGCTCATCGCGATCAATAATGTCAATATCACACTGATAAAATTCGCGAAAACGGCCTTTTTGGGGGCGTTCGCCACGGTATACCTTGCCAATCTGATAACGTTTGAACGGAAAAGTCAAATCGTTGTTGTATAGGGCGACATATTTTGCCAACGGCACCGTCAAATCAAAACGCATAGCCAAATCCGTATCGCCCTTTTTGAATTCGTAAATCTGTTTTTCGGTATCTCCGCCGGACTTAGAAAGCAGCACCTCGGCAAGTTCCAAAACCGGCGTATCAAGAGGAGCAAAGCCGAACAGCTCGTAGGTATGTCGGATTACGGCTTTCATTTGCTCCATAACGATTTGTTCCTGCGGCAAAAGTTCCATAAATCCCTGTAAAGTTCTCGCTGTCATTGTTTCCTCTTTATTGTAAAAAATTATAAAAAACTAAGGATTATTAATAATTTGAATCGGCTTATTTGTCAAATATAAAAACCCCGGATAAATCCACCGGGGTTTTCACATTATTTAGGTGCCTTAAGCATCAAATTCCATACAGCAGTCGCACATACGGCTGGGAGCGCCGGAATAAGGACAGCAGCAGCTTCCCTGCACAACCGGCACCGCGCTTGTACAATTTGGATGTCCCAAGGTCTGGCAAGGGTTGACCGGTACAACCGGTTTGGATGCACATTTGTATTTTGTGGTCCCGCAGGCCGTACAAGAATCTAATACTCCATACGAACAACTTGTAAAGCTATAGCCGGAACACTTACTTGAATAGGAGCAAGTCTCACACTTATAACAGGTGCCGGAAGTCGCACCACAAGAGCAAACCTTGGAAGTTGTCCCGGTCTGGGTCTGAGAGGACGAACAGCTGGAAGACTGGTACCCGCTAGGACAGCTGTAGCTGTGAGTGTGCGCCGGGGCTTTGTAACAGGTTCCCGAAGCAGCACCACAAGAACAGGTCTTGGACGTCGTCTGAGCCGAACTTCCCCAAGAGTTTGAGCTGCTGTACCCTGATGGGCAAGAGTAGCTGTGAGAATGTACCTCGTCTTTAACACAGGAAGAACCCGACTTGTGATACCCGGAGTTGCAGTAGCAAGAGCCACCGGAACAATAGGCGTTAGAGCCGCAGGAAACGCCGGAACAAGGGTCTGAAGGCGGACAGGACTTGCAGGAAGTGCATTTGCCACAGGAGTTTGTGGAAGAGCATCCGCAGTCACAAGATTTATCGGACACGTTACAATCCGGGTTGCCCGAACAAGAAGTACAGATACCGCAGGAGTTGGTCGAGGCACATCCGTAGTCACAGGAAACCGCCGTCGCACTGCAATCCGGATTGGATTTACAGGAGGTGCACTTTGAACAACTGTTGTAAGACGCACAGCCATAGGTGCAGGACTTGTCGGAAACGTCACAGTCGGGATTGGACTTGCAGGAAGTACACCGGTCACAGGAGTTGTATCCGGCACAGCCATAGGTACAGCTCATGGAAGAAACCGTACATTCCGGCCTCATCTCACATCGATTGTAATTACCCTCGCAAGATTCTCCTGCCGGTCGGTATTCTCCGTTACAGTTTGAAGAGTTTTGACTGTATTCAGATTTACAGACGCAATCATTATACTTTCCGTCGCAAGAACCGCCGGAAACGGTATATTTACCGGAGCAGTTAGAAGAAGTATATTTGTATTCCGAAGGGCAATAACAAGACTTCTGACAGGTCATTCCGGCGACGGGATGAACCACGCCGGTAGATAACTTTGGCGAAGGGCAAGTAGCATAAAGATTGTAATGTTTCATACAATCAGAATCGTCTTTGACAATATCTCCGCCGCCGTCGTCAGTAGAACCGCGGGAGTTTTGATTACTCTGCCAGTCTGGGAGCCACCAGGTTGCGGCAAGTTTGAGCGTGTCGCGAGACCCGGAGAGGGGTTCCGGCATTAACGACAGTGGTGTGTGTGTTGTGTGGTCTGTCAGGGGTGGTGCGGCATAAAGAGAACTGGTATTGAATAACAACATCAATAACAGAGAATAACAAATAAAATTGAGATACTTCATGTCACACCGTCCTTTGTTAAATAATTAATACCGGAACCCACAGGTTCAGTTCTTATTATAACAAAAAACAAAAAGAGAGTAAATAGTTATTTGTGCAGGGTGGACAGAAATTTTTGTTATCTTATTGAGTTTTATAATAATTTATCTGTAGATTTTTCTGATTTAAATAATTGCAAACATCATTTCAAGCAAATTATAAAAAAACACCCTCCGTAATAGCCGGAGGGTGTTTTCTTTTATAAATTTCCCAGAAGCTTAGTTGTTCTCGGAAGAAGAAGCTGCTTCTTCGCGAGCCTTGGCTGCTGCAGTCAAATCGTCGGCAATACGAGCTGAACGACCACGCAATGCACGCAGGAAGTACAGTTTTGCACGACGGATTTTACCGATACGAGAAACTTCAATTTTGGCTACATTCGGAGAATACAGCGGGAATACACGCTCAACGCCTTCACCGAAAGAAATTTTTCTAACCGTGAAAGAAGAGTTCAAGCCGTCATTCTTACGCGCAATGCAAACACCTTCATAAACCTGGATACGTTCTCTGTCACCTTCCTTAACTTTGGTGTGAACTCTTAAAGTATCGCCAGGCTTAAAACTAGGAACGTTTTTGCCTTCAGTGAGCTTAGAAATCTGCTCTTTTTCAATATTTTCAATAATGTTCATCAGTTTTACCCTTTATTAAATTATTTTCTTAAACTTTTATACCTAAACCCGCTTAGAATCAAGATATTTTTTCCAGAGGTCAGGCCGGTTGGCTTGTGTTACTTCTTCGGACTTCTGCCGCCGCCACTTGGCAATATTAAGATGGTGGCCGCTCATCAGGACTTCGGGAACAGCACGTCCCTCCCATTCTACCGGGCGGGTGTATTGCGGATGCTCCAAAAGAAAATCCTCAAAACTCTCATGTTCAATTGATTCTGCATTGCCCAAAACGCCGGGAAGCAAACGAATAACGGCATCAAGCATAATCTGCGCGGCCTGCTCGCCTCCGGTCAGGATGTAGTCGCCGATGCTCACGTCCTCAACGGTATAAGCATCCAGCACCCGCTGGTCTATTCCCTCAAAACGGCTGCATATTACCGTTAGCTGAGGCTCCCTTGCCAGCTCTTTGACCAACGACTGAGTCAAAGGCCTGCCGCGCGGGCTCATGTTAAGCAGACGACCTCCGGAATATTCGGCTTTAAGAGCCGCTCCGAGAACATCTGCCCGCATAACCATGCCGGCACCGCCGCCGCAGGGAGTATCGTCTACCGAACCATGCTTGTCGAAAGCATAATCCCGGATGTTGACCGCCTCGCAAGACCATAAACCCTGTTCCAAGGCCCTGCCGGTTAAGGAATGTCCCAAAAATCCCGGAAACAACTCCGGAAAAATAGTGAAAACCTTAACCTTCAACGTTTTCTCCTTGCATTTCATCTTCAGCAAACTGAATCATCTGAACAATAATAAATCCATCTTTAATACTTACCGTCGGAACATATTGTCTGGTGAAAGGCAACATTTCGAGGTTTCCGTCCGTCATTTTGATTTCAATTAAATCACCAGCACCAAAATTATAAACGGCATTAACTTCTCCAAGTTTATCTCCGGCAGTACTCCGAGCTTCCAAACCGATAAGGTCGGCGTGGTAATACTCTTCTTCCGCCAGCTCCGGCAGCAGTGTCCGGCTGATATACAAACCGGTACCGATAAGGGTTTCGGCCGTATTTCGATCGTCAACGCCCCGGATTTTTACCCGCAACAGGTCTTTGGAATGTCCGACAACCTTGACAGTGAACCGGCGAGAAGCATCTTCGTTTTCCAGGTCGCCGTATTTGCCGAGGTCACGGTCAATTTCGGTAAAGCTTTTGACTTTAACTTCACCCCTGATTCCGTGGACACCGACAACGGCTCCCAAACAAACTCTTTCTTCCCGGCTCATTTCAAGTCCTTTTTTCGAAGTAACGTTACTTATTCGGCAGAAGCTTCTTCTGCAGGAGCATTAGCAGCTTCGGCAGCAGCCTTAGCCTTCTCTTCTTTTTCCTTTAATCTCTCTTGAGCCTTAGCTTTAGGAGCAGATTTGCTCGGCTGTTCGCGCAGAGCCGGTTTGTTGACGAGACCCAGAGCAGAAAGCATTTTAGCCATTCTTTCAGTCGGCTCGGCACCCTGAGACAACCAATATTTTACTCTTTCTTCATCAACAGTGAATCTATCTGCATGATCTTTCGGAAGCATCGGGTTGTAAGAACCCAATCTTTCGATAAAACGACCGTCGCGAGGAGCTCTCTGATCGGCTGCTACGACTTTGTAAAACGGACGTTTTTTAGAACCACCACGAGACAGTCTGATACGTACTGACATTTATTTTCCTTTCTTTAGCCGCCCTGATGCCAGGGCCTGTTTAGTTTAACAATTAAAACTCCCGCCGCTAGAACGGAAATTTTCCACCCTTTCCGCCCAGCATATTACCAAACGGAGATTTATTTAACAAAGCAGAACCGGGCATTCCTTTCAGTCCGCCCATTTTGCCCATTTTTTTCATCATGGTCGACATTTGCTCATAAGACTTGAGCAGTTTGTTGACTTCATGAACTTCGACACCGGCACCCGCCGCAATACGTTTTTTGCGGGAGGCTTTGATGACGTCGGGATTTCTTCTCTCCTGTTTGGTCATGGAAAGAATAATCGCCTCTTGTTTTTTAATCAAATTATCACCGACACCAGCCGCTTCAATTTGATTTTTGATTTTAGACAAGCCGGGAATCATTCCTAAAATGCTGCCCAGCGAGCCTAATTTTTGAACCTGTTTCAACTGGCTCAGCATATCTTCCAGGTCAAATTTGCCTTTCATCATTTTGCCGGCCATTTTTTCGGCTTCTTCCCGGTCGACGGTTTCCATGGCCTTTTCGACCAGAGAAACGACATCGCCCTGCCCCAAAATGCGGCCGGCGAGACGGTCGGGATGAAACTCCTCAAACTCATCAATCTTTTCACCGGTTCCGAGAAACTTAATCGGCACGCCGGCAACCATTTTCATCGACAGCGCGGCACCGGCACGGGCAGAACCGTCAATACGGGTCAGAACAAGGCCGCTTACGCCGACCTGCTCCTGAAACTCCTTGGCTACGTTACAGGCATCCTGACCAATCATTGCATCGGCAACCAGCAGGACTTCCGCAGGTTCGGCAATCTTTTTGACTTCTACGACTTCGTCCATAAGCTCGCGGTCAATGTGCAGGCGTCCGGCTGAGTCCAGAATAATGACGTCATATCCGCCGCGGCGTCCTTCTTCAAGCGCCCGTCTGGTTGTTGCCGCCGGTTTTTCGCCGCTGACAATCGGCAGTGCGGCAATGCCTATCTGGCTTCCCAGCTGCGCCAACTGTTCCTGTGCAGCCGGCCGGTAGATATCCAGCGAGACCAACAACACTTTTTTCTTGCGACGGTCTTTCAACCGCTTGGCCAATTTTGCCGCAGAAGTGGTTTTACCCGAACCCTGCAACCCCACCATCAGGATGCAAACCGGTGCCGGCGCATTCAAATTCAGCTCGACAGCCTCGCTGCCCAAAGTTCTGACCAACTCGTCATGAACGATTTTAACAACCATTTGGCCGGGCTGAATGGAGCGGACGACTTTCTCGCCAAGGGCCTGCTCCTTAACATGGGCAATAAAATCTTTAACCACCGGCAGCGCGACGTCGGCCTCAAGCAAAGCGATGCGGATTTCGCGCAGAGCTGCGTTGATATCCTCCTCGGTAAGCACACCGCGAGAAGTTATCTTATTGAAAACCGAAGTTATTTTATCGCTCAGCGCTTCAAACATCGCATACGACGCGGGCGAACATCTGCTGCCTTGGCAACCGGCCCAAACCCACGTTGTTTTCTCCTTTCTTGCCTCTGCCTTGTGCCTTGAACAGGTTTGTTTCAACTCTCTGCCCATTTTTCGCGATGCTGTTGTGCACCGGTTTTGAGGCAAGTACCTACATACTATTGCACGCCAGTGTGCGAACCCTCGCTGACTGGCGGTACTCCTTGGAGTATATAAACTTTTCCTACGTTCAAGGTGAAAAATTTACTCAAATTTGGTTGCTTTATATAAGATATTTCTCAGAGAGTCAAGAAAAATATATGAAATATCGTACGTCAAACCCTTAAAAAAAGTATATCAGTAAATATTTATACGGGCATCGGCAACCCTATTAAAAGGATAAAAAATGAAAGTAGTCATCATCGGCGGCGGAACGGCAGGAATCAGCACGGCGACACATTTGCGCAGAAAAGACGAAAATGCCCGGATTGTTGTTTTGGAAAAAAGCGACGAGTTTGCCGTTGCCACTTGCGGTTTGCCGTATTACCTCTCAGGGGCCGTTACCGAGCTTGACGACCTGAAAGGCGCCACGCCGGAACAAATGGAAAAAATATTCAAAATTGAAGTAAAACTTAAACATGAAGTCGTCAACATAAACAGGGAAAACAAAAAACTCATTATTGACGGCGGCGAGGAAGAAAGTTACGACAAATTGGTGATTGCCACCGGCGCTTTGCAGCTGCGGCCGGATATTCCGGGAATACTGAGCGACAACATATTTACGCTGCGCAATTTGGAATCTGCACAGCGAATCAAGGATTATTATCTGGGCACCGGAGCCAAAAAGGTTTTGATTCTGGGTGGCGGAGACATCGGGGTTGAAGCGGCGGAAGCAATGCATTCCCTCGGTGCGGAAGTTACTATCGCAGAATCCGGAACACATATTTTGAAAAATTTTGACGCAGATATGACTGCCGTATTGCAAAACCATCTGCGCAACAAAGGAATAAAACTGCACCTCAACACTCTTGTTACGGAGTTTCGGGAAAAAGAGGCCTGCCTCAATGGCGAAACGCCGATTGACTTTGATATGGCAATTATTGCTACCGGAGTCAAACCGGATGTAAAGCTTCCGGTCACTGCCGACATAACTATCGGCGAAAGCGGCGGAATCACCGTTAACGACAGGATGCAAACCAATGACGAAAACATTTATGCCTGCGGCGACAATGTAGAAATCCTTAACAAACTGACCGGCAAAACCGAACGGCTGGTAGGCTCGGGAATAGCCATCAAGCAGGCCCGGACGGCTGCCGACAACATTGCCGGACTGGACAGCAGGATGGAAGCGGTCATCGGTACGTCTATTATTCCAATTTTCGGGATGACGGCGGCTATGGCCGGCTGCAGCGAAGCAACGCTTAAGGCCCTACAAATCGACTACCGCAAAATCCACCTTTTTCAACGCAGTCATGCCAGTTATGTTCCGGGCGCAAAGCAGATGCTGTTTAAGCTTTTGTTTTCCCCGCAAGGAAAAATACTCGGGGTTCAGGGAATTGGCGAAGACGGTATTCCGGAGCGGATAAATGCAATTGCGGCAATGATTAAGCTCGGCGCATCTCTTAATGATATGATAAACACCGAAATTCCCTACGCTCCGCCCTACTCCGGTGCCAAAGATGCAATTAACAACCTCGGCTCTCTGGCTGAAGAACTGCTCAGGCAGCAAGTTCGCTATGTGTATGCCGAGGACATAGATTGGACAAAGTCAGGGAACGAGATTCTGCTGATTGACACCAGAAACAGGGAAAGTTTCTTAAACGGACACATCGCTCATGCCATTAACATCCCTCTGGCGGCGCTGAGAGACAACCTCGGCAGCATTCCCCGGGACAAACAAGTCATTTTATACTGCCAATACGGATACGGAGCTTATAACGCTTATTGGATTTTGACCCAGCGCGGATTTGACAATGTTTATCTGCTCAGCGGGTCAATGGACTTGTTTATAGAAATTGCCGCCAATGAAGAAAGTTAACTGCCGATAAAACAGGCTTGACGGGACGAGTTTTCGTTTTTTAGAAAAAAATGCTTGCAAGTTTGGTAATTTTAGATTATCAAGGTGATGTTTTCATAACGGTCCCATCGTCTAGTGGCCTAGGACATCGCCCTCTCACGGCGAGAACAGGAGTTCGAGTCTCCTTGGGATCACCATTTCAAACGGCAGGCATAAAAACCGCCGTTTTTCTTTTATAAATCAATCACTTAACCGAGTTCGAAACTTCTCTTAGCTTTGCAAGGGAGGAACGACCGCTGCAAAGGTTAGTTGTTCGCGCAAGTAGGAAGATGAAATCTTCCGTAGCGGCGCAATGTTGCGTTTTTTGAAAATGTCATTTTGGGAGAATTTTCCGAACTCGTTTATTGATGTTTCTTTATTTTTCAATCCGTTATAAAAGCATTTTCGTCCAGAGGGTGCCATTCAGTATTGTACTGCCTTTAAAATTGTGCTATAATAAATTTGATATCCGAATTATTATAGATGCTTTTATGTATGTTTTCATTTTTTATGGTCTTACCATTATTTTGAGAACATCGTGCTTTGTAATGGTTCGGCAAAGTTAAACAGAAAAAAAGAAATAAAATGAAAACAAAAAAAGAAAAAATTTCAGCGATTAAAGCTGAATTAGAACAGAACTTGTGTGGACCTGATGCCTTTGTGAAAAATGTCGGCAAAGTGTTTTTCACCTATCTTGATAGAGCTTGTGTACTACGAGATGAGGTATACTACGGAAGCCTAAGGCATGAGATGGCATTCGAGGTATTGGCTTTAGACGCTCAATATTTTGTGGGGACCAAGGAACACGCAAATGCTTTGAAAGAAGCATTTGGTGGTTCGGTAAGACCCTCCGAATGCTGTTACTACGCAGAAAATCCTCGAGAACTCTATATTTGGGAGAAAAATCCCAAATATGTTCTCAACGGTACTTGGACAAATCCTAATCCAATACCGTTTGAAGAGGCTGTAGAGGCAATTTTCAGCTAAGTAAATTGCATCTATAAGAAGGTGTTTGCATTATGCAAACACCTTCTTTCCAATACAAATGCCGCTTAGAAACGGGAGGCAGGCATTACCGTTTCAGACGACGCCGGTTGAAGCGGTATAATATAACGCAGTTTTGGACATACCGGAGTGTCACTCCCCGAATGCAACGCTCAGGACTTCAGCCTTATTTTTTATGGAGCCGTACTTTTTTGGGGCACGAAGAAATCTTCCCGCCAAGCCTTTTCCAATTTAAGCAGTTCTATTTTTCTATTAATTCCTCCGGCATACCCGGTCAGGCTCCCGGAAGCTCCGACAACACGGTGGCAGGGTACGATAATTGAAATTTCATTATGTCCGACAGCTCCGCCGACGGCCTGTGCGGACATTCGGGGCAATCCTCTTTTGGCGGCCAAGATTTGCGCTATTTCGCCATAGGTTGTTGTCTGACCATAGGGAATAGCGTACAGAATCTCCCATACTTCATTTTGAAAGGAAGTTCCGGTAAAATGGAGCGGCAACTTAAAATTCGGTTCTTTGCCGGCAAAATATATGTCCAGCCACCTTTGGGCCTCTTGGAAAACGAGCAAATCTTTTTCCATATGTTTTTTATCCAGATACAGGGCAAAGTATTTCTGCCCCTCAAACCACAAGCCGGTCAGGCCGATTTCGTCTGCGGCTAAAAGAATGTTGCCCAAAGGCGATTTATATTGGCTGGTGTATTGCATTTACCTTAAATCCCTTGAAATTTTTTTTAGTTTATAAAATAAAGTTTTCCAAAGCAAGGACTTTGTTTTTATGAGAGATATCGACCAGCTTTGCCCAAAGCGGTTCCCAAACTTGCTTTTTTCCTGCTTTAAGCTATTCTGATTTTAGGTTTATGACTGGATTACAAACAATGATTTTCGATAACGTATTTAAAAATAAAATTCCGCTCCCCGACAAGCTTCTCTCCTACGGTTTTGCCTTGGATGAAGGTACCTACGTTTACAACTGCAAAATTGTCGACAACCAGTTTGATTTGACTGTTTACGTTGACCAAAGCGGACAGGTTCGTACCAAGGTTATCGATTCAAGCACCGGAGACGAATACAGGCTGCATTTGATGGAAAGCGTTGTCGGAAGCTTTATCGGCAAAGTTCGCGCGGATTATCTCGGCGTTTTGCAAAAAATTGCCGACAATTGTTTTGAAACCAAGATATTCCAAAGCGAATACGCCGATAAAATCATTCAATACATCAGAGAAAAATACCGGCACGAATTAGAATATTTATGGCAGAAATTTCCCGAGAACGCCATCGTCCGGCGCTCAGACAATCAGAAATGGTATCTTGCCCTGCTGACCGTGGAGAAGAACAAACTCGGACTGAACGGCAAAGGAAAAATCGAAATCATCGACTTAAGAATCAATCCGGATGAACTGAAAAACATAGCCGACGGAAAGAAATATTTTTTAGGTTATCATATGAACAAAAAACACTGGGTTACCATTTGCCTGGACGGTTCTGTGGATTTGCAGGAGATATTCGACCGTATTGACGCCAGTTACGCTTTGGCAAAGTAAAAATGACGACGCTTGCCTTATGCGGCTACACGTCTACCCGTTCGCTATGGTTACGGTGGGAAAATTGTCGACTATTTTTTTATAGCAGGGACAACCGATATCGTGGTCATTGATTATTCCGCAAGCCTGCAAATGAGAATACACGGTTATTGCCCCGAGATATTTAAATCCTTCGTTTTTCAAGTCTTTGCTTATTTTTTCGGACAAATCATTGCTTGCCGGAACCTCCCCACTGCCGTGACTCGGATAAATAATGGTTTTTCCGCCGCTGTAAGCCCACAGGTATTCGGAAAAGCTGCCGTATTTTTTGCGAATGTTCTGAAAACAGCGGGCATTGTTGATAACAGCCCTGATTTTACGTTCGGAACGAATCATATTCTCGGTATTCATAATACGTTCAACGTCTTTGTCGTCATATGCGGCAACCTTGTCATATTCAAAATTGTCAAAACATTTTTGAAATGTTTGGCGTTTGCGCAGCATCAACTCCCAACTCAGACCGCACTGCATCACTTCCATCATCAGGTATTCAAACTGTTTTCTGTCGTCATAAACCGGAATGCCCCATTCGGTATCATGATAAATCCGGTCGATTTCCGAAGCGGAATCCCATCCGCAATAGCTCATCTTCCAATTTCCTTTCTTTAGTTTTTATGCATATAACAAACAACTGCAATTTGGCGGCAATCTCCTGTCCGCGGTCGGTTAATCGCGAAAGTTTTGCTGGGCAAAATTAAAACCGTCGTTTATCTTCTGTCTCATTATTCTGCCGGCGCCGCCGCCCAAATTGTCCCGGCTTGTTCCCAATCCGCGAAGCTCTTTCAGTCTCTCGGCCCGGTCCTGAGACGTTTTTTCCCGCTTTTCCGCGGGCTTTGCAATAAACTTGTCATCAGACACATCAGGAATCTTTTTCTTTTTGGGCGTTTTCTTGTACATATATTTGAAATCTTCCATAGATTCTTTTAAGTCCTCCAAATCTTCGGGACTTTCACTCTCGTCAATCAGGCCTAATTCTTTCAAATTTTCGATTTGTTCTTCAACGGTAACTATCTGTTCGCCGGAATCTTCCTCCAGTTCGATAACGCTTTTCGGGTTATGCCTTGTCAAATAGCCTTTCTTTTTTTGCCGGTTTGTCGCCTGCAACGAAGGGATAACCGTTATTCCCTCGTCTATCAGCTCTTGCCGGAGAGCTGCAATTTCCGCTTCATTGCCTTTTTGCACCGTTTCGCTTATTTTGAGAATTTCATCAGAATTGCATTTAAAATCCGTTTCGCGATATTTGTTGAAATTTACACCGCCGATTGTCAAAATCCGTTCAAGCGCCTTATTATAGTTCTGCTCGTCGGAACGGGCATATTTTCCCACTCTGCAAAAATACTCTTTTGCCTTGGCGGCGCTTTGTTTCTCGTAAAACTTTCCGTATTTGTTATTCCACTCTTCCATCGTTTTGTTCATTATAAACGACATTTCGCGGTTAAAGCTCCGGATATCGCGCGCGGATTCAAAAGGCGTGATTTCTCCGTTTTTAACGGCGTCGGCGTAATAAGAAAAATCTTTGCTATCATCATTGAAAACATCAATATTTCCGGTTTTCAGATATTCGTTGCGGCGCAAGACCAGCTCCCGGATTTTCTGCCCGACTTCATCGAAGCGGTCCACCCGGAAAATTTGCTCGGGACTCATTGCCAAATGATAAACGTCGGCATTTTCCCGATGACCGGATTCATGAACCAGCGTAGCGTCCAGTTCCAACTCCGAACGATTTTGGGTGCTGCCATCGGACGTAAAAACGTAAATCTGATCGGCACCGGCATAAAACATCCCTTTGTAGACCCCCGCCGGTCCGGAAGTATAGACATCCAGATATTCGACTTTTTCTTTTTTGTCGCTGTAGGCTTTCTGCTGTTTTTTTAATTTCTCAATCAAACTTGTCATGGGCTACCCCTCCATGATTTTTCCGGCCCTGACCTGCAAGAGCTTATAGTCCAAAATCAGCTGGTTCAGCTCCAAAACAAGCCGTTCGTCAATTTCCAGCGCCCGGGCAGCCTCTTCAACAAAAGACATCTCCTTTTCATCAAAATCATCGTCTATATGGGCGATAATCAAAAGCTCCCGCAGCAGCAACATCGCTTTTTTGCGATTTCCGGCAAGCGCTTTCATCTCATTGAGAAGCATACTTTTAGGCTGCGGATTTTTCAAAACCTCGCTGCACCCCGCAACATCATAAAGCCTTGCCAGCTCGTGGGCAAGTTCGCGCTCCTTATCGTCTATCCGTCCGTCTGCCTTTATCATTGCCAGCAAAGATTTGAGAAACAAAAGCTTCTCATCGGCATTCAGCGTTGAAATAAAGTCGTCTTCCATACAAATCTCCGTTCTGCTTATATGTATTATAACCTATCTTATAAAAAAATAATATGAAGATTTTATGAAGCCGGGAGATTTTAGGCGTTTGTCTAAACGGAAATTTGCACAGGCAAGAGATTTAAATATGCATACTGTAAAATAACATCTTGACTTAGAGTATACTCTAAAAATTAAAGTATAAACGTAATTGTACATTTTATGTTGCAGAGGAGAAAAATATGAAAATTTTTTTATCTTTGGCCATTATTGCCGTAATCGGACTGATATGGAAATTTTATCCCGTTCATTCCTGGGACAAGACTTTTGCCCAAAGCGATAAAGTCGACGTGAAAAAAGTAACGTTCAAAAACAGGTACGGCATAATGCTGACCGGGGATTTATATACTCCCAAAAACAAGACCGGAGAAAAACTGCCTGCAATTGCCGTCTCCGGACCTTTCGGCGCCGTTAAGGAACAGTCTTCCGGCCTTTATGCGCAAACCATGGCAGAGCGCGGTTTTGTAACGCTGGCTTTTGATCCCTCTTATACCGGCGAAAGCGGCGGAGACCCCCGCCTGGTCGCCTCCCCGGACATCAACACCGAGGATATGAGCGCGGCGGTTGACTTTTTGAGCGTACAAGAAAACGTTGACCCGGACAAAATCGGCGTTATCGGCATTTGCGGTTTCGGAGGTTTTGCATTAAACGCGGCGGCAATGGATACCCGGATTAAGGCAACGCTCACTTCTACCATGTATGATATGAGCCGTGTCAACGCCAACGGCTATTTTGACGCAATGAGCAAAGAAGACCGCTATCAGCTTAAGACCAAACTTAACGCCCAGCGCACCGCAGACTTCAAATCCGGCACTTATGCCGCGGAAGCAGGCCTTCCGGACAAACTGACCGGAGCGGAACCGCAGTTTGTCAAAGACTACTATGATTATTACAAAACGCCGCGCGGATATCACAAGCGCTCCAAAAACTCGAATACCGGATGGAATATGACTTCGGCCTTATCGTTCATCAATATGCCGATTTTGACATACAGCGACGAAATCAAAAGCGCCGTTCTGATGATTCACGGAGAGAATGCCCACAGCCGTTATTTCAGCGAAGACGCTTTTAAAAAGCTGACCGGCGACAATAAGGAGCTGATGATTATTCCCAATGCCAACCACGTAGACTTATATGACCAAACGGATAAAATCCCGTTTGATAAAATCACACGCTTCTTTCAGGACAATTTAAAATAACAACGACACGCAGACAGCCGCAATCTTAAGGGATTACGGCTGTCGGTCTTGTAAATTAAAATTATTTGTTTTATGCTGGACAGGCATTATACAAAAAGACCTTGATAAACCAATACGGTTAAAAATGGAAAACACGTCAGTCAACAACCGGTGGCAATCGGCCAAACAAAAAAGATACAAAGCACATATTGCTGATGTCGACGGCAATTTGACTTCAGAAAAAGAAAAAACAGAATATCTTTCGGATGAAATAGTCAAAAGAATCAGAAAGAAGCTGCTTGCCGGAATTCCTTTCGGTGTGTGCAGCGCCAGATCTTTTAGAAAAAATAAAATGCTGGACAACATTAAGAATGCAGTTCTAGATAATTTGCCGGAAGCTGCGGCAAAAAGGTTTTTTTTATTTCCCGAGCAAGGTACATCGGCCATAACCTTTACAACCGCTCCTCAGGGCGGCGTAACAACCAAAGAGGTTGACCTGGCCGAATTATTCGATATTTTGCCCGGCAACAAAGACATTCTCTCAGACGCGTATAAAGCGAAATTGTTTGATTATTTAAACAAAAATTTATCTGTCACCGCATCTTTGGAATATAAAAGCCCCAAAAAATATGGTTTTCTGGCGGCAATCAAATGCAACAGTCCTTTTTCAGACGAAGATTACAGAAAACGTATCGAATTAATCACAAAAGAGGTCAACAGGCTGTTAGCCTCGGCTTTTCCGGCATTCAGCGCGTCCTGCACAAGAAGTTCCGTTTATGTCGCCGTAAAAGGCGCTTGCAAAGAGCTTGCACTAAAATACTTTGCTCTCCTGTACAATATTTCCAAAGATGAAATTGTCGGAACCGACGACCAAGGCGAAAAAAACGGTGTGGGTTGGCCGCTGACTAATCACAAGGCCGGTTTTTCAACCAATACATATGACCCGGAAAGCGTTTTTCAAATTCCCTTAAGCTTAATTTGCGGAATGAAAGGTAAGGACGCCTGGCTGTTTTTGGACGATAATTTATCCTATTTGTCTCCTGACGATATTCAATAAATGCACATAATTAAAAATCCCCGGATGTTCGGGGATTTTTTGAATATCATTCGTTTTTTGGGGAGTCAGACTGTTTTTCCGAATTGTAGTGGTACGGACTTTTGGACAGGCTGTGCATCAAATCGAATATTTGGCCGGCAATTTCGCGATTTGATATCTTGAAATACATCCTGAGCAGCTCCTGGGCTTCCGTCGAGGTTTCCTTGGTGCCGGGAAACGGTGCGCGGTCAAGCTCTTTGTCCTCATCGCAATCGCCGTACATCATCCGCGGGCTTTGTTTGGCAATTTCAAGCGGCATATCTTCATAAAAGAAGTTAACGTCAACCCTCAAAATCCGGCTGACATCCCACAACCGGCTGGCGCTGAGGCGGTTGCGCCCCCGTTCGTATTTTTGAAGCTGCTGAAATTTCACTCCCAGTTTTGACGCCAGTTTTTCCTGACTGTATCCCAGCAAGGTTCTGCGCAGACGAATACGGTTTCCGACATACACATCTATGGGGTTCGGCGCCCCGTCCGGACAACGCCCCCGAGACGACGGCTTGATTGAGTTTGAAGACGTCTCATCAAATTGCTGCATCTGTTCCTCCTGCATATTTGAAAAAAAAAACAAACTCCACCTTAAATCATAAGGTGGAGGAGCTCCTTACACGACAATAGTGCAGTCATTATTTACCACAAACGAGTTTATGGCTATTACCTGACACTCCTCCGCGGTTAAACGTAAGAAGTGTCAAATCTTCTGCCACATAACAGTTTGACTATGTTATATTGTCGGGATAAGGATTCCCTGTGTTTTACAATAATACGCAGCACGCGGCTGCCGCTATCAGTATAACGATGTAAAAAGAATAATCAATTAAAATATCTTTGTGCAGGATAAGGATTTCGGCGTTGCACGGGTTCTGAATTTGCGGTGCAAACACAAGCCGATTAGACAAAATAAACGTTTTTTTACAACCTTACATCTTAAAATTACTTGAATTTTTATTTTAAAGTGTTAGAAAAAAGTCAAAATAAATATAATTATGGAGTTATTGAGAACAAATATTTATATGTCTAACATAAAAAAAATCTTTTTATGAAACAAACAGAAACAAATGAGTTTGTGGCTCAAGGAGCTGCTACTTGGCAAGAACGAGAAGAACACGACCGGATTATGAAAGCTTTGGACAACGTCCGCGGTTTTGTTGATTCTTATTTTTACATCAACGGCAACTGTTACTACTGGTCGACCAAGCCGCTGCCCGAGGAGGAAGCTCTGGCTATTGCCCAGCGCGGACGCCATGATGAAATTATGTATATGATTCATCAATACGGCAGGGCAAAATGTCCGGGAGACCAACAGCAGCATCTGCATCATGTGCACACCTGCCTGCTGCCGCAATCCGTACAGGTTATTATCGCCCGGCGCAACAACCGTGAAGAAATGGATGCTTTTCTGCTGTACAACGGCTTTGAAGAACTTGGACAAGACATTGTGCTTGACCGCGAAGACCATGAGGAAATTATGCGTTATGTGGACCGCCATGGTTTTAAGCTGAAACAGCAGCGTAGGCTCAAACAACGGGGTAACAAGGACGAAATCGGCCTGCATATTGCCAGACACGGACTGGCCGACGAGCTGCTCGACGAAATGTTTGACGAGATTGCCGCCGGAGGAAGCCTTGACGGGTATTATCAGTTTATCGAGAGAAACCAGTTCCGCCCCGCTTATCAACGACGGATGCTGCAGACGGTAGGCACCGACGCTTTTAAGGCTTATGCTGACCGTTACGGTCTGTGGGAAGAAGTGCACGGCGACCTGATTGAATACCGTCTGCCAAGCGAAGTGATGTATTATCTTCACCGGCATTGTTATCTGAGCTGGGACGGCGAGAAAAAATTTGCCCGCAAAGCCCGGCACGAAGACAAGGCCTTTTACGTCACAAATAAAAAAGGCGATTCAATCAACAGCTTTTTATGGGCGCTGTTTACGGTCAGACCGTTGGAATACGACTTGCTGACCGAATGTTTCCTGAAGCTGACGTATCCTTACCATATTGTGGAAGAAGACGTGAAGCTGATGCAAGACGGCTCTCATCAGGAAGTTATGGAGCGCATTGAGGCGGGAACCCTTGACGACAAAGCGCTGACAGCTTTGTTCTTCCGCAACAATCCTTCGGAATTTGAAGCCTATCTGGACAAATGGCTGAAACGTTAAACGTTCTGTTTCTTAACACAAATAAACCCCGGAAAAACAATCTGGGGTTTATTTTTTTTCATCGGCTTATCCGAGTTTGAGAATCTCGGCAATGATTTGTTCCGGCGTGAGGCGGTATTTTTTATACAATTCCTCTACCGGCACCCGGTCGGTAAATTCTTTGTCCGCGCCGAAATTCAGCACCTTTACGGAAGTCGGGCCGTAGAAACGTGCAATCTTTTCGCCGAAACCGCCGTCAAGTTCGCCGTTTTCCAATGTCACGACAATTTTGTGATCCTGTTTCAGACCTTCCAGCACATCCCGGTCAAGACCGCTGTAATAACGCGGATTAATCAAAGTTGCGTCAATGCCGTGTTCCTTAAGGCCGTCAACCACCTGCCGGCCCAGCCCGAAGAAGCTCCCCAGCGCCAAAACGGCAACGCCGCTTCCCCGGCGGACGACCTGATAACGGTTAAGCGCGCCGTAATCACGTTCAACCGGCAGCGCTGCGGAAGAAACCTCCAGCGGTACCCTGATGACAACCGGATGCTCCCGTTGTTCCAATCCCCAGTTCAACATGGCCAGATATTCCTCTTTGTCGGCGGGTGCCAGGCAGACAATGTTTGGGATGTTGGAAATCAGGGGAATGTCAAAACTCCCGAGATGAGTGACGTCCATACCGGAAATCGCTCCGGCAAACACCAATATGACAGCGGGATTGTTATTGATTGCCAGGTCCTGAGACAGTTGGTCGTAGGTTCTTTGGACAAAGGAACTCCATACGCAGAAGACCGGCTTGCAGCCGCCTTTGGCCAGAGCCGAAGCCATGGCGACGGCGTGTTCCTCGGCGATGCCGACATCGACATAGTTTTGTCCGAGCAGCCGTCTTCTTTCCGGAGTAAGGCTGAAAGCTCCGGGGGTTCCGGCAGTGAGAATGACGACGTCTTTGTCTTTTTTGATTTTTTCATTCAAAAAGTCAAAGGTTATGTCGTTATAGTTCTCTCCGGACATATCGACTTTGCTCTCGCCGCTGGCAATGTCAAAAGGAACGTTCCAGTGCCATTTTTCCTTGTTTTCCTCAGCAAACTTATATCCTTTGCCTTTTAGGGTGCGGACATGAATGAGGGTCGGCTTTGCGGCGTCTTTGACTTCACGGAGAACGTCAATCATCCGGCTGACGGAGTTTCCTTCGCCGACATAGCGGTAATCAAAGCCGAGCGCCTTGAACATATTGCATTCGGCACGCCCTTCCGTCTCGCGCAGCAGGCGCAGATTGGTGTAGAGGCCGCCATGATTTTCGGCAATGGACATTTTGTTGTCGTTTACGATGACGATAATGTTGCTGCCGAGAACGGCCGCATTGCTCAGCCCTTCCAGCGCCTCGCCGCCGCTCAGCGAACCGTCGCCGATGACCGCTATGACATTGTGTTTTTCACCCTTTAAATCACGGGCTTTGGCCAAACCGCAGGCAAGGCTGACGGAAGTTGAAGTATGGCCGACCTTGAAAAAGTCGTGTTCGCTCTCGTCCGGATTGGTATAGCCGGAAATCTTTGACATTCCCTCATCGGTTGTAAAGCCTTCCTTGCGCCCGGTCAAAATCTTATGCGGATAGCTTTGGTGAGACACGTCATACACAATTTTGTCACGCGGAGAATCAAATACATAATGCAAAGCAATTGTGGTCTCTACAATGCCCAGATTAGGCCCGACATGACCGCCGACTTTGCTGTCGCGGTTCAAAATCGCACCGCGGATTTCCCCTGCCAGCGCTTCAAGTTCTTCTGTGGTGAGCTTTTTTACGTCTTGCGGCGAATTAACGGAATCTAAATATGACATCTTGTTCTCCTGATAAATTTTATACGAATCTTGTTTGTTGACTACTATAAAATTTAGAGTTTACTCTAAGTCAAGAGGTTTTTTCGACATTTGAAAAGTTTTTTATCGAAAGCGGCGGCTGACATAATCCGCACTGATGTCCATAAACTGAACAATCCGGCGCAAATGAACGTCTTTTTCGCGGATACGGCTCATAAAATCCCTCACCTGGCGGCCATAACGCAAGTGAAGGTACTTTTCGGCGATTTGCCGGCTTTCTTCCCTGTCTGCCGGATACCAGGCCGGAAAGGAGACAAAGTCGTCTTCCGTGGTGGCGGTGGGCAGCGGCGGACGCGAATAATAGCTGGCGTGCAGGCCGTGGACAGGCCGGTAGGTGCATTTGTCCTCATCCGGAATCTTATAGCCTTTCGATGCCATAATCCGGTACAAAAGCTCTTCGTCGTTGTCATCGGCGGGGCAGCTTCCGGCCGGCAGCCTGACCGGAAACATCTTGTCATATTCGATAAAATGCAGGCCGCTCAAACGACGGGTGTTCTTGCGGCAGATGTTGGAAAAATCAAGATGATTTCTTTTAATGTTATCCAGGTGCTTTTCCAAGACTTCTTCCAGCACCATTATGTCGCAGTCTCCGATATAGACATATTTGGCTTTTAGAAACGGCTGCGTGACAAAGCGGACCGAATTGGGAAAAATACCGCGGCAGGACACCGAGCTGAACAAAACCCGGGAAGGATAAGTTTCTTTATAAAAATCGACCAAGTGAGCGTATTTTTTATAAAACTTTTTCATATTCGAAATGCCGATTTCCACAACCGCCCCGGGATTGGAACAAAGAACAAAAATCGGATACAACAAAGCAAATTCAAAATATTTTTCATTTACGCAAGTATAGAAAAGCAGATTGACGTCGCCAAATGACCTGCTGTCGGCATCTGACTTGGCCCGACGGCAAGCCGGCCGAAAATCAAAAATTTTAGAAAACAGTCTGCGAATCCGCTTCACGGCGACACCTCCCTTTGTTACGTACAACCGAAAGAAATAATATCCCCGCTGCCAAATATGTCAACAAATCATTATAGTTATTGGAAGAATTGTCCAAAGATACAGTCTTGGCCTTTTTGATTTTTTGTGTACAAATACTGTTTTTTAACAATTATTAAATCTTTTAATAATTAAATGTTTTAATAACCAGAACGGAGACATAAAATGAGTGCAGAAGAGGTTGTCAGAGAGTTTTTCCGGAGCGTCGGCAACGACCGCCGGCTGACCAGGCAGCTGTATAACTACATAAAACCGCCCAAACAGAAATCGCAAAAAATATTTTTGCTGGACGATTTGAAGGAAGCGGGAAAAGCGAAGTTGAAAGACATTGCGGCAAAAACCGGCTATTCGCCGCAGAATTTGTGCATTCTTTACAACGGATTGGAAAAAAACGGCCTGATTGCCAGAGAAGTAGACAGCACCGACCGCAGAAACACTTATTATTTTCTGACTGACAAAGGCTTGCAGACGCTGGAAAAGAACAAAAGCAAAGCCCGCGACGCCATAAAGGAACTCTTCGGCCGGCTGTCGGACAACGATTTGACCGAGCTAAAAAAGAGTCTTGAAAAAGTTAACAACATTATAGAGAAAGTTATGTAACGAAGATGACAAACTTTGTACGGGAAAACAAAAAAATATTTTTTTACGGAGCGGTTATCATACTCGGCATCTGGCTGGGAACCAAGTTTTTTGGCAATGACGACAACATTACCTACATTACCGAAAAGGTCCAGCGCCAGAACATTCAAAAAGTCGTCAACGCCGCCGGAGAAGTTCGGGCCATCCAGCTGGTGACCGTCGGCGCGCAGGTTTCGGGAAAAATCGAAACCCTTTACGTTACGGTCGGACAGGTTGTGAAAAAAGGCGATTTGATTGCCGAAATCGATTCAACCACACAGCAAAACGAAGTCGACATAAACAAAGCCAAACTGAACAGCTATGAAGCACAGCTTGCCGCCGCAAAGGTTTCGCTCAAAATTGCGGAAAAGAAATATAAACGCACTCAGGCGCTGCGCAAACAAAACGCCGCTTCGGCAGAAGACCTGGAAGACGCCGAGGACGCATACGAAACGGCAAAATCAAAGGTAACGGAACTGGACTCTACCATTAAGGAGACGGAAATTTCCCTGAGCACCGCCGAAACCAATCTCGGTTATACCAAGATTACAGCCCCGCTCGACGGCACTATCGTTTCGGTTCCGGTCAAACAGGGACAAACCATCAATGCGGCAATGGACACGCCGACAATCGTTCAAATCGCAGACCTCAGCCAGATGGAAATTCTGATTGAAATTTCCGAAGGCGACATCAGCAACATCAAACCCGGCGTCAAAGTCACCTACTCCATTTTGGGCGACCTGAACAACATATACGAGACTACGCTCAAGTCAATCGACCCCGGACTGACCCTTTTGACCAACAACGAATACACCGAAGTCGTCGGCTCCGACGAAGCTATTTATTACTACGGGCGTCTGGTGGTTCCTAACGACCGGGGCGTTTTGAGAATCGGCATGACAACGCAAAACGTCATTTATGAAGACAGCGCAGAAGATGTCCTGACGGTTCCGGCGACCGCAATTAAAAACGAAGGTCAGGGCAAATTTGTTGAAATTCTGACGAAAAACGGCGTAGAAAAAAGATCCGTGGTGACCGGCGTTTCCGACGGACTGAACATTGAAGTAAAAAGCGGCGTCAAAGAAGGTGAAGAAGCCGTTTTGGCCAAAATGTCTTCGGCGGAGATTTCAGACAAGACTTCTAAAATCAGAGGACCGAGAGGTTTCTAAATGAACATCATCGAGCTCAAAAAAATCAACAAATTCTTCGGCCAGGGAAACAACCGTGTTCATGTTTTAAAGAATATCGACCTTTCAATCGAGAAAGGGGATTTTGTCGCCATTATCGGGCAATCAGGGTCGGGAAAATCTACCCTGATGAACATTATCGGCTGTCTGGACGTGCCTACTTCCGGTTCTTATAAAATCAACAATGTTGAAGTCGGCAAAATGAACAAGGACCAGTTGGCGGAATTGCGTTGCAAAACGTTCGGGTTCATTTTTCAACGCTACAATCTTTTGACCAGTCTGAGCGCCGACGAAAACGCAGCGCTGCCGGCCATTTACTCGGGACTGAACGCAAGCGACCGCAACAAACGGGCGGTTCAGCTTCTGAAACAGCTTGACCTGGGAAACAAACTGGCCAACAAGCCCAACGAACTCTCGGGCGGACAGCAGCAACGAGTCAGCATTGCCCGGGCACTGATGAACGGCGGCGAAATCATTTTGGCCGACGAACCCACCGGAGCCTTGGATTCTAAGAGCGGCGAGATGGTGATGGAGATTATCAAGAACCTTCATGCTCAGGGACACACCATCATTTTGGTTACGCATGACAGCAAAATCGCTGCGCAAGCCAGCCGCATTATTGAAATCAAAGACGGAGAAATCGTTTCCGACGAACGAAAAGCCTCTGACTTTTACGAGCTGAAAAATACGGTTAAGAACATTAAACGCAACAAGCTCGACGCTCTTAAGTACAGTTTTCTGGAATCGCTGAATATGTCCGTGCACGCAATATTATCCAACAAAATGCGCTCTTTGCTGACAATGCTCGGCATCATTATCGGCATTGCTTCGGTCGTTTCGGTGGTGGCGCTGGGCAATGCTTCTCAAGCCAAAATCATGGCGCAAATCAGTTCTATGGGAACCAACACGATTGACATTATGCCCGGAACCGGCTTTGGCGATATGCGCTCAGGAAAAGTCAAAACGCTGAAAGTCAGCGACTCGGATTACCTCAACAAACAAAGTTTTATCGACAATTCCACACCTTCGGTTTCTGCCAGCGGCACCCTGGTTTACCACAACCATTCGCTGACGGCACAGCTCAGGGGAGTCGGAGCGCAATACTTTGACGTTAAGGGCAAAAAGCTGGCTCTCGGCCGTATTTTTACGCAAGACGAGGTAGACAACATCGCCTCCGTGGTGGTGATAGACGACAATACGCGCAAAGAGATGTTTGCAGAGGTGCCCAACCCGGTCAATGAAATTATCATATTCAACAAAAAACCGCTGAAAGTCATCGGCGTGACGGAAAAAGACAACAGTCCCGGACCAATGTCGGAATCCATGAATATCTGGACGCCTTATACCACGGCTATGTATAAAATCAACGGAACGAACGACATCAATTCCATCACCGTCAAAATTTCCGACCACGTAAACTCTCAAGTGGCAGAGGAAAGCATTGAGAATATTCTGACCACCCTGCACGGTAAAAAAGACTTTTTTATGATTAACACCGACAGCATCAAGCAAACGATTGAAAGCACTACCAACACGATGAAGCTTTTAATTGCAAGCATTGCGGTCATTTCCCTGATTGTCGGCGGCATCGGCGTGATGAACATTATGCTGGTTTCGGTAACCGAGCGAACCAAGGAAATCGGCATCCGGATGGCTATCGGAGCAAAACAGGCCGATATATTGCAACAGTTTTTGATTGAGGCGATTTTAATCTGCATTGTCGGCGGTTTTATGGGCGTAACGCTGTCTATGCTTATCGGCCTCGGCTTTAACACTTTCTCGGAGAACTTCGGTATGGACTTCTCAACGGCTTCCATCGTGCTGGCGCTGATTTGTTCCACCGCCATCGGCATTATCTTCGGTTACATGCCGGCAAAGAACGCCTCCAACCTCAACCCTATCGATGCATTAGCGAGTGAATAAGATGAAACAGAACTTTGTAATGAAATTGTTAATCTCAGCCGGTCTGATTGCTGCCGCAGGCTGTACGGCGCCTTCGTTTCATCCGCTAAGCCTTAAAAACGAGCTGCAATACACCCAGTATGTCAAAGAAAAATATGCTGCGGACAAAGAATGGTGGAAGCTCTATCAGAATGAACAATTGAACGCTTTAATCGAGCAGGCCCTGAAGAACAATCCCGATTATCTTAAGGCGGCGATAAACATTAACAAAGAACTCTATAACCTGAACTTGAAAACGGCCGACCTGTTCCCGACAATGGAGGGCAGTCTGGGAGCCTCTTCACAGCGGCAGATTGACCGCGGCGACAATTTTGCCAGTAATTTTTCCGGCGAGTTCGGACTGAATTACGAAGCTGATCTGTACGGAAAAATCAGAGATGCACGCTCGGCACAGGAGTTTGAATATCAGGCAACCGTACAAGATAAGGAAGCGGCGCGGCTAAGCCTTGTCAACAGTGTGGTCGACCTGTTTTTCAATTTGGAATATCTTGACAACTCAATCGCTCTCAGCAAGGTGAACGTCAAAGTTTATCAGGATATTCGAAATATTATGCAAAACAAATACGACAACGGCAAAATCGACAATCTGGAAGTCGCTCAGGCAAAACAAAGCCTGTTATCGGAAAAAAACAAGCTGCTGGAACTCGAAACCCAGTTTCGGGAAATGGAACAAAGCCTGCGCAACATCTTAAACATCCGGCCGGAAGAAAAACTCAACATTACATATGCGAATCTGCTTGAGCAGCAGGAGGTAAAGGTTTCGCTGGATATTCCGATGTCGGTTTTAGCCAACAGACCAGATTTGGCCGCCAGCGAATACCGCTTAAAAAAGGCTTTTAAAAACCTGAGAGCAGAACAGAAAAACTGGTATCCGAACATTTCGCTGAGAGGCGCCGTAGGCTCTTCCTCCGACAAAGCCAGAACAACTTTTGACTTTCCGTTTCTGCTGGGCAGCGCTTCCATCGACCTGCCGTTTTTGGACTGGACCAGAGTGAAAAACAACATCAAAATATCGGAAGCTGATTACGACATAGCGCTGATAGAGTTTAAAGACACGCTCAATCAGGCTCTGAACGAAGTTGCATATTATTACTTCGCTTACGACAAATCTCGGGAGATATACGCCAATACGGCAGAAAACTATAAAAACGCAGTAGAAATCACTTCATATTACGAAAGCCGCTACAACAACGGCAAAACGGAGTTCCGTGACTTTCTGGAAGCAATCAACACCGAAAACACGACCAAAAAAGACATGCTTCAGCAAAAGTATCAGATCATAAAATATGAAAACTACATTTACAAAGCTATGGCCGGACGGTACACGCTCCGTTAATTTCGCTATTTGCGGATGACGCCGACTTGTTCCGCGATAATTTGCTGCAAAATGCGGGAGTCTTCTTTTGTTATGTCATAAAGGGGAATCGAAAAGGCGGTGAAGTCCATTTTGGCACAGCGCTTTTGCAGATAATTGTAATGGTATTTCAACCCCTGCCGCGAGCGCAAAATGATTATGGGCAGCCTGCGGAAACAGCATCGTGCCTGGCGATATTCGGCACTGACGATATCATCCCAGCGCAGAATTTGACAATGGTCAATTTTAATCCCGGTTTCACTGACTACTGCCAGAGTATGTTTGCACAAGTACTTATATCCCCATAACAGCAGCGTTGCGCCAAAAAGTCCAATCAGCACCTGAAACTGCCACCAATAGAAACAAGCGGGATGCCGGAGGCAGCAGCTGAGAAGCAGTCCCAGCATCAGCAAATTCAACACCAGCCAAACATAATTTTTCTTGAAATGATAATAAAAAACCTGTTCTTTCGCCATTGTCTTATACCCCGTAAAGATTAACCTTAGGAAAAGTATATCACAAAAGAAGAGACAATGCCACAAATTAACAACGGCAAAACGGCAGAGAGTTTTTTGCTTGCGGGCTGCATTCTCAAAATCTGTTTGTACCGGAGTTGACAGTTATAAAATTGTAGAGTATGCTTAGCTTATTGCGGATAAAAAAGGAATTGAGACATGCCTAAAAACAACGACTTGCAGATGCCGGAGGAAATCAGGTGCAAAAGAATCAACCTGGTGCAGAGAAATCATGATTATGACCGGCAAATGTACCATCTTCTCAACCCCAACAGGGCTTATCTGAAAAAATACCTCAGATGGCTGGATAAGAACAAAACCTTTGAAGATACAGTGGCCACCACGTCTGATATGTTGGAAAAGTGGTGCCGAGGACAACAGTTTAATTATCTGATAACCGACAAAAAAGGGAAACTTCTGGGAGCGATTGGAATTGGAAAAATCAACAACCTGGACCGCCATGTTGAATTCGGCTACTGGCTGAGTCAGGACCAAAACGGTCACGGATATATGAGCGAAGCCCTGAAAAAACTTGAGCAGATTCTGTTTGCAAGGAAAATTCGCAGGCTCGAAATAGAATGTGTGGTTTCTAATCAGCCGTCTGCCAATGTTGCGCTTCGGAACGGCTATGAAAAAGAATGCATCAAAAAAGAATATTTTAACATAAACGGCATTTTTGAAGACGCTGCCGTTTATGTCAAAATGAATCCGCGCCGACACTCAAAGCGTGTACCGAAAGCTTGACAATTGCCGCAAAAAAATTATAGTTGGCTCAGAAATTTTATTTATTAACTAACTATATGCATGCATTATTATTTTTGTTCTTTATGCTGTTTTGCATAGACCGCTATTTCAAATGGAGAAAAAAGCGCAAAAAGCGATTTTAGTCCTTTTACTTATAAACAAGTTTTATAAAAAAACAAAAATGAAACAGTATTTTATTAAAACGACGGTTATCCTGGCTGTAGCAATCAGCGTTCTTGCAGGCGTTTTTACCCTGGCGTAATCCCCTGCCCAACAAAAAAAGCATTACTTTCCCGAGCAGGAAATAATGCTTTTTTTAATGCGATACAGCAGACTTTACTTAATGTTCAAGGTTACTGCCAGGTCATAACCGTTCAGTTTCATATTCCGGCCATCGGCATTGGGCTGGCAGCCTTCGTCCAACGGAGCGTCTACTTCCAGGATATCCAAATAACGTTCATCCTGATAAATCCACTCCATATGCCAGGCGCCATTTTCCTTGAGGCGGCAGCTAAACTTGGGTTGTCCGTGAAAATACCCCTTGTACTCGACATTACCGACCAAACGGTCTACTTGGTTAGTCAGATGCGTTTTTACGCGATAATTTTCTTCCATTTTCTTAATAATTTAAAAGTGAATACTGTATCGGTCATCTTATAAACATATATAGACAACCAATAATTATTTTGTCTAAACACAATAGCAGAGATTATTTAATTTGCAATAAAAATAATGTGATAAATCAAATTTAAGGACAAAAATATTTTACAAACCGACGCGCTCATGTTATAATATTGACAGAAAATGGTTAACAGAGGCTGTGATATGACAAATCAGGAAGAAAAAAAGAACAAACCCAACTGGCTGCAGAGAAACTGGAAAATTCTCACCATGAACGCGGCCCTCTTCCTGTTTGGAAGCTCCCACGCCTTGGGAAAAGAAAGCAACGACGGCCCTAATCAAGACAGAAACGAATTCAATACCGAAATCAACGCCAGTGACAGCCATGAGAACAAAAAGCTGACCGGAAAATATCTCGGAAACAGCTACCGGGCTGCCGATTTGGTTGCCGAAACCGGAACCAACGACCTCAGCGCTTATAAATTTTCCGCCAAAGAACTGGCCGGAATGAAAGTCGGGGCCAGTGCCCTTAAACTCAGCGTGGCCATTAAACACTGGATGGCTCATTATAACAACGAATACAACTGCTTGGCTGCCGTTAAAAGAGCCCTCTTACAGGCCCGCCTGGTCAAGTCCTCCGAAGTGAAAACGCTGAGAAGCGCTTATCAAATCATCAATACGCTGGACAACAATCCCAACTTTGTGAAAATCAACTGCGACAGCACCGACTTCAAAAAAATCAAATTTGGCCTGATAGCTTATGACAAAGGCGAAACCGAGCACGGACACGTTGACATCGTCATTAACGGGGTTGCCTATTCCAGCAAGCTCCGCCAAGTAAACGTCGAGGGCTTTCGCTGGGCAAAGAACAAAAGCGGCAAACGTTACAAACAGCATTACGGCGAAAAAAACGTGTATATTCTCAAAGACACCGAGCTGATGAAAGAGTCTTTCGAAATGTGTCGGATTGCCAACCTGACTCGTGAAAACGCGCGTTTGTGGGCCAGACTAAGCAATCTTAAGAAAGATGCGGACAATTCAAAAATTATGCAACACCTGCAACAGGTACAAAGCAAGCTGCAAAGTTTTAAGCAAAAACCGGTCTCTCTGACCCATATTGCCCATCGACAGAAAAAGAAGCAAATTTTTTCTCCGACGCAGATTGACCGGGGAAACAGCATCTAATCCGTTTTTTACCTTGCGGCAACGGCAATTCGCCATTGAGCTGACAACGGCCGATTTGCCAAAATATACGGCCGTCTCCGCTTGGATTAAAGTAACAAAAGATTAGATTATACTAAAACATCAAAAGACAACCGAGGACACTATGATTAAAGAGATAACGGCAGAATTGCAACAGGCGGCAAGCTCCGAGCTGGCGGCGCATCATCAACGTTTTTTCAAAACCGAGCCGGGAGAATACGGCGAAGGCGACTTATTTTTGGGCCTGAAAGTTCCGCAAATCCGTACCATAGCAAAAAAATACACCAAGACCGCTCAGGCCGAAAATCTGGCGGAAATGCTGCAAAGCCCCTATCATGAAGTCCGGTTGGCGGCCCTTGTCATTATGCTTGAAAAGTTTGCCAAAGGCAGCCGCGAAATCCGTGAACAAATGCATCAGATTTACATGGACAATCTTCACGGCATCAACAACTGGGATTTGGTCGACATTTCTGCCGGAACGCTGGTCGGCGAGTTTGCGTTTCCGGACACTTCTATTTTGTGGAAGCTGGCTCGGAGCCAAAACCTGTGGCAAGAGCGTATTTCCGTTATTGCAACGTCTTACTTCATCAAACAAGGCATATGTCTCCCAACGGCAGAACTGGCAGAGTTTTTCCTGGATCATCCGCATGACCTGATGCACAAGGCCTGCGGCTGGATGCTGCGTGAGGCTGGCAAGAGCGACATAGCTTCCCTGCGCGCATTTCTGAACAAATACAGCGGACAAATGCCCCGAACGATGCTCCGTTATGCACTCGAAAAAATGGACATAACGGAAAGAAACCGTTACATGACACAAAAAAACCTGACTTGGTAAAAGGTAAAAAAATATCCCCGAGATGTTAAGTCCCGGGGATTTTATTTTTAATTACAGATATCAGTATAATCACATCCCGACCACCAGCACTGGTCTCCGGCGCTTTCATAAAGATAGCAATAATCAATGCATTCCTGATTAAGACAAGCTTCTTCACAGCTCTTTTTACGGTAACAGGTCAAATAACCGCCGCAGCCGTCACTTTCTTTATAGCAATGTACTCTGAACTGGGGAACAAAGTAATCGACCGATTGTGAACATTTGGTCTTGGGGACGCACTGAGCTTTGCAGTTAGTATAACAGGTTAATCCGGCATAAGACACGGGGGTTCCGGTTTGACCGCTTGGGCAGGACGATACATAACCGCCGTCAGAGCAGGTCTTGGCGCGACAGGAGTAACAGGTGCCGGAAGCAGCGCCACAAGAGCAAACCTTGGAAGTTGTCCCGGCCTGAACTTGAGAGGATGAACAGCTTGAAGACTGATACCCGTTGGGACAGCTATAGCTGTGGGTATGCCCTTTACAACACAGTCTGGTCCCGCCGCAACCGTCGGAACAAGATTCCGTTCCATAGGTACAGCCGGTCTCGTTTGCCGACGGAGTACAAGACTTGCAGGACGTACACTTGCCGCAGGAATTGGTTGCCGCACAACCGTAATCGCAGGATTTGTCGGTTACGTCGCAATCCGGATTGCCCGAACAAGAGGTACAGATACCGCAGGAGTTGGTTGAGGCACATCCGTAGTCACAGGAAACCGCCGTCGCACTGCAATCGGGGTTGGACTTGCAGGAGGTACACTTCGAACAACTGTTGTAAGACGCACAGCCATAGGTGCAGGACTTGTCGGAAACATCACAGTCGGGATTGGACTTGCAGGAGGTACACCGGTCACAGGAGTTGTATCCGGCACAGCCATAGGTACAGCTCATGGAAGAAACCGTACATTCGGGACGAATGGTACAGCCGTTGTAGTTACCGCCGCAGGAGGTTCCCGATACTTCATATTCTCCCGAACAGTTGGAAGAGTTGTATTTGAACTCGGATTTGCAGACGCATTGGTTATATTTGCCCTCACAAGATGTTCCCGCGGTTGTGTAGTTGCCGGAACAATTGGAAGAAGTGTATTTATATTCGTCCTTACAACGACAGTTAACGTGACATTTGAGAGAAGAGGTCACATTGTAGTTATACTTAGAACAGATATATCTGCCGTCAATATTGGAAGGCGTATGCATTCCGTAGTTTTTCTCACAGTTGCCGTCAATGTCTCCGCCACCCTTATCCTCAGAACCGCGGCTGACGTTTCCTTTCAGATAATCGGGGAGCCAATAGATACCGGCGACTTTGATGCCGGAAGCGGAAGCAAACGACTGAGGCAATAATGACATTGGTGTGAAATGCGGGTTAGCAGCAAATACGTCGGCCACAAAGGCCACAGAGACGAATAAGAACATCGACACTGATGATAAAATAAGGAATTTTATATGCTTCATGACCGTCATCCTTGCTGTAATAAAAACCAAAGCCGTTTGCTTTAATTTTCATTTTAACAAAAGAATGTCTGTTTGTAAAGAAATTATTGAGCCGGGTAGACGGAAATTTATGCAGAACAGCATATCCTGATATTCAGGTACTCAGCGTAAAAAAATTGTTTGGAAATTATTTGATAAAAAAAGCCCCCTGTTTCGGGGGTTTAATAACGACATTTATTTCAGGGAAGCTTCTTCCCAACTTTTCAGACCGATTTTGCTCCAGTCAATCGGAATATTATCAACAATGTTCATATTGACATAATAGCTTTCTTTGATGTTATCCAGCAATGTCTCCACCATAACAACTTCTTTGGCCTTACGGAGCTTATCCCGCACCTCGGGATTGATGTAATCCAAAATTATTTTTTGTTCGGGATTGCGAATAAAAACGGCATGGTCACGCCCGTCATAGATGATTTTGGGAGCCGACGGATGCTGATGTTTGGCTTCTACAAAAAAATAGATGTCCCCCTCCGCTCCTTCCGCTATCAAAAAATTCTTTTCCGTAATGTATTCTGACATCGGGCATTCTCCCTAACTAGCGGCGGCATGCAACCTTGCGATTGATTAACTCCTGCGTGAAAGCCTTGTTTACAACCGTATTGTCATTACCGCTTTGAGAATGGTTACGAGCCATATTTGCCTTTGTGCGAGCCATATTTACAATCATATTGGCTTTTTTGCGCAGATTTTTGAAACCATTGTCGAATTTGCTTTTTAAATCCGCTTTTTTGAGCTGGTCTGCTTTTTGGTCAATATAACGGGCACCGGCTGTCGTCAGATGATAAACCAACGAATGTTTCCCGTCAGAGACCATTCCCAAAGCAGTTAAAGCTGACGCTCCGCCAAGAAAGAGGTTGTTAGCCTCGGGGGCATCCATACCCGTGCCATAAACGGCGCCCAACATTGCGGTTCCCATAAGTACGTGGCGGTAAGAAACCTTAGAATTATCCTTTATCGGTTTGTTCATCGAATTGTCTAAAGCATTCATGGTTTTGGTTACAAAGGTTTCTGCCTTACCCATTTTTTGTTCTGTCATAGCAAGCTCCTAAACATCTGCTTTTCAAACTGCGTTAAGAATACCACTTTGGACAAAATTTGTCAATTAAAAAGCATAAATTTATTTTTTAACAACTATAATCATAGATTGATTAAACATTGTTTAAAGTAAAAAGCAAAAAGAATCCCCAATCCGCAACGGACGGGGATTCTTTTTTACAGCAGAAACCGGTTAGACTGCCGTTTCGGGCCAGTTGACCAAGTTATTGAGGAAATTTTCAACATAATCGGGACGGCGATTCTGGAAATCAAGATAATAAGCGTGTTCCCAGACATCTATATTAATCAACGGTTTGATGCCGCGGGCTATCGGCGTATCGGCATTGGCGGTTTTCATAATTTCCAGCTTGCCGTTATTTTCGACCACCCAAGCCCAGCCGCTGCCGAATTGGGTAACCGCAGCATTTTTAAGTTCTTCTTTAAACTTATCATAAGATCCGAAATCACGTTTTATCATATCCGACAATTTGCCTTTGGGTTCACCCCCGCCCAAAGGCGACATGGAATTCCAAAAGAACTCGTGATTAAACACCTGTCCGGCATTGTTAAAAATCCCCTGAAACTCGGGATTGCCGTATGTCTTCTGGATAATCTCCACCAAAGACATAGATTCAAACTCCGTTCCCTTGATGAGCTTGTTCAGATTGTCAACGTAAGTTTTATAGTGTTTACCATAGTGAAACTCCATAGTCGTCTGAGGCATAAAAGGCTCTAAAGCGTCTATGGCGTAAGGAAGAGGTTTCATCTCGAACATAAGCAATACTCCTGTCAGCGCAGTCTTGCGCGGGGTTAATAAAAAACTACTTCTTCTGATGCTTTATATAGGCATTGGTTCCGATTTCATCAAGCATTTTTTGCTCTTTGGCGTCAAATTCATGCCGTTCTGCAGTTTGACGATGTTCATCAACAATTTCAAAGGTTTTTTGCTCTTTAAACATATCGGCGATTTTATCACGTATTTCGGCAATCCGGCGGCGGACCGCCTCCAGACGTCCTTCCAAATCATCCTTTAGTCGGAGATAACGTTTGACATACAGGCCGAAGTCCCCAATGCCGGCGTGCTCGCGGGCAAATGCCTTTTCTTCTTCAAACCGGCGGTTCAGCGCGGCAATGTCATTTAGAATCTGCTCTTCTTTGTTTTGCTGCTCGACCATCAGCTTGCGCTGTTCGTCTATATTGAATTTTTGGATACGGGTCAGCGTTTTCAGCGAAGACTTCATTTATGCCTCCGTTTCAGGCTTCCGCCGCATACGGAATAGACAATATCTGCTCCAACTGCTGATAACATTCAGGCAACGTAAAACGCTCCTGTTTTCCCTGAGAAAGGAATGCCTCAATTTTAGGATAGTAAAAAATTGCCTCATCCACTTCACGGTTGGATCCTTTTTTATATGCACCGAGACGAATAAGCTCAGCCATATCCTCATAGGCGGAAATGTATTTGCGGGCTTTGGCAACCAGGGCGTACTCCTCTTTCGTGTCACAATCGGGCATGGTACGCGAGATGGAACGCAGAATATTAATTGCCGGATAACGGTTGCGCTCGGCAATGGCGCGGTCAAGGACGATATGTCCGTCCAAAATGGAACGAACGGCATCGGCAACCGGTTCATTATGGTCATCGCCGTCAACCAAAACCGTAAACAATCCGGTGATGGTACCGTTGCCGGAACCGGGACCGGCACGCTCCAGCAAGCGCGGCAGTTCGGCAAACACGCTCGGCGTATATCCTTTTGAAGCGGGAGGCTCGCCAACGGACAGAGATATTTCTCGCTGGGCCATGGCAAAACGGGTGATGGAGTCCATCATACACAAAACGTCTTTATTCTGATCTCTAAAATACTCGGCAACCGCCATTGCAACATAAGCGGCCTGACGGCGCATTAACGGGCTTTCGTCAGAAGTGGCCAAGACCAGTACCGATTTTTCCAACCCTTCAGCTCCCAGCACATCTTCCACAAACTCTTTGGCCTCACGGCCGCGCTCGCCAATCAGTCCGATGACCGAAACGTCAGAAGAAGTATGACGCGCCATCATTGACATCAGCGTTGATTTGCCAACGCCGGAGCCGGCAAAAATACCCATACGCTGACCTTTGCATATGGTCAAAAAGGTGTTTACCGCCTTAACGCCCAAATCCACCTTGCCTTTAACGCGATCGCGGAATTGTGCCGGCGGGGGCGACGATTTTATAAAATAAGGCTTATCCCCTTTAATCAGCGGACCTTTGCCGTCAATCGCCTCGCCAAAGGCGTTGATAATGCGGCCCAGCCAAGACGGATGAGGATAAATTACCGGTTTGGCATTCTCCACATCGACTCGGCAACCCAGACCGATACCCTCCAGGGAGGCATAGGGCATTAATAAAAGCTTGTCTTCTTTAAAGCTTACCAACTCACAAGGAATTATTTTGCCGTTGGTGCTGGTAACATGACAACGGTCGCCGATTGAAAGCCGGGTACGAATACCGCTGACTTCAATAAAGAGTCCCTGTACGCCGGTCACTTTGCCAAAATAGGCCCCCTCTTCCAGCTTGTTGACTTCGTGAAGTATGTTTTCAATCAGTTCTGACAAAAAATTTCCTTTACCTTAATTTTAGAAATATACCAAATTTATATATTTGTTATATTAATTCATCTTGGATTAAATATACATCTTTATGCGGATTTTTCAGCCTTTTTAAATTTTATTAACAAAATTCTCACCTGTTTTATGTCCAGGCCCTGCAAATAATTATTTACTCTTTCGCAAATATTTGATAGAATAAACTCAGGAACAACAGGTTCCGGGTTTTTAACTGTCAAAGGACGAAAACGATGAGATATTCAAGTTTATTGGCTTTGTG
>OJOH01000134.1_pt1 | contig 65769 bp, 75 predicted proteins | sample 1598201 | NCBI WGS metagenome assembly OJOH01 (sample SAMN03922462, study PRJEB24848) | human gut metagenome | isolation source: stool sample | host: Homo sapiens | place: Germany | collected 2009-11 | reverse complement strand
TGAGGGTCCACCTGTTCCCATACCGAACACAGAAGTTAAGCTCAGTGGTGCCGAAAATACTTGGCTGGTGACGGCCCGGGAAGATAGGGAGATGCCAACACAAAGCATACACCCAAACGGGTGTTTTGCTCTATATTCCTCCATAGCTCAGTCGGTAGAGCGCATGACTGTTAATCATGATGTCACTGGTTCGAGCCCAGTTGGGGGAGCCACAACAGAGTAGTCTTTTGACTACTCTGTTTTCTTTTTTATCTAAATTTACTGCTAAATCGGGCGAGAAGGTGAGTGTTAAAAAAAGGCTCAATTTCAATAGTTGGGGAAATTCGGAAAATAGAATAATAATTACAAGCGACAGCGAATTAAGCTGTCGCTTGTTTTGTTGTAGAATTAATATGTTTATGAACATACGCCTGACTATAAATCTTAAAATATCACCGCGGGCATGGTGCCAAACTTTTTAATCTATCTTTTATTACATTGACATTTTCAACCATACAATAGACAATAATACATATATATGTTATGATAATCATATAACTAATTTTAAATGAGGAATACATAATGGTAAAACGTTCATATTATTCAAATGACATTCAAAGTTTTCTAAATCAAGATAATTACAGTATATTTGGCGAAATAACAACGAATGACCAGTTTTCTGCTGAGGACTTACAAAAGAATACTTGGAATAGAGAAATTGAAATTTTGAAGCGAGAGTTATCTCAGTTTTTAGATGGACATATTATATTTGAATATACCATTCCACGAATAGGTAATCGAATTGATAATATTGTTATTTATAAAGGAATAATTTTTCTGTTAGAATTTAAAGTTGGTGAAAAGAAATACCCTTCATATGCTATTGAACAAGTAACTGACTATGCTTTCGATTTAAGTTGTTTTCACAAAGAAAGTCATAACAGACTTTTAGTTCCAATTTTAATTTCCACTAAGGCTCACAGCGTAAAACAAGAAATTCGGATTTCAAAAGATAATGTTTTAGAAACGATTTGTTGCAACGAATACGAAATTGCCAAATACATAACAGAAGTTTCTTTAAAATTTATTCAGGATGGAATCATACCTAATGATTGGATTAACTCTCTTTATATGCCAACACCGACGATTATAGAGGCTGCACAGGCCTTGTATCTCGGTCACAATGTTGAAGATATTTCGAGAAATGATGCAAGTGCGAAAAATCTTAATCAAACTACTAAAGCGATCAATAAAATTATAGATTATAGCAAAGCTCATAACAGAAAATCAATTTGTTTTATTACAGGTGTTCCGGGTGCAGGAAAAACTCTTGCAGGTCTTAATATAGCTGTAGAAAGGCAGAAAATAGCTGAAGATGAGCATGCTGTATTTCTCTCGGGCAATGGGCCGCTTGTTGATGTTTTACAAGAAGCACTTGCTCGTGATGATGCAAAGAGAAATCATATTTCAAGAAAAGAAGCCTTCAGAAAGGTAAAAGAATTTATACAAATTATTCATCATTTTAGGGATGACGCAATATCTGTTGATACTCCTCCTGTTGAAAAAGTTGCAATTTTCGATGAAGCTCAACGAGCTTGGGACGAACAAAATTTGACTGATTTTATGAAAAAGAAGAAACATATTGAAGATTTTAATATGTCAGAACCTGAATTCCTGATTAGTATATTAAACCGTCACAATGATTGGGCAACAATAGTATGTTTAATCGGTGGCGGTCAAGAAATCAATAAGGGTGAATCGGCCGGTATTTATGGATGGTTTGATTCATTGAGAAATAATTATCCAAACTGGGACATTTATGTTTCAGATAAAATCACTGATGACGAATATTCCAAAGGCCATAATTTTGCCGAAATGACGAAAAATATGAATGTAAACATAATTGAAGATTTGCACTTAGCCGTTTCGTTACGTTCATTCAGAAGTGAAAATGTTTCAAATTTTGTAAAGGCTCTTCTTGATGTTGATATTGATACTGCTAAAAGATTGTATGAGCAGTTTAACAATGATTATCCTGTCTTTGTGACTCGAAATCTAGACAAAGCAAAACTATGGGTTAGAAGTCAGGCAAAAGGATCGCAAAGATATGGGCTTACTGCAAGCTCAGGTGCCAAAAGACTCAGAAAATACGGTATATGGGTTCAAAATAAAATTGAAGCCACGAATTGGTTTTTAAACGGTAAAAACGATGTTCGTTCATCATTTCATTTAGAGGAAACCGCAACAGAATTCGACATTCAAGGTCTTGAACTTGATTGGACAATTGTTTGTTGGGATGCAGATTTAAGATTTGAAAACGGTGATTTCAAACATCTGAAATTTGTTGGCACAAAATGGCAAAATATAAAATCTGCAGATAATATCCTTTATTTAAAAAACGCTTATAGAGTCCTCCTGACGAGGGCAAGACAGGGATTTGTTATTTTTGTACCGACAGGTGATGAAACTGATATGACCGCAAAACCGGAATATTATGACGGAATTTACCGGTATTTGAAAAGTGTAGGAATCAAAGAATTGGAATAACATTATCGTTCAGAGGCTGAATTTGAAGTAAATAATATAAGATACTCACGAAAAAGGAATGTTTAAGGCGCTACTTTTATAAAAACTTGCTTTGCTATTAAACTCCAAAACCCTGCCTGTATTTCTAATAGCACTATTTGCCGCCGCATAAACCTTTTGTTTCTCGTTTTTCCAAACAGCTTTTTGAGAGGTACTTTTACCAAATCCGTAAACTTGCGAGCGTGAACCGTCAGGAAGTAATCCTGTTTATTTACAAAAGCTATTCAGTTCTGACTCCTGCCGTTTCAACTTGCTTGAATAGTGGCTGAAAATTTTTTCTAATTTTTGTAATAGTTCTTCGTCAGAGGGGTTATTCAAAGCCTCATCACAAGCGGCAAGTATTCGTTTTGTTTCACGAATTTTGCGTTCAAAAGCTCTTTGTTGTTGTTCTGTCTCATACAGCGTGTGCATTGAGCCGTCGGGATATTCAATGTTTTTAGCATTAAGTTCTTCGATGTCTTTGGCTGAGTACATTCGAGCAGAACCCTAAGAGCTTTTCTGTAAAATATCTGTAGAGCATATTTTGTCCTCCGTTTCAGGTTTTTAAGCAATTCCTTTTAACGGATTTTGGCAAAATATGCTCTACTTTTTTTACTTTTTATTTGCAGCTCTTTTTCTGCCCTAACTTTTATTATAGAGCAATATTTGAAATAGAAGGGCATTGATGAGGGTTATGGTTACGCTCCGCAAGCAATTGGCGGGGCAGAAATCTTTTGATTTTAAAAATGTATAATACGATATACTGATAGTAGTATGTTATACTATGCAAAATATATAGAAAGTATACCGAAATTGTATAACTGAATAAAATATACTAAAAATAAGGATAAAATAACTTAAAGATATTGAAAATAACTATAGTATGTGCTAAAATTAGACAAAAGAAAAGGATTCGGAAAACCGAATCCTCAAATCACACACTGTGATGGTTGCCTAAGCAACGGATAGAATAAATGTTTATTTGAACTCATAGTGTAAATCCAATAAGGTAATTAGATTATCTTAATAATATTACAAAATAAATACTTTGTCAATAGAAAAGGAGGAAATTTATGAAGAATTTTAATGACGATTATTATGTAGGATTTGATATAGGAACGGATTCTGTCGGATATGCAGTAGCCGATACAGATTACAATCTCTGCAAATTTAAAGGCAATGCTATGTGGGGTGTTGATCTGTTTGAGGAGAGTAATTCAGCTGCCGAGAGAAGAACTCTTAGATCGGCACGAAGAAGAGGCTTGAGAAAAAGAAACCGTATTGAATGGCTGCAAATGCTTTTTGATGAGGAAATTTCAAAAGTTGATAATGCTTTTTATCAGAGATTAAAAGAAAGTTGTCTGTATCTTGATGACAAATCATCAAATGTTCCGTATGCGGTTTTTGCAGACGGTAATTACACCGATAAAGAATTCCATACAGACTACCCTACAATATATCATCTTAGAAAAGAATTGATTAAGAGCTCACAACCACACGATATAAGACTTGTATATCTTGCGTTACATCATATTATAAAACACAGAGGACATTTCTTGTTTGATAATATGGGGTCTGATTTTGAAAGTGAATCCTCGTTTGAAGCTCTTTTTGACGATTTAAAACTTTACTTAAAAGAAGAATGTGAAATTGAATTTGAGTGCAATGATTCGTTAAGATTTTCAGAAATATTAAAGGACAAAACATTGAAGAAAACTGCAAAATCGTCCGAATCGTACAAGCTTTTCGGTTACAGTAAAAGAAATAATCCATATGAAACCGCTTTGATAGATTTGATGTGTGGCAGAAAGGTTAAATTTTCCGATATGTTCGGTGATAAGTCGTTTGACAGTGAGGAGGTAAACGGTATTACCTTTGAAAGCGGTTATGACGATAACGAAAATACATACCGTGATTTGTTACAAGAAAAGTTTGAACTTATCGAAAAAGCAAAGGCGGTTTATGACTGGGCAATTCTTGCAGATATTTTGAACGGTGAAAAGTATATTTCATTTGCCAAAGTCAAAACATACGAAGAACATAATTCTGATTTGAAAATGCTCAAAGATTTCGTTAAAGAGAGATGTAAATCGTTATATGGCGAAATCTTTAGAATTACAAAGGACAAGCTTGATAACTACACGGCATATTGCGGAAAGTACAAAGAAAACGGCAGAAACGGTGTGATTCAGTATCGTACAAATCAGGCGGATTTCTGCAAATATCTGAAGAAAAAGTTTGAAAAGCTTGACAAAACAGGCTATGAAGAAATGTTTGATAAGATTGAAAACGGCACATTTATGCCGAAAATTGTCGTAAAAGACAACGGCGTTATTCCTATGCAGGTGAATAGGAGTGAGCTGAAAGCAATTCTGAAAAATGCTTCAACTTATCTTGAATTTCTTAATAAAAAAGATGAAAACGGAATTTCTGTAAGTGACAAGATAGTCAAAATTTTTGAATTCAGAATACCGTATTATGTAGGTCCGCTGAATAATCACAGCCTAAAATCCTGGCTTGTCAGAAGTGATGAAAAAATATATCCGTGGAATTTTGACAGTGTTGTTGACATAGAGCAATCGGCAGAGAATTTTATAAATAATCTGACTTCAAAATGTACATATCTTCCAACGAAGGATGTAATACCTAAGAATTCGATTTTATACAGTGCTTTTACGGTTCTTAATGAACTGAATAATTTAAGACTTGACGGAAAAAAGCCTGATGTAAGTCTTAAACAGGCAATATTTAATGACTTGTTTATGACGCATAAAAAGGTCAGAAGAAAAGATTTGCTAAATTATCTAAAAAGCGAAAAAGGTATTACGCCCGATATCACAGGCATTGACGGTGATTTTAAGTCAAGTATGCGTTCTGCAATTGAAATGTCACAGTTTAATCTGACCGACAGCGAAAAAGAGGACGCTATAAAAGCTATAACTGTATTTGGCGATGATAAAAAACTTTTAAGAAAGCGTTTAAAAAGGCAGCTCGGTTCAAAATTATCTGATGAAGATATAATGAGAATTTCTAAACTCAAATACAAGGATTGGGGAAGATTATCAAAGGAGTTTCTTACCGAAGTTTATAATGTCGATAAAAATACAGGCGAGTTGCAATTTAACATTATCCATGCACTATGGCAGACAAATGATAATCTTATGGAGCTGCTTGGCTCAAAATACGGTTTTGAACAGAGCAGACAATACTATCTTGACGGTATTCAGACAGGGCAAAGCCTTGAGAAAATGGTGGAGAATCTCTATATTTCTCCTGCGGTAAAACGACCTGTGTATCAGTCTTTGAAAATTATGCATGAAATCAACAAAATTCAAGGTCATGCACCTAAAAAGATATTTGTTGAGATGACAAGAAAAGACGGTGTGAAAGGCGACAAAGGTCGTAAAGAGTCAAGAAAGACCAAGCTTGTAGATTTATATAAAAAGTGCGGTGAGGATTCGGGTGAACTCTGGGAATCTCTTGAAAAAACACCTGATGATGAATTTAAAAGAGACAGGCTGTATTTTTACTATACTCAATTCGGCAAGTGTATGTACACGGGAGAACCGATAAATCTGTCGGAATTGTACAATCAAAACATTTACGATGTGGATCATATTTTCCCTCGTTCAAAAGTTAAAGATGACAGCCTTGATAACCGTGTCCTTGTAAAGAAACAGGTTAATGCTCACAAGGATAATACATATCCGCTTGACAGTTCAATTCGTGAAAAGATGAAAGGCTTCTGGCATTTGCTTATTGATAAAGGTCTTATTAGCAAGAAAAAGTACGAGAGGCTTACAAGGGCAAATGAGCTTTCTGACAGCGAACTTTCAGATTTTATTGCAAGACAGATTGTTGAAACATCTCAATCAACAAAAGCAGTTGCGTCACTTTTTAAAGAATTGTATCCCGATACTGAAATTGTGTATGTAAAAGCATCTTTGGTAAGTGAATTTAGAGATGAAAGCAGGGGATTTGGATTTTTAAAATGCAGAGAAGTAAACGATTTTCACCATGCAAAAGATGCCTATCTAAATATTGTTGTCGGCAATGTGTATAACGAACGCTGTACACACAACAAATCCATATTTATAAAAGGTTTGCAGACTAAAACATACAGTCTTAACAAAATGTTCAGTTTTAATACACCGAACGCATGGTCAATTGATGATAATAAGTCAATCAAAATTGTCAGAAAGACTATGAATAAGAACAATATCCGTTTTACAAGGTATGCATTCGCCAAAAACGGTGAACTTTTCAAGAGAAAACCCCTTAAAAAAGGAAGAGGACAGGCTCCATTAAAGCAGAACTCTCCGCTTTCGGATATCAGTAAGTATGGTGGATATGACAAGCCGACATCCTCATATTTTTCATTTGTTAAATACGAGGGCAAAAAGGGCAAAGAAATGCGTCAGCTTGTTGCAATTGATTCTTACATTAAGGCTCGGTATGAAGCAAATCCTGAAAAATATCTGAGTGAAACTCTTGGCTTGAAAAATCCTGTGGTTCTGATTCCCGTTGTAAAATATAATGCCTGCATTGAAATTGACGGTTTCAGAATGCATATAAGTGCAAAAACTGATAAGCGAATACAATACAAACCTGCTATGCAGTTAACAGTTAGTTATGATACAGAAAAATATATCAGAAATGTTGTTAAGTTAAATTCCAAGCCTGAAAATTACAATATTACAGAGCTTGACAAAGTGAGTACCGATGAGAATTTGAAGTTGTTTGATATTTTAACCTCTAAAATGACAGATACAATTTTAAAAGTTAAATTCGGTGATATGGGTGTTAAAATCGCATCTCACCGTGATGTTTTTGAAAAATTGGATGTAAGAAAACAATGTTTCGTTCTTGCAGAAATACTTAAAATCATACATTGCAATATATTAGAGGGAGATTTAACATTTATAGGAGGAGCAAAACAGTCAGGCTCAATTAAAATGAGTTCTGTCATATCAGGAATTAAAGGTGTAAAGTCGATTTATCTTGTTCATCAGTCGGTAACAGGTTTGTTTGAGAAGAAGATTGATTTGTTACATATGTAAGTTATCAGAAAAGAGGAAATTTAGATGAGTTGGAGAACGGTAGTAATTACGAAAACATCCAAGCTGGATTACAGCATGGGACACCTTGTTGTGATTGATAATGATTTGTGCGAATTTTATTGACATTCATTATACAAATGTTATAAAATAACCTTATAGATTTGCCGTGCACAGTATAGTGGGTGCATTTTATTCCCAATTTGAGGTTTGAGAATAGTGTAAATCTATAAGGTAGTAAAACAAGCCAGTTAACATCTGTCATTACGGCAGAGTTTGAGAATAGTGTAAATCTATAAGGTAGTAAAACCACACGGTAAGCGTTGTCTACTGAAAGACCGTTTGAGAATAGTGTAAATCTATAAGGTAGTAAAACTGTCCCTTGCGTAGGGACAACCAAAAGCACGTTTGAGAATAGTGTAAATCTATAAGGTAGTAAAACAATACATAGCATAATAAATGCGTACATCGCGTTTGAGAATAGTGTAAATCTATAAGGTAGTAAAACAAGAAGGCTATCCGATGTTTCAGTGTTTTGTTTGAGAATAGTGTAAATCTATAAGGTAGTAAAACTGTTAATGCTCCGGTTGCTGCGCTCATTGCGTTTGAGAATAGTGTAAATCTATAAGGTAGTAAAACACAAATGTTGCACCGTATGTAACATCAATTGTTTGAGAATAGTGTAAATCTATAAGGTAGTAAAACCGCTTTGAAGTATCAGAAGCATAACAACCGTTTGAGAATAGTGTAAATCTATAAGGTAGTAAAACTTAACTGTATCATCGTTCAGGATACGCTTGGTTTGAGAATAGTGTAAATCTAATTAGGGTACAAATTTTACTCGTGGACTGTGAAAAAACAGCATTGCAAAAAACAATAAGGCACATAACCGTTATCACTTTCGGTTATGTGCCTTTTGTAGTTTAATAAGTTTGTTAAGAATACCACGATTGATTACAGTCCAAAACAAGGAAGATTTCAGTGCGTTAATTCCAAAGTAAGTTCCACCATTAAAGTTACTTTGGGGATTAACTATGTACTTTTTTGTTTAAGTTTGCGGTAAATATGAATTGTATAATCCGTTTTATTGTGTTATTATGTAGTAAAATGGTGTGCAACATTGGTGTTTTGAAAAAATTATGTTGCTGAAATTAAACTTGAAATAACTGACGGGTGGCATATGGTTCGCAAAGTTGACAAAACAAAGCTTCTGACTGTTGTCGGGATAATTATATTCCTGTTTGGAGGTGCGGTGAGAATTTTTTCTCATCTTACTTCCTCGGCGGACAATTATATTGAAAATTTTGATGTTATTATCTTTTCGGGGCTTATTATAGGCTGGGGTGTGTCTGTTGCATATCGCATTGTTCAGAAGAATATACGAATCTGCCTTGTGATATCTGCGGCGCTTATGCTCTTGTGGATGGCTCTTCGTGCCATAAAATACAACAGCCCTGCCGATATCAACACATACGGACGGTATCTTTGGTATTCATATTACATAGCAATGGTGTTTTTGCCGCTTATGATGTTTTTTGCAATGCTGAATATCGGTAAGCCCGAAAATACAAATAACCGAAAATATCTTTTGATTATACCTGCCGCCGTTCTTGTGCTGCTTGTTATGACAAACGATTTTCATCAGCTTGCTTTTGTATTTGAACCCGATTTTCACAATTGGAACAAACAATACAGTTACGGTCCTGTTTACTATGTAATTGCAGTGTGGATTTTTATACTTGTACTTTCGTCAATTGTGCTTTCAATAAATCGATGCAGAATTTCCGCAACACGCAAAAAGCTGTGGATTCCGATTGTAATAATTCTTGTTGCAATAATTTACACGCTCTGGAATAATCTGAATCACGGATATTCGGGACTTAGAATTTACAATGTTCCCGAGGTGTTCTGTTTTGCATCAATTGCTTTGTGGGAAAGCCTTATTCAGATAGGTCTTGTGCCGTCAAATACGGGTTACGGCGATTTTTTCAATGCGTCAAATCTTAACACTCTCATATTTGACAATGAGGGCAATGTGAAATATCGCTCAAAAAACGCAACAAATGTTTCAAAAGATGTTGTTCTGCAAAACGGTAACAGTGTTGTAATTGATGAAAATATAATTCTTAAAAAGCATAATATAAAAGGCGGTAAGGTAGTTTGGACGGAAGATATATCGGCAATTAACCGAATTAACAGAGAACTTTCGGAAGTAAAAGAGCAGATTTCGGAATACAATGTAATCTTAAAATCAGAGGCAGAGCTGAAAAAACGAAGAGCGGCAGTAACCGAACAGAACAAGCTCTATGACAGTATAACCGAATTTATCCGTCCTCAGCTTTGCGACCTTGAAAATATACTCAAAAATATTGAAAACAACAGGGGAGATATTTCGGTTAATTATGCCGGTGCCTGTGTTGTTAATGTCTACATCAAGAGAATAAGCAATCTGCTCATTATGGCAAAAAGCAGAAAAATGCTGAATGCTTTTGAGCTTGAAAACAGTATCCGAGAACTTGCCGAGTACATTTCTGTTTACGGAATTTCGTGTTCGTTTTTCAGTAATGTTTCGGGAGAAATTTCAGCCGAAAAAACGATTGCACTTTTTAAATTCATCGGGATTTTTATAAGGCATATAATGAACTGCACAGATGCGTTGCTGTTTAATTTAAAAGTCCATGAGAGATTTATTGATTTAAAAATCAACTGTGACAGCAAAAATGAAATGAAAATTCCCGATGATTTACTTGACGATATTATAAAACTCGGCGGAAATGTCACCACGGAATATGACGCCGACACGCTGTTTGTGTTTGTTCGTATGCAAAGCGGAGGTGATGACATATGACATCCATCCTTGAAATGCGTTCGTTTGTTTGTGTTATATTGATGAGTGTGCAATTTGTTGTTGCCTGTGCGGCAATATACAACGCAACGCAATCTTTTCTTTATAAAATCAGGTTGTGGAAACCGATTTCAGCGGTTATAATTGCAGTAATCTCTTTGACAATGTTTTTGGTAAGCACTCATGTCTTGAGTAAAATATATTATGATAACCAAATTAATAAAATGGCTGAATTTTTTGGCAGAATGCCGTTTGCTCTGTCTGTCGGCATAACGGCATATTGTGCTGTAATGTCTGTGTACATAACGGTAAGGCTTCATCATTGCAGGAATACCGATATTACCGCAATGTCAATTAAAGAAAGCTTTGACGGCTTGCCGACAGGACTTTGCTATTTTGACGAAAACGGACTTGTTGTATTGAAAAATAACCTTATGGAAAGCATATGCCTTGAACTTACGGGTGAATCGCTTAATGTTGCAATGCCATTCAGAGAGAAGATAAACGAGGCTTCTCAATATGAAAATGACGGGGCATTTACAGTCAGATTAAAGGACGGCAGGGTTTTCAGCTTTTCGTTGTCGGAAACGGAAATTTTTTCAAAACCGTATTTTCAGCTTGCGGCAACCGATATAACAGAGTTTACAAAGCTTACATCAACCTTGGAATATGAAATAGGCGAGTTAAAAAAGGTTAATGCTCATCTGAAAAAATACAATGAAATGGTCTGTGACCTGACAAGAGAAGAAGAAATTCTTCGCACAAAAGAGATAATTCATGACAGGCTCGGTAGTACGCTGATAACAACAAGAAGATATCTTGAAAACGGCACTCTGTCTGAAAATAACAGTAAATTACTTGAAATGTGGAAAAACAATATTTCTGTTCTGAATACCGCAGAGAATGATTGCAAAGACGAAAACTTTGCTAAGGATATTGAAAATGCCGCAAAGCTTGTCGGAATAACGCTTGAAACAGTCGGAAATCTTCCGACTGATAACAATGCGGTTGCACGGGTTCTGACTTTTGCAACAATGCAATGCCTTAACAATGCCGCAAGACACGCAAAAGCAGATAAAATGATTCTTGAAAGTCTTGACGACGGTGAAAAATATATTTTTAAATTTGCAAATAACGGCAGAAAACCGCCTCAAAAAATCAATGAGGGCGGCGGACTTTCTTCCGTAAGAAAAAAGGCGGAGCAAATCGGCGGAAGCATGAAAATATCGACTTCCGAAATTTTTGTTCTTGAAATCACAATACCGAAAAGCGAGGTGCTGCAGTATGACAAGAGTGCTGATAGTTGAAGATCAGTCAATGCCGAGAACTTTATTTGAAATGTATGTAAACCAAAGCGAAAACTATACGCTTGCGGGCTCAATAAGTAATGCCGATATGACGGATTATCATTGTGAAAATTCCGATGTTGACCTGATTTTAATGGATATATGCACATCAATGGGAGCAAACGGTCTTGAGGCGGCTGAAAGAATAAAAGCAAAGTTCCCGAAAATTAAGATAATCATTGTTACCTCAATGCCCGAATATTCCTATCTAAAGCGTGCTAAGGATGCAGGGGTTGACAGCTTTTGGTACAAAGAGGTAAGTTCCGAACCTATTATTGAACTTATGGACAGAACAATGAACGGTGAGCGTGTGTTTCCCGACACAACTCCCAAAATTAAATTCGGCAACGCAATGAGTACTGATTTTACCGAAAGGGAGCTTGAGGTTTTGCGTGAACTGACAAGCGGTGATACAAACACGGAAATTGCCAAAAGACTTTACATTGCTCCGGGTACTGTCAAGAACTATATACAGTATATGCTTGAAAAAACAGGCTTTAAGTCAAGAACGGAGCTTGCCGTAAAGGCAAGAGAGGCGGGACTTGTAATCCTTGACGATAGAATTAACGACAAATAAGTACTTTTTTCTGAATATGTGCCGTTTGGCACATATTTTTTTGCTGTTAAAACAGTATAATACAATTACAGGATATAAACTGCTCAGACGGTGAATATCTTTTGTGCAAAACGCTATCTTTGTCCGATTAATAATCAAAGACAAAGGTGCATAAAATTTATTATTTAATGACAGGAGGAAAAACTATGGAGGCAAAAGGTTCAACTTTTCTTAAAGTAACGGGAATCCTTATGATTGTATTCGGTGCTATTGCATTGATTGTGTCAATCATCGCCATTCTCGGTATCGCCGCACTTGCAGCTTTTAACGACGGTACATACGATATGACTATGCTTTATGTCGGCGGCGTTTTCGCGCTTATCAGTGCGGTTGCTGAGTTCGTTGCAGGTATTATCGGCGTTATCAACGCAAAACTTCCGCACAAGGCAAATACATGTATTGTATGGGGCGTTGTTGTTGCGGTTATGTGTATTGCAGGCGAAATTATCAGCATGATAGGCGGATCACAGTTCAATGTATTCTCTCTTATCTGCGGTCTTGCTATCCCTGTACTTTACATTATAGGCGCTGTTAAGAACAAAGCATAATTATTTTATTATTTACCCCCCTTTTTAATTACCCACCGTAAATATTTTTAGCACAAGGTAACAGCTGTCCGAACAATCGGGCGGCTGTGCTTTTTTTGTTTATGTTGTGAAATATGCCGTTTGGCACATTCATATTCTATCGCAAAATTGTACAATATAAGTGAAAGATATAGGTGAAAAGGGGTGATGTCCGTTGAAGAAAATTTTGCTCAGTGTTCAGAATAATTTGCTCAGTGAGGCTATTCAAAATGCCCTTGTAAAGAAGGGAAGATTTTGTATTGAAAATGTTTCACCGAATCAAGACGGGAAAATTCTTGATTTGTGCATTGCAGAAAGAGTTGATGTTTTGCTTATGGATGTCACAAGACTTGCCGATTCAACTATTGAGAAACGGCTTGAGCTTTGTGGAAAAGTAAAGGAATATTTGCCAAGCTGTAAAACGGCTCTGCTCTGTGACGAACAGTCATATCCCGACCTTGCCGACAGGGTTAAACAGGCAAAACAATTCGGAAAAATAAGCTCGTTTTTTTATTCATCCGTAACGGCAGATTATCTTGCCGCCGCACTTGACGCACTTTAAAAAGGAGGTACTGTTTATGGGTATATTTGACAGCTTAAAAAATATGACAAATCAGACTGTAAAAAACAATGTTTCAAAGGCCGTTTCGGGAGCGGTAAACAATGCGATGCACAAAAGCAAAACATTTGTATTTGCCGATTATCCGAAAAATGCAGATGAACTCAAAAAAATGCCGGAGCTTGACTTTTCGTCACCTCTTTCAACAGCGGCATTTGCAATGCTTGTGTTGCTTGAATATGATGAAAGTCCGGAAAACACAATAGAAATGCTTAATGTATTAAAAGGACCTCAGCCGATGAACGGGATGGATGTTCAGTTTTTGCGTGACAGAATCAAGGGCAGGGGATATATTCCTCGCTCATATTTTGAGGGTTCATCCGTGAAGAACGATTATACACCGAATGTTCCGTACAAAATAACCGTTTCCGAGTATGCATATACCTATCAGAGCGAGGGTTATGCAAAGGTTCAGGTTCAGTCGTCGGGAGCAGACTCACCTCGTCCGATTGAGCTTCGCAGAAAGGGCAATCAATGGTTCTTATGGCGCAATCTTGCACTCTCCGACATACGAACTCCCGCTTCGGATGATCCTTGGGCATAAAGGAGGGATTTTTATGAAAATCAAGAAAAAAGTAAAGCGTATTTCGAGTGTTGTTTTATGCTTTCTCATGCTGTTGACAACACTTCCTATGACAGCCATAACCGCAAATGCGGCGGCTCAGGCTTATATCAAATATATCGACACCGAGGTTTACATAGGAGATGTCCTTAACATTATCGTGGGAGTAAACGGCGGCAGTACAGGCGAAACCTTTACCTATCAATGGCAGGCAAAATATCCGAGCCTAAACTGGGTTAACCTTTCCGATAAAACCGACAGACCCGACTCGAAATTTTCGGGTGTTTTTACAGACCATCTTAAATTTCAGACCTACGCAGAACTTGTAGGACCTGACTCAGGGTGGAAAGATGTTGTCTTTAGATGTAAAGTAACGGGTTCAAAGAGCGGTACTTTTTATTCGGGAAAATGTAACTTTCCGGGACTTCTTGAGAAGACAGAAATTCCTACAATTGGATTTTTAGGCTTGGAGAAACCTGAACAGGGAAAAATCCCCTCAACAACGGCAACTCCGATAAACAGCACTTATTACAGCTTTGATTATATTGAGTGGTATAAGTACGAAAACAACAAAATTAGCAGAAAGCTCGACAGCGGAGAAACTTTTGACAGCGGTATGTATTTTTGTCAGCTATACTTTAATATGAACAGAGGATATGCGGTTGCCAAGAACGCAGTATGTGGTTTGTACAATGGCGACAGTCAGGCGACAATTCTTCAGGATGAAACCACAGGTCAATATTATATTTGGGCATATTACAATGTTCCATATGAATCGCCATCATTTACACATCAGTTCCCTGAGGCAGAAATTATGATTATGAAAGGCAAAGAAGAAATTATATGGGTTGCTGCCAAAAATGCCGCAAGCTATCAGTGGCAGATGAAAGTAAAGAGAAGAACACCCACCGGTATAATAAGAATGTGGAAAAACATAGATGACGACTCATCTACATTAAACCAGTTTTCCTTCAAGGGTACAAAATCAAATACTTTGAGAATCAGACCGAATACGGATTTTGATGAAACTCATTTCAGGTGTGCTGTCACGGGTGAAAACGGTGATGTCATTTACAGTGTATCGGTTAAAGTTACGCAAAAGGTTAAGGCCCGTATTATACTGGATTTAAGAACGGGCGGCTTACCGGATGACACTATTACTATTAAGTTTGATGAATACACTCCTGACGGTGTCTATAATGGCAGCTATACACATGAAACGGTAAACAGTAATGCAAAACCCTTATATGTGTATTATGAAACAGTTCCGGGCAAATATGTCATTACTGTAAGCAAACCGCAATGCGTAACACGGGTATATGAAGTGAATGTTGTTAAGAAAGATGTTAACCTTGTAGTAAAAATTACTGTTCCGTATGATGTCAATATGGACGGTGTTATTAATGTTGTGGACGCAACCTTGGTTCAAAAATACATTGTCGGGCTTGAAGAATTTGACGATTACACTTTAAAAATTGCAGACACAAACGGTGATGGCACAATATCAGTTATTGATGCTACAAATATTCAGAAGAAAATCGTGAATCTTTTGTAAAGGAGAAAGTTTATGGGACTATTTGAAAAGAAATATTGTGACCTTTGCGGTGACAAGGTAAACGCCCTCACAAGGCAAAAGCTTTCAGACGGTTATCTTTGCAGCGACTGTAAGCACAAGCTCAGTTCGCTTTCATCAGGCTGGAAAAACAGAACATTAGCAGATGTTAAAGCTCATCTTGAACAGCGTGAACAGAACAGACAGAAATATTCGGCATTTGTTCAGTCGGCAAGTGCCGGTACAAATGAAAAGCTTGTTGTAGATTTTAATAACAGAAAATTCTATTTTACAATAGGCAGAGATTTCAAAAACAGCAATCCTGAAATTTTTGATTTTTCACAGCTGCAGGACTTTTGGCTTGAGCTTGGATATACAACTCTGCAGGATTCCGACCGTGACGGAATTCCTGATGAGTATGACCGCTATGATAACCGTCAGGGCAGGAACAGCGGTTTTGGCAGTCAGTTTGATACAACAAACTCATTTTCGGGGCAAAACGGTATGCTTGATGTTCCGCTTGCACTTCAGCCGTATGTTCGTGATACAAACACATCGTCATCACCGCAAAGAATATCTTCTTTAAAAGCAAAATTCATCGTAAATCATCCGTTCATAACCGATATATCAATGTATGTTGATTCGTCAATCGGTACTGTAAGGAATGAGCTTATGAGAGCGTTTGATGACGGAATGCAGTTGATGAGACTGTGTGAACAAATAAGGAACGGTATGCAGAACAATATGGGCTATCAGCAAAGCGGAATGTCCATGCAGAACAATATGGGTTATCAGCAGAACGGAATGCCTATGCAGAACAATATGGGATATCAGCAAAGCGGAATGCCTATGCAGAACAATATGGGTTATCAGCAAAGCGGAATGCCCATGCAGAACAATATGGGCTATCAGCAAAGCGGAATGCCTATGCAGAACAATATGGGATATCAGAAGAACGGAATGCCTATGCAAAACAATATGGGATATCAGCAGAACGGAATGCCTATGCAGAGCAACACAGTAAATCAGCAAGTTCCACAGCCGTTTACTCCGCAAAATGCTGCGGCAATTGTTTGCTCGGCTTGCGGATATAAGCCTGACGGCAATCCGCCGAAATTCTGTCCGTTCTGCGGGGCTGCCATGACATAACCAATATGACTTTACGGTCGTTATTTCATAATATTTCCAAACGAAAAATGCGTGTAAAAAAAGAAATTGTATCCGTGAGCTATTCAAAAAATCATTCAAATTTTGACTACTGCTGTTCTTTTTATGTGCGAAAAAAAGGTGTAAATTTCCTTTTTGACGCTATCTGCAAATGCGGTTATATCGCTTTTGAAAATGTTTTGATCGACGAAACGGATATGAGACTGCTGTGTGATACCGCCGAAGACGCATTGGAAATTCTGAAAAAATATAATCCAAAAAACAAAGGACTGACAGTCGATGACGCCACGGTTACAATCGTTGAAATCATATTTTCCGACAAAAACAGTATGTCGGTCAGTATGACGGAACAAACCTTGGATTCGCTCGAAAAAGCGTTCTTTGCCCTTGCTGAAAAATATTGCAAAGATGTTTAATATCTAAAAATAATTGAAAAGCAACCCTATGAAAACGACCCCACGGTAAAATAATCGTGGGGTTGTTTTTTTCTGTAACAGAAAATAAGTGCATTTTTTCTTGCCATTACCGTAGTAATTGTTTATAATTAAGGTATGACAATAAAAGAAGGCATGAACAATGCAAACGATAGATGAGGCACTAAACAAACTGAAAAAATCTGATTTTCGCAGTCGGTTTCATTTAAAGCAAAAGGACATTGACTATATTAATGAAAAGGGAATGAATAAAATCCGCTCCCATGCAGAAGATTTTGTCAGAACACGGCTTGCACCAAAATATATTCCGAATGACGGAAAGCAAACACCCATGAGGGGACACCCTGTTTTTATCGCACAGCACGCCTGTGCCTGTTGTTGCAGAGGGTGTCTTAACAAGTGGTACAGAGTTGCAAGAGATAAGCAGCTTAACGAGGTTGAACAGCAGAAAATTGTAAATCTGCTTATGGCTTGGATTGAAAGAGAATACAACGATTATAATTCCAATAAAGAACGATAGATAAGGGCAAAAAGATGAGTGATAAATTAAGCGTGTTGAAAGATTACTTCGGACACGATTCTTTCAGAGACGGACAGGAACAGATAGTTGACGCTTTGCTTGACGGCAGAGATGCACTTTGCATTATGCCCACAGGTGCGGGCAAGTCTATGTGCTATCAGATTCCCGCATTACTTTTTGACGGGGTGACAATTGTTGTGTCACCTCTGATTTCGCTTATGAAGGATCAGGTCGGCTCACTCGTTCAGTCGGGAGTTCCTGCGGCATACATAAACAGCTCGCTTTCATATCCGCAATTTCTGCGAGTGCTTTCAAATGTTGAACACGGGAAATACAAAATCATCTATGTTGCACCCGAAAGGCTGTTGACTGACGGATTTCTCGACACCTGTAAAAAGATAAAAATCTCAATGGTTGCAGTTGACGAGGCTCATTGCGTTTCACAATGGGGACAGGATTTCAGACCGAGTTACCTCAAAATTATTTCATTTGTTGAAAGCCTTGCAAATCGTCCGATTGTCGGAGCATTCACCGCAACGGCTACAAATGATGTAAAAGAAGATATAAAGAAAATTCTCAGGCTTGAAAATCCGTTTGAAATTACAACGGGATTTGACCGCCCAAACCTTTTCTTCGGTGTAATAAAGTCATCGTCAAAGGACGAAAAGCTTATTGACCTCATTCGGGAGCGTGGCGACAGGTCGGGAATTGTCTATTGTGCAACCCGAAAAAATGTTGAATCTGTCTGCGAATTGCTCTGCGATAACGGCTTTTCGGCGGCAAGATACCATGCAGGTCTTGATGAGTACGAACGCAGGAAAAATCAGGAGGATTTTGTTTTTGACCGAAAAAATATTATGGTCGCAACCAATGCTTTCGGTATGGGAATTGACAAGTCAAATGTTACATATGTAATTCATTACAATATGCCGAAAAACATTGAAAGCTACTATCAAGAGGCAGGACGGGCAGGTCGTGACGGCGGTGAGGCTGATTGTATTTTGCTCTACAGTCCTAAGGATGTTCGTCTAAATCGCTTTATGATTGAAAATTCCGAGGGCAACGATGAACTTACAATTGAAGAAAACGAGCAAATTCGTGAGCGTGATTTTGAACGCTTAAAATATATGACCTTTTACAGCACAACAAACGATTGTCTGCGTGGATTTATTCTGCGGTATTTCGGCGGTGAAAAGAAGGCTTACTGCGGAAAATGCTCCAACTGCCTTTCAGTTCACAAGCTTGTTGATGTCACAATTGACGCTCAAAAAATTATGTCGTGTATTGCAAGAACAGGACAAAGGTACGGCAAAACCGTGATTTGTGATGTGTTAAGGGGCAGTAAAAGCGAGAAAATTCTAAAAGCTGAGCTTAACAATCAGTCAACCTACGGAATAATGAAAGAGGTTACGGCAAGGCATATTTTCGGCACAATTGACTTTCTTGCCGAAAAGGAGTATATTTCAGCCGACAATGAAACCGAGGTTCTAAAACTTTTGCCAAAGAGTCGAGATGTGCTTTTCGGACGAGAACGGCTTGTGATGAAGAAAGTTGAAAACTCCGAAAAGGTTGTCAAAACGCACCGCCCCGAAGTGCCTGTCAATTCCGAATTACTTGACGCACTCAAGGCTTTGCGAAAAGGCATTGCATCCAAAAAGAGCGTTCCTGCTTATGTTATTTTTACCGATGCAACGTTGATTGATATGTGCAAAAAATGTCCCGAAACACCCGATGAAATGCTTGAAGTTTCGGGTGTGGGCAGAACAAAGCTTGAAAAATTCGGAAAACAATTTCTTGAAGAAATCGCAAAATTCAGATAACTTCATATACTGTTAAAGGATGAACGAATTCGTTTGTCCTTTTCTTTTTCAATTTTCAAAATTGTATTGAAATAATTAGTACAAAGTTGTACAATAGTTACAGAGAGAAAACAGATTGGAGGCATTTGTATGGCTGACATATTTGATTACATAAGTCGAAGAGGCGATTTGACATTTGAACAGGACGGTTTTAACGAGCTTGACGCACTTGTGCTTTCACGGCTTTCATATCTTCCTTTTGACGGTGCGGTATCGTCCTGCCTGTTTGATGAAATTACCCTTGAACAGGCGGCAATGCGTGTGTTTGCAACCGATGATTACGAGAAAAATCTATTGTGGAAGGGTGATGCCGACCTTTTGAAAGCGACGGCAGAGAGCAAGAGATTCGGCAAAATTCTTGTTTCGGGGTATGTAAACGAGGTTGAGTCCGATGTGAGTATGCAGTTTTCCGCAATCACTTTTGAATTTCTCAAAAAGAATTATTTTATTTCATACAGAGGAACGGATAATTCTCTTGTCGGCTGGCAGGAGGACTTCAATATGTTCTTCACATTTCCGTTGCCGTCACAGAAAAAGGCTCTTGATTATTTTGAAAAGGCAGTCCGTATGCTCAACGGAAAATTCATTCTGGGCGGTCACTCAAAGGGCGGAAATCTTGCGGTTTATGCCGGTGCTTTTACCGATGATAATTCAAGAAATCACATTGATTATATTTACAATTTTGACGGACCGGGGTTTTCTCTTGACAAAATCAGGGACAGCGGATTTTATGAAATCGACGACAGAATCTACACCTTTGTTCCGCAGTCGAGCATTTTCGGCATGATGTTTGAGCATGAGGAGAGTTACACAATTGTAAAGAGCAATCAAAAAGGTTTTCTCCAACACGATGTCTATTCGTGGGAGATTGAGCTGAACAGGCTTGTCAGACTGAAAAGCACTACAAATTTCAGCGTTTTCTTTGACCACACGCTGAAAGAATTTGTTGAATCGCTGACAATTGCTCAAAGACGGGAGTTCACAAAAGAGGTTTTTGCACTTTTGTCGCTGACTGAAACCGCAACCTTTAATGAGATGCTGAAAAATCCGCTTAAAAACACGGGAACAATCCTAAAATCCTTTGCAGGTCTTGACAGCAAAACAAGAAATATGCTTCTGAAAACAATCTTCGCATTCGTTAAAAGTGCCAAAAATAATTTTTCCGACATAACAGGCGGTCAGAACAAAATTACCGTCAGTTAATTATAAAAAAGCTCATATATGCTCCGATACTTTTTAGCGTCGGAGCATTTTCTTTGCAAAAAATCATTTGTCAAGACGAAATTCCCGTTTTGTCAATTGACACTTTTGGAATTTGTATTGTTATTATCTTGCTTATTTTGTATAATATAACCATAAATAACGGCAACACAATCTAAAACACAAACAAAATTAAACAACAAAATAACTGGAGGTAATTCTATGAAAAAGACTAAACTAAAACACCGCACAAGAAAATTCATAAGCTTTGCACTTGCAGTTTGCTTGCTGACGGGAATGCTTTCGGTAACGGCTTCTGCTTTAACGCAAAACGAGGCCGGTTATGCAGGTTTGTACAATAAAGTTCCGTCAAGCAACGGCTCGGGTTATACTTACCGATTCCTTTCTGCAAATACAATTGCAATCACAGACTACAAAGGCTACGATACCGAGGTAACCATTCCGTCAAAAATTGACGGCTATACCGTTACAGGTGTTGAATATATGGATACCTCAAATGTCAGAAAGATTGTAATGCCCGACACGGTTACATATATCGGTGAAAGTGCATTTGCCGACAGCAGTGACGGTGTTCCCCTTGAAGAAGTAGTGTTGTCAAAAAACTTGAAAACAATCGGACCGTGGGCATTTAGCGGATGTTTTGAATTAAAGTCAATTGACATTCCCGAAAGTGTAAACGAAATTGAAAACGGAGCTTTTTCAGGTTGCTATTCTCTTGAAAATTTCAATGTAAGTCAAAATATAAATTTTGGCGATCGTGTTTTCGGTGAAAATATGTGGTCTTCAATTAAGGCTTTGAGTGACGATTATAATACATGGTTATATGATGATAATGCTTCGGATTTTTTTGTATGGAACGGTTGCTTATTTGCTTATAGAGGCAGCAGCAAAACTCCCGTTATTCCGTCAGGTGTTTGCGGAATCGGCGATAAGGTGTTTGAAAATTCCGACATAACAGGTGTTACAATTCCCGAGGGAGTAAGATATATAAATAATGGTGCTTTTAAAAACTGCACCTCTTTAAAGAATATCAAAATTCCTAAAAGTGTACAGAAAATTGGCGGATATGCTTTTTATGAATGTTCTTCACTCTCATCCGTTACATTTAGCGTTGGGTTGAAAAGTATTGAAGATAATGCCTTTGGATACTGCGAATCTCTGAAAAAAGTAGTTCTGCCCGAAGGCCTTGAAAAGCTTGACGGTGCATTCTGTGGATGTTATAACCTTGAAAATATAACATTTCCAAGTTCCCTTTCCGAGATTGATTCTGACCGAAGTGCAATTTACGATACAAAGTGGTATGAAAACATTGCCGACAGCGCTCCTATTTATTGCGGTGGAATATTTTTAGGTTTCAAGGTTGGCTATAATACACCTTATAAAAATATAAAAATCAATTCAACATACACAGTCCGTGCAGGCACAAAGACAGTTTACATGAACGAGTGTTATGTTGACAAGCTGACAACGCTCAATCTGCCTGACGGTTTGAAATCGTTGACTATAAAATTACCGACCAATGTAAACAGCAACTATAAGATAACAAAGCTGACCGTTCCCGAAAGTGTTGACCATGTTGACATTGAGGGTATGTACGACTTAAAAACGATAAAACTTCCGACAACAGCAAAGCTTGATGTAAATTGCTTTATGAATTGTCCTGCTATTGAAAGTCTTACTATTCCAAAGGGGAATATCCGTCTTGAGGCTTGGTTGAATGACTGCGTAGAGTTGAAGTCAATAACACTTCCGAGCGATACAATGGAGGTTGTCGGTACTATTGGCAGTAAAAATCTTACAAGCGTAAATCTTTCAAATGTTCGCATTTTAAAGGACAGCTTTAAATCGTGCTCAGGACTTACAAAGGTTAATCTGCCCGATTCTTTGTTGAGCATAGAGGGAGCGTTCGGCGGATGTACCAATCTGACAACAGTAACCGGCGGTAAAAATGTGCGTTATGTCGGCGACAGTTCGTTTGCAAACTGCTCAAAACTAAAAAGCTTTGGCAGTATCGGCAAAAATTTAAGCGTTCTTGACCACCGTGCATTTACGGGTACGGGTTGGTACAACAATCAGAAAGACGGCGTTGTTTATTTTCAAAACTTTGCCTATTGCTACAAAGGCACTATGCCGAAAAATACTCAGCTGACATTTAAAGAGGGAACAAAGGCGATAGTAGGCGGATTTATTTTCGGCGACCTCGAATTAACTCCTCATAATGTTGCAAACTTTGAACCGCCTGTACTTACAAAAGTTGTAATCCCGAAAAGCTGTCAATACATCGGTTACTATGCTTTTTATGGTTGTGAAAGCCTGAAAAATATTACCCTCAACGGCGGTGAACTCGTTGAAATGGACGCATTTCAGAACAACGGTTGCGAAACGATTACACTTCCGTCAACAATGCGTGTTGTTGATGATGATTCGTTCACAGGCAAAAACTTGAAAACAGTTAATCTCAATGACGGTTTGCAGTATATAGGTGAGGGAGCATTTTTCTCTATGGGAAAAATCAAGAGTATGACTGTCCCTGCAAGTGTAACTCATATCGGCGTACAAGCTATAGGTTATTATCCGCCTGATCCCGATAATCCGTTTGTTCTGTCAGAAGTAATTCCGAATTTTGTAATTTACGGAACAAGCGGTACAGAGGCACAGACTTATGCAGACAGGAACGGTATTCAGTTCAACAGCATTGCATCGGGTACAACCGTAAAGGGTACTGCAAAAAGCTATTTGTCCGCAGATGATACGGTCACAATTCAGCTTGAAAAATCGGGAGTTGCGGTATATGATACAACCGTAAAAGGCAACAGCACTGACTATTCAATCTCGGGCGTGGCAAACGGAACATACACGATGAGAGTTTCAAAAAAATCACACGCTGACAGAGAGTATACGGTCAAGGTTTCGAGTGCCGATGTAACGCAGAATGTTGAAATTTTCCCAATCGGAGATGTGAACAGCGACGGCGATATTTCGGTTGTAGATGCAACCCTTGTTCAGAAATATATTGTCGGTCTTGAAAAACTTACAGACCTGCAGAAAAAGTCTGCAGAGGTGAACGGTGACGGAGAAATTTCAGTTGTTGACGCAACCCTTATTCAAAAGTATATTGTCGGTCTTGAAAATTTTTCATAATATACAAAAAATCCCGACACGGTGTATGCTGTGTCGGGGTTTTTATTTTGCTTTTTAAATGTCAATCGTCAGTTCAACGGGGCAATGGTCAGAACCTAAAATTTCGGTATGGATTTTTGCACCGTCAAGCTTGCTTTCAAGAGCTTTTGAAACGATAAAATAGTCAATACGCCAGCCCGCATTTTTTTCACGAGCCTTGAATCTGTATGACCACCACGAATACACGCCCTCTGTATCGGGATAGAAATAGCGGTAGGTGTCGATAAAGCCGTCATCGAGCAACGCTGTCATCTTTGAACGCTCCTCATCGGTAAAGCCTGCATTTTTACGGTTGGTTTTCGGATTTTTCAAATCAATTTCTTTGTGTGCAACATTCAAATCACCGCACATAATAACAGGCTTTTTTTCTTCAAGTTTTTTCAGATATGCCTTGAAATCATCTTCCCATTTCATTCGGTAATCAAGCCTTTTCAGCTCGCTTTGCGAGTTTGGAGTGTAGCAGGTGACAACAAAGCAATTGTCAAATTCTGCCGTGATAACTCTGCCCTCATGGTCGTGTTCGTCAATGCCGATCCCGTAACATACATTCAAAGGCTCTTCCTTTGTGAACATAGCCGTTCCCGAATAGCCTTTTTTGTCGGCATAGCACCAATACTGATGATATCCTTCAAGCAAGAGGTCAATCTGTCCCTCTTGAAGTTTTGTTTCCTGAAGACAGAAAATATCTGCGTCAACATCTTTAAAAAAGTTCTCAAAGCCCTTTGTAACACAGGCACGAAGTCCGTTTACATTCCACGAAATCAATTTTTTCATAATTTACTCCCGTACATACAAAAGGGAGCAAGCATTGCCTGCTCCCAAATTGCCAATTTGTTAATTATTCTTCTGCGGAAAATTCGTCTTTGCCTACACCGCAGAGAGGGCATACCCAATCCTCGGGTACATCTTCCCATGCTGTGCCTGCATCAACGCCGTTATCGGGATCGCCGATTTCAGGATCGTAAACATATCCGCAAACATCGCATACATATTTCATACTATCAAATCTCCTGTTCAAAGTCTGTTGTGTAATCGGTTAGTTGTTGGTCATACGATTATCAAGCTGACTTTTTTGATTTTTTATTTTTTAATGATTACTTAAAGTATCTGTTAAGAAGACCTCTAAAGCCTGCGCCGTGTCTTGCTTCATCCTTTGCCATCTCGTGAACTGTGTCATGAATAGCGTCAAGGTTCTGAGCCTTTGCACGCTTTGCAAGGTCAAACTTACCTTCGCAAGCACCTGTTTCTGCATCTACACGCATCTGAAGATTCTTCTTTGTGCTGTCTGTAAGAACTTCGCCCAAAAGCTCTGCAAACTTGGCAGCGTGTTCAGCCTCTTCAAAAGCATACTTTGTAAATGCGGCAGAAACCTCGGGATAGCCTTCTCTGTCTGCAACTCTTGCCATTGCAAGATACATACCGACTTCGCTGCATTCTCCCTCAAAGTTAGCTCTGAGATCCTTGAGAATATCTTCGCTTACGCCCTGAGCAACGCCAACCTCGTGAACTGTTGCGAAAGACGCCTCCTCGTCCATCTGCTTAAATTTTTCCTTCGGTGCCTTACAAACAGGGCAAGCCTCGGGAGCTTCGGGACCTTCATAAACATAACCGCATACTGTGCAATACCATTTCATAATTACTTCTCCTTTGTAATAAATATTAGTGTACTTCTGCCGAACATTTAGGACATATGCCGTAGTAGATAACAAATCTGTTTTCTACCTTAAATCCCTCTTCGGCAAGCTGTGACTTAAGGTCATCAGCATTTTGATTGTCTTCAACATCAATAACTGCATTGCATTTGTTGCAGACAAAGTGGGGATGCGGCTCTGTGTTGCCGTCAATACGCTCCTCACCGTTTACATTGCATATAACGCTGACCTTTCCTTCATCCTTAAAAAGAGCAATGTTTCTGTAAACCGTGCCAAGACTAAGGTCGGGAATTTCGGGCTTTAATTTATCATAAACCCAGCGTGCGCTCGGATGAGTGTCCGTACCGCACACAGCGTTGTAAATTGCATTGCGTTTTGAGCTGAAATTTCTTTTTGCCATAATTCATAAATCCTTATGCAATATTAGTCAGTACCGATTGACCAAAATCAGTAATCAGTATTAACTTTGGCTATATTCTATCACGCAGTTGTTTGATTATATTTACAATAAAGAATTATAGATAAAAAATCTTGCACAAAGAATTAGGAGGAAATATAGTGAAATCAAACAAAACAGTAAAAATTATCATTTTTACGGCACTTTTCCTGTCTGCGGTAATTTTAATATCGGTAATGACAGGTGCAGTAAAAGAAACAACGGCTGATACCGACAGCGTAAAACTACCCGTAATAATGTATCACTCACTTTTAAAGGATGAAAAACTGCAAAATGACTACACTGTTTCACCGACTCTTTTTGAAAACGATTTAAAATATCTTACCGAAAACGGCTACACAACCGTTGTTGTAAAAGACCTTACCGATTATGTTTACGGCAAAAAATCATTGCCCGAAAAATGCATTATGCTGACCTTTGACGACGGCTATTATAATAATTATTATTATGCACTCCCTTTGCTTGAAAAATACAACTGCAAGGCGGTCATATCTCCGATTGCGTCAGTGTCCGAAAAATTCACCGAAACCAAGGACATTTCCGTGACCTACGGGCATATAACTTTTGACGATATGAAAGAAATGTCCGATTCGGGCTATGTTGAAATTCAGAATCATTCGTACGATATGCATTCTTTGAAATCACGAAAGGGTGTTTTGCCAAAAGCGGGGGAGAGTGACGAAGCATATAAATCTATTCTTACGGAAGATGTTGTCAAAGCTCAAGCCTTGCTTGAAAATGCAACAGGGAAAAAACCGACCTGCTTTGTATATCCGTTCGGTGCAAAAAATGACCTGACCGAAAAGCTGATAAAAGAAATGGGCTTTTCGTGTACACTAACCTGTACGGAAAAGCCCAATATAATTACTAAAAATCCCGACAGCCTCTACGAGCTGGGACGATATCGCCGTGACCGCAACGAGTCAATGCAGAATCTTCTTATCCGAATTGAAATGCAGTCATAATATTTATACGGCAGATACGGCAGATTTTTCAGCCTTGGCGTTTCTTACAAAAGCCTCGCACAAAGCTATGAAAATGAAAAACAGCGGAGTTGTAATCGGCTGATAAAGGTTTACAACAGACTGAACAGCATAGCAGATAACGGCCGAAACGCACGCAATCAACATCGGATTTTCCTTTGCATACTTAACTGCGTTCTTAATCGTACCGCACACAATGGCAAGATAGGAGAGAAGTCCCGTAATTCCGATTGTTATAAGGTAGTTTAGATATTCGTTATGAGCGGCATTTGTTGAGCTGTCACCGTATTTTGAAAGGTCGTCAAAGTACGGACTGAATGCGGAGTAGAACATATCCGGACCTACGCCGAACAGCTTTTCAATGAATGAAGCGTCACCGAAAATCCATATCGACCTTATCCACATAAAGCCTCTGTGCGTACCCCATATATCGTTAAAGCGGATAATTCTTTCAAAATTGCCGAGGTCGGTTTTGGTGTCAATACAACTGAAATAAACCATAATTCCTATCATGGCAACAGCACAAAATCCGAATACAACGGCAAGAGCAATCGGCACGGCTCTTGAAATTGTGATGTTTGGTTTTTTGTAATCAATAAGATACAAAATCCCTGTAATAACGGCACAAGCTGCAAACAATATCCAGCCGATGCCTGAGAAAACGAAAATTTCCTGAAACTTATCAAAACCCTTGCTTTTGTCGTCAAAGCAGAGCGAGAACAATCTGAGCAGCTTTGCAAACAACAGCATAACAGTTGCCGAAAGGAAAAATCTTTTCAGTCTGACAAGGCTGTTTGAAAACCATACAAGGTAAATAATCATAAATACAGCCATGCCGAGAATGCCGGAATCGCTGTCGGCAGTCATAAGAGCCGCAAAGCCAAATCCTGTTGCTACAAGATAAATTGCCCTGAGCAAGGTTTTCTCCGTGATAACCGACATTGCAATCATAATAGGCATAGCGATGCAGATGTAGCTTGAAAGCAGATTTTTGTTGCCGATTGTTGAAGTGAAGTCGGTAATAGTCTGTTGGTCGGTGAGAAGAGTAAACATCCCGAGAGGATCAATATAGAATGAGTTAAGCACCGCAAGTGCATAAACTATCATTGAACCGAACGCAAGCGCAACGAATATGTATTCAAAATATTTAAAGCACCTTGTAATCATAAAATATGCTGCGGTGTAAAATGCCATAAGCACAAGTCCGTTGTTTCGCCCATGAGTACCCAGAAGTGCATCCAAAGGGTTTGCAGACAACAGCGTTGAAATGACATTTATCCCGAGGAATACAATAAATGCCCAGTCCATAAACGAAAGCTCTTCATACAAATGCTTCGGTTTAGGCTTTTCAAGCTTTGAGTCTTCCGGTGGTTTATCAACGCTTGCGGTCATAATAATAAGAAATTCCGCAATAACGAGAATACCCGTCAATATAATGAAAAAGTAATACTTGTCGTGCCTGATGTTAAAATATGCGTCCGTAAAAAACAACGGAAAAAGCGTGAACATAATAAGCAGATAATAGTTTGTGAGCGCCTGCTGTACCGAATATTTTTCTTTGGGTTTGGCAGGCGGATTTTTATGCTTTGCAGAAGTCATAATAAAATAACCTTTCAATATAATGTACTTCAATTTTATAACGCACGCACGATGTTGTCAAGAAATAAAGTAAGTTGAAAGCTCTGGTTTTCGACTTGTTTCGATTGGCATATGCTTGCAAAAGAACAATAATTGCATATTTTTCGGCACTTTTATTCCCAAATTAATACTTGTGGAGAAATTAGTATTGTATTTATCTCCGTAAAATGGTATAATTCCCCTTGAGATGTATTTCCATATTTGCAGGACAAAGACTTTTGTAAAAAATTGTTTATGAATTTATCTATTTGCAGATTGGGTGGTTTTATGAAAAAATTAGTTATTTTTGGCTTTGACGGCACTCTTGCCGACACAGCCCCCGGAATTTTATATTGTTTCAATACAACAGCAGTTGCAATGGGCTATGAGCCTGTTGAACACAGCGCACTCTACGGAGTAATCGGCGCACCGCTTGAATACGGATTTAAAACGCTCTTTAATATGAGTGATGACGAAATTGAATATGCCGTAAAGAATTACAGTAAACTTTATTCCCAGAAAGGAAAAGAGATGTTCACCGTCTATGACGGAATTTATGACGCTCTTCGTGAACTCAAGAAAAGCGGTTTTAAGCTTGCAATAGCAACTCAAAAGCACAGAATGTTCACAACGGATATTCTTGAAACCTACGAGGCGTCGGATGTTTTCGACGCAGTATGTGCAACAGATGTCGGTACAAACCTCACAAAGAGTCATCTGCTTTTGCAGGCGTGTGAGCAGACAGGAGTTTCCGTTGAAGAAAGTATCCTTGTCGGCGACAGCACAATCGAGGCAAAGGGTGCGGAAGAAATAGGTATGGACTTCCTCGCTGTGCTATACGGCTGGGGCTTTAAAACCAAGGAAGAAACCGGAGAGTACAAGTGCGTCGGCACAGTGTCATCTCCGGCAGAAATCTCTCAAAAAGTCATGGCACTCTGATTACGGTTAGTGCGTGTAAAACAGTGCATAAATAGGATTAAAATTGTAAATTTTCCAAAAACAAATCGGGCAGTCATAACGATTGCCTGATTTTTTTATGCAAATTTAATTCTGTATAATAACAATGATACAACAATATACTTTTGCTTGTAAACGGGATGTTTGATAAACAGAAATATGATAGTACGGAATTGATATTGTTAAATTCTTTTACATAAATTTTAAAAGTTAATTTAAAATAATATTGAATTTTCACATATTGTATGCTAAAATAAAAATGCCAAACAAAAATTTAATTTTAAGTTCACCTAAGTGTGTATTTTTATTTCGGTAAAAATACAGGCTTTACTTTTCACACCTTATAAGTGAAATATTGTGTCGCAACAATCAAAGCTATGTATTTTTCGTGCGTAGCTTCAGCTACGCACTTTTTGTTTTATGCGAAAAATATTTGCTTTTTAAAAAAATCGACAAAATTTGAAAAATTTTAAAATTTTTTCGGATTTTATAAAATCAAAAGCCGTTTTAAATTGTCTATATTATGAAAGGAAATGAGAGGAGGTCATTTTATGAACATTTCCCACTTAGTAGAGAAAATTAAGAAGGGAGATAACAAATCATTTGAAAAGCTCTACAAGCTTACAGAGCGTGAAGTGTGGTTTACTTGTATCAGCTTTTTAAAGAACGAAACAACCGCACAGGACATTATGCAGGAAACTTACATAACGGCTTTTTTAAAAATCCAATCTTTGGAAAAATCATCACAAATCAGAAGTTGGCTTAACAGAATTGCCGTTAATAAGTGCAAAAATTATTTGAAAGGTAAAGGTGAAATCCAACTGGATGATGAAATTTTTGAAAATCAGGCAATAGTTGACGAGCGTATATCAATTCCCGAAGAATACATTTCAGACAAGGCAAAGAGAGAAATTATTCTTTCAATTATGCAGGAAGTACTGTCCGATGTTCAGTATCAGACAGTGATTATGCACTATTTTAATGAAATGACTGTTGATGAAATCGCAGAAGTCTTTGAATGTTCAAGGGGTACTGTGCTTTCAAGGCTCAATTATTCAAGGGCAAAGATGAAAACTGCAATTGAAGATTACGAAAATAAAAGCGGTGACAAGCTTCACGGTGTTGTATTTGTGCCGTTCTTTACAACTATTTTCAAGGAAGAAGCAAAGAGCCTTGCAGTACCGAACATTACAATCAAGCTCCCGAACGGACAGACACTTGCAACATCTGCAACAAAAGGCTTTGCGACAGGTGCAAAGTCAACAGTTTCATCTATCGTAAAGGCAACAGCAACTGCGACAGTAAAAACCAAGGTAATTGCCGTTGTCTGCGGTGCTACAATACTTGCAGGCATATCAGCAGTCGGCATAAGCATTCTTGCAGGCTGTAACGCTGAGAAAGAACCGACAGAACCGTCAGTAATATCTTCAACCGTACAGACTTCAACCGTACAGACTTCAACTGTATCATCTGAGGTCAGCAAGGCTATTGAGGATAACGGTCTAAAAATCGACAAAGACGGCAACATCACTGATAAGAATGGTAAGAAGGTCGAAGTAAAAGACGGTAAGGTAGAAGTAAAAACCGATGACGGTAAGACAGTTACAGTTAAGGTTGACGATGTAAAAACTACAGTATCTAACAAAAACAACAGCAACAAGGGTAACACTGAAAAGAAAGAAGATACCAAGTCAAATACATCTTCAAAGAAAGACAATTCTTCAAAGACAAATACATCTGATAACGACAAAAAGCCAGCGTCCAAGCCAAACAACTCTTCAAACAATAACCAGACGCCAGCTAAGCCAAGTGAGTCATCAAAGGCTGAAACGACAGCTAAGAAATATAAGTACTATAAGCATCACGATGCTGTGACAGTACATCACGATGCTGTGACAAAACATCACGATAGAGAATGGATTGTAACAGGTACTCACGAGGAGCCAGTATATGGTTGGGTAGGCTACAATGTATGTAATAATTGTGGTATGAAAATGAAAGATGCTAACGAAGAAAAACAGCATCTTACTTGGGAATTGAAAACAAATGGTGCAGGTGCATATCACTATGAGAAAGAATATGTACAGACAGGTACAAAAACAGTAGAAGACGGTCATTGGAAAGACGCTTATGACGAAGTTATTACTCCAGCTTGGACTGAAACAATCTCTCCAGCTTACGACGAGGAAGTATCTGAAAATGATCACTGGGATAAGAAAGTTCTTATCAATTAAGCGTGTTGGTATTAATTAGATAGCAAGTGTAAATCCTTAAAATAATTATTGGGAAGAGAGGGTTCTTTATGAACCCTCTTTTTCTATGCTAAAAATAAATATTATACTAAAGAAAGTATTTAATTTAGTTAGGATTTATGGTACAATATAAACATATTAAGGAGAAATTTACATGAAAAGTTATAACCCTGATAATGGTAATTATGATAAGGGAATGCTTTGTAATCAACAAAATAAAAAAAGAGGTTAAGCATTAGAAAAAATTGCTTAACCTCTTTGTTGTTTTAATAATAGAAAAATCTTTTGTGTTACGGTGTAATAAAATTTAAAAATATATTATCTTGTTTCCTTGAAAATCGGCAGGCAAACTAAAATGACAGTAAGTTTGACAGTAAGTTTGACTGCATTTTATCTTGTTTTAACTTAATTCAAAATTACTCAACTGAATTTTTGAAATCTCAAAAACCCAGTGTTTAAGCCACTTTTAAGGCATTTTAAGTAATTTTGGCAAAAAATAAAAGGCGGTTAAAAAACCACCTTTTTTGGTCGAGGTGACAGGACTTGAACCTGCGGCATCTTGGTCCCAAACCACTTAATAAATGTGTGAAAAGCTTAGTGTTTATCGGACTTTTCAAGTTCAGTTGCCTAACATTTGCCTTGCATTTATTTTTTAGCTTATTTTACGATTGAGAAAATCATCAAGTTTTTTCGCAGGTGCTTCAGTATCATCTTGCATTAAATGCGTGTAAATGTTCAAGGTGGTTTCGGGTTTGGTATGCCCTAACTGGTGTTGAATGTAGAGAATATCATAGCCCGAATAGAAAAGATTTGTTGCGTGGGTGTGTCTAAGACAATGAGCTGTAAACGGTTCTATGACCTGCGGAATACCGTCGGGGCAGTATTTACTGCGTGGAGCAATGCCGACAATTTTGCCTTGCTGTGAATTGAATGCTTCGAGGTTTAGGCAATTGATGTAACTCTCCCACAATCTCCGCCACGCTGAATTTGTCATAAGTTTGCCTTTGGTGGTTGTGACTACATAATCAAATGGGGAGTGGGGTGCAAGGCTTTTCAGATAGTCTGACAGAACGGTCGGAATATCAACCTTGCGGACACCTGCTTCTGTTTTCGCTCCTGCTTTTATGTAAGAATTGTTTCCGTCAAGAACCAAAGTCTGATGAACATTTATTTTGTTGCGTTTCAAGTCAATATCAGCCCATTGCAAGCCGAGGCATTCACCTCTTCGCAGTCCTGCAAGCAACATAATCATTGCCGGCAATCTTCCTCTGTGAGGAGTGTTGATTATTAGCTTTTGCTCTTCGGGTGACAAAGCTCTGCGCTCTTTCTTTTTTGCCGCATTCTTAGATATTTTGACATATTTCAGTGGGTTGAAGTCGATAGCTCGGTTTTCAATAGCGTACTCAAACACTCGGCTTGCAGTTGCGATGAACTCTTTCAGCGACTTTTTCGCTGTTGGTTTGCCTGTTGTAGGGTTCTTAGCGGCTAAGTCAAACACGATTTCCTGAAAATCGGCAATTGTCAGCTTGTTGATTTTACAATGCTCAAGTTCTGCAAAATGTTTGAGATACCGTTCAAGCGTTTTGTATTGTTGCGGTGTTTGCAGTGACCTCTGAACTGACAGCCAGCGTTTTTTCCAACAGCCGTATGTATCATCGGAAGAGATGTCTATGCCTTTGCCGAGTTTTTGTTTTAATTCGGCGGCAAGCGTTTCAACCTCTTTTCGTGATGTGCCGCATACGGATTTGTACTTTCGTTTACCGTTTTCATCCCGACCGATATAGATGTTCTTCTGATAGCGACCGTCTTTTCGTTTTTTCATAATGTAATACACTCCTTTTGCTTAAAAAAGGGTGCAAAAATCCCTTGTGCTTTAAATTACTTGAAAAACACAAGGGAATGTGATACAATTATTTTGCATTAAACTGCATCATCTGCACCCTGTGTAGGTGATTCCGCTCTGTTCGAGAACCAGTCGAGCAGGGCGGTCTTTTTTTATTTTATAGTTTATTCAGAAACCTTTGCCTTACCTTGTTTGAGCTGTTCAGCTATTTTTACAAAATTAAGCATAGGTAATATAATCTGACCTGACGCAAAAGATAAAGATGTCATATTTATTATATGGGAACGAGCTATTGAATACAGAGATGAATTACCGTTAAGGAACAACATCTGTTCAAACATTTCCTTGTCGTCACCGTCGAATTTGAAGATACCTTCAACAACAATTGAAAATTCTATCTTCTTATTTGATTTTTTGCTTTTTGTTATTGAATGGATCCTAAGTTGTAAAACACCGACATAGGCGTCGTCACGCTTTTCAACAGCGTTTCCCACATTGCCTAATTCTAATGATGTTTCTGTTTCTTCTTTTGACGGAAGAGTTACAAAGTCATTTTCTATGGTTAATTCAGGCACCCTTGTATTTAATAATTGTAATGTAGCTAATGAATCTCTTATATCCATAATTATTAACCTGCCATTTCTAAAAGAAATAAATTTTGAGGATTTTTTAAGTCAATTTTTGATAACTTTGAATCATCTGACTTATCTAATTCAAAACTAATATCTTGAATATTGTCCATTATATTGTCTTTAAAAATTTCAAAATTACAGTCCAAATCCAGCTTTTCTAATATGTTGCAAATGCTTTCAACGGTAAAATTATATTCACCGCTTTCCCATTTTGAAACCATTCCTTGTGTAACGCCCATAAACTTAGCAAATTCTTTCTGTGTCATATCTCTGTTACATCTTTCAATTGTAATTTTTGATGATATGTCAGAAATAATGTAAGAAGCCTTAATCTGAGCTTTAGATAAACTGCCGGCAAAGGTTTGAATAAAATCAGTCATAGTTTTTGTGTTTTTCATTTTTTACTCTCCTTATATCGTTCCAATGCTATTGGTATTGCGTTGTTGTAATCCGTTATTCGTTTTCCTCCTTTTTCATAAAAGCCATACAACAGTATTGTTCCGTTTTTGTCTATTGAATATAATATTCTTATATTCAATTTTAATTTTATTTTCATGGAGTATAAGTTGCTGTGTCCTTTCAGACTTTCAAAAAGTTTTGACATCTTTATTGGTGCCATATCCTTGTATTCATCTAATATGTTAAGAGTACGCCAAAATTTCTTTAAAAAGGATAACTCATTTCCTGATTCGTTAATTATTTCAGTAATATCAGAAATGCAATCATCAGAAAATCTGATGTTGCTGTATCTGTCATTCACTTGTTTTTTTAAATACACCTCATCCATAGTTATGCCCCTTATGAGTATAATATTACTTATAAGTAATAATTTCAAGATTTTTAAGATATTTTTTTTGAAAAAATTGATAAATCAAGCAAATTTTTTCATTATCTTCTAATAAATTGCTTGATTAAAGTATTGTTTTGCGTTGAGATTTTTGCTTATCTAAATTGCATTAGCCTCAAGTTCGTTATAAACAACAGGCTCATAATTATAAAAATGTTCTGATTTAATATGTTTCAATTCGTGTTTTGTTGCTTTTTGCTGAACAGCATGACTTAATAAAATATTTATGTAAACATTGAAATTACCGTCTGAATCCACAACAGTAACACCTTTTACAGTCAGCGGCAGTTCGATTCCTCTAATATAAATATCGCCCAATAATCATTCATCCTTTTGCAATGCCTCAATGATACGAACAGCTTTTTCAACATCTTCTTTTGTAGCACCTTTTGCAAGGCTGAACAGCATACGCATTTCACTTCTGTTTTTGAGTTCTTCAAGGTATTCCTGAAGTTCTGAATTAAGTTCAGCAGAAGTTTTTGAATCAGTAAGTGTGTTCATATCAACATTAAAATAGTCGGCAATAGCCTCTAATGTTTCGAGGTTAGGTTCCCTTGTGCCATTTTCATACATACTGATAGCACTTTTAGAACAACCTAATTTCTTAGCGAGTTCTTCTTGATTTAGGCTTGCATTTAACCTTAATTGTCTGAGTACATCGGAGAACATAAAATCACTCCTTGTGAAATTTTCTTTACTACATAATAACACGAACTGTGAAATAAATCAAGAAAAATTTTTCACAAAATGTGTTGACAAACATAAATTCTTGTGATAACATAATGGTACACGATATGTGAACTTAACAAGGAGGTGATTAAAAATGAACGCTTCTTTAATAGGCAAGAAAATCAAGACCTTGAGAGAAAGCAAGAATATCTCAAGAGAAGATTTTGCAAATGCAGTAAAAATCAGCTTATCCGCATTATCAATGTATGAAACAGGTCAGAGAATTCCTCGTGATGAGGTTAAGTTGAGAATAGCGAGATTTCTCAATACTACAATTGAGGAACTTTTTTTTACAAATTAAGTACACGGTTCGTGAATTTAATAAAAATCTTGCAACCCAACCAAAACTAAGGGGGTGAGATAAGGTGTTTATCCTTGAATGGTTAATGAAACACCCGATTTTTACATCTATTGCAGTATCCCTGATATCATCAGTGTTATCAGCGTTATTAGTATGCTTGATAGTGTTGACACGATGACGGGTATTGCTACGGAGTTTATCAAAAACTCTTTAATCTTCGTTCTTTCGTGTTCTTTATAATTAAACAATTTATAACTCGGAACAAAATGAACCGTGTCTTCTATTGAAGTTTGAAATGAATCAAAGAAACCTAATTCATTCAATCTCTGACAGCAATAGTGTATTTCAATCTTGCTGAAATTTAGGTGTTTTTGTAAATCTGTTGTTTGAATAATTCTTTCGTCAGGATAATATTTTAAACAGCATTTTACAATCTTTCTGCATTTCTTATCAAGCATATGTACCACTCCTTTGTTTAATATTACCATACAAGGTCGTTTAAAACAATAACACATTGCTTTATTCACAGAAAACAGCGTAAGGAGGTGAAGAAAAGACGGAAGTAATAATAATTTTAGGACTGCTAATGCTTTGCACAGCTTTTGTTTCAGCAGTATTAGCAATAAAAATAGTAGCCGCCCATTTGTATAAAACAATAGACAGCTACCTTGATAAGCACGACGCTCAAATTATGGATCTGATTAAGTGGGCAAAGGAGAATGAAAATTGAACAAGTTTTTAATGTTTGTAGTGTTTATTCTCAACGCAATTAGCTTACTTCTGCTGATTACAGCAATGCTTATCAAAGCAGAGGTTATCCTTTAAGAAAGAAGTATTCAAATAATGCAATCAAAATTGCTGATAATAGGAAAACCGCAATCAACGGCATTGAATATTTAGTAATTCCTAATATTAAAACTTTTATGTTTCGTGTTTTGTATGTATACATCTTTTTATCTAACGGTCTTAAAGGAATTCCTAAAGCAGAACAACAATCGTCATATTCTTTGTCGACTAATTTTGAAATGCTTTGAAAGTTAATTTTATCTAATGGAAGAGAAAATACATAGCTGAGTTTTCCACCTGCGATAAGTTTATTATCGGCAATAATATCTTCGCATTTTTCAACGGCTTGTTTAATTTCAGAAGTAATTTCCTTTTTGTACAAATGTTCTTCAAGCAGGTTGAATATGGGGAAAATCACTAATTCATATCGTTCTTTCAGATAGGTTTTGTTCTGTTCCTTTTTAAATAATATCCAAGACAGAACCAAAGTGCATAAGGTTGAAACTGCGGATATTATTAAAGTCAACCACGATAAAATATCATTCATATTTATGCCTCCTTTCATAGTTAATCATAACATTTAAGGTCGTGTAAAGCAATAAAATAATAAAATATCGAAAAGCAGGTGAGAAAATGGCAAAACTTAAACTTATTGACACAAAGGACAGGTTTCTTCTTGAAATTGACGGAACAGAAATTCCGTATGTTACAAGCTATCAGATAACACGAACGGTCAGCGAGGTTGTACTGCTCAAGCTGGCACTCAGCGTAGCTGATGTTGAATCAGTCGAAATCGTTTCAGACAAAATTACCAACGAAAATTAAGGAGGTGATAAAAATGACAGAAAAAATGTTTGGTAACTATTCATCAAGTGACGGCACTCTCAATATATTGGTTACAAATTTTAAGGAATTTGAAAGTCTTATAAATAAGGCAAAAAAACAAGCTGACGAATTGCAGGATACAATCAATCAGCTTGAATTCTTCAATTTTAGTTTTAAGTTCTCAACAGATAAGGATAATTAGTTACCTTCTATCATTCTTTCTGCATTGACAGCGGATATATCAGAATCTATGAAAGAAACAATAGCGTTTATAAATTCGACTAAGTTATCAATATTATAATCTTTGAATTTTCGTTCGTAATGTGTTTCATCATTACCAAGCCAAGCAGAGGCTACTGCTAATTTTTTGATTCTGTTGTTATCAATGTAATCATTGATACATCTTGATAATGGTGCTTTAACGATATTATCTTTATTGTTCGGCTGTAACATTATTGCGTAATCCTTTACTAAGAACTCTAAGGCTTTTCTGTAAGCCATACCTGAAATATCTTTTAATTCGTACTGTTCGGAAGCATAAGCCTGATTGTAAATGCTACAAAAATCAGGGGATAAGTCTTTTATGTGTTTAGGAAACTCTCGTTCTTCAACATCATAAACCGGTTCAAATCCTCTTAGGTCAGTTATATCATAATAAGGACCTATATGATAATTACCTAAAAATGTTTTTTCGCAGTTAGGGCAGAAGAAATGAACGAAAAGATTTGGATAAGTATGTTCATCGTCAATATAGTAGGAGCTTAAATACGAGGGGCTGCCAGATTTGTGACACATAGGACAGACTGACGGATATTCGATTTCAAGATTTTTCATACTAAGGTTATCTTTCAATGATTTGCAGTTATAAATTGTCTTTTTGATAAGCAAAGACCCCTTTCATTATATAGTGTAATGAATTGCAGTTCATCACTACATATAGTATATCATAGAAAGTTGGTGAAATCAATGCACATCAATGAATTTGCTGAAATATTGCTCAAAAGCAGGAAACAGAAAGGCTTTTCGCAAAGTGAGCTTGCTAAGAAATCGGGCTTTACTAAAAGAGCTATTCAGTATTGGGAAAAAGGCAAAAAGAGCATTTCTCTTGAAAATGCCGACAGGCTCTTAACAGCTTTGGGTGTAGAAATCAAGATAGGTAAAACAGAAAGCAGGTGATAACAATGAAGATAACAGGCACACCCGATGAAATCGCAGAATTTATGAATCTGCTGAAAAGCGATTACAGAGGTGACTGCACAATCGAAAAAGATGTTAATGGTAACATCATCTACCATTATCATTTTCCGAAATCAGATGATGAGTAACATTTATTTTAGGAGGATTTTATATGTTAAACGATAAAGGTCAGATAGTAATTTTTGCAGATAAATCAACCGCAGGTTCTAATGTGGTTTCAGCCTGCGTATCAGATGAAACCGTTAAGGTTCTTACCGAGATTTGCAACAGAACCGGCAAGAAAATGTCAAGCGTTGTTCGTACTTTGATTGAGGACAGCCTGACCTTGGTTAAGATTGTGGGTGACTAAGGAGGTGTACATATGCCGAGAGAAAGACCTATCATCAATTGGGATGAAGTGCCGGTGATAATTGATGTGCCGTATGTGGCACGGTTGCTTGCACTCAATGTTGATTACACAACACGGCTTGCACAGAGGGGAGTTCTCCCTGCCCACAAAATCGGCAAACAATGGCGGTTCGATAAGGACGAACTCAGACAATACATAAAGGAGCATTGAAAATGGAATTAAGAAACAGACTTACCAAAAGAGCATTAAAGGACAAGCTCTTTTACAGTGAGCTGACACTCAAACACACAAGAAACAGCCTTGCAAGTACGCAGACCGACCTTGAAACGGCACACAGCAACCTTGAAAAAGCCAAGGCAAAACTTGACAAGGTGACAGCATTGTATGTTGCCGAAAGAGCCAAAAACGCAGAACTTGCCCGAAAGCTCAAATCGCTTGAAACAGATTCAGATACTGTCGGCTTTGAATGTGTGGGGGTTGAAAATGCCAACGACTACAAGGTTGTTTGATGAAAAGAACATTTTGCGGACCTTAGCAAAATGTTTATCAAATATAAAGGTGGGAAAATATTTTGAATTACACTGATTTTATATCCTCAAACGGATACATATGCACTGAATCTGAGTTTGAAATTGCTAAGGCACACGCTAAGAACAAGTTGGCGGTTATTATCAGCCGATTTGGTGATGCAAACGGTGAACGCCTTGAGGATTATTACCTTGAACAGCTTATCAGGGAAGAACTCAGAGCTGAAAGAGTATCAAAGGCGTTGTTTGAAATGCAACTTGCAGGCAAAGAGAAATCCCGCATTGCTTAGGAACAGCAACACGGGATTAAACAAAAAGAAATTTAAACAAGCTCATTATATCATATTGAATCGAAAAATCAATAGTTAGGAGATATTAAAATGTGCGAAGTATGCAGAAGCACTCCGTGTAATCCGATGTGCCCAAACGCACCGCAAGTACTGGTAATGGGGCATTGCAGAGCGTGCAACGCAGAACTCAGATATGATTATACATATTTCAGAGATACAAATGATGATATTTTCTGTTCTCGTGAATGTGCCGAACTTTTTCACGGCATTACCGAGGAAGAATGGTCAATAGATTAAGGAGGTAACATAAAATGACCAAAATTACAGAACCCGTTAATTTGCTTGAAACTGCTGATATGGAAGAAGTAAAAAATCTGTCAACAGTTAATGATGCAGAACCTGCTTCAACCGATTTAATTCAGGTAGCTCAGATTCCTGTCATCATCGAGAATCTCAAGCTGGTTAAATCTGAAATTGAGAAAAAGGTAAACACTGCCTGCGAAATGATATGTACAGACGAAAACTACAAGGAAATCAAGAAGTTGCGTTCATCGCTCAATAAGGAATTTGCGGAATTTGAAACTCGCCGAAAAGCGGTTAAATCGGAAATAATAACACCTTATGAGGCTTTTGAAACAGTTTACAAAGATTGCGTGTTATTGCCTTATAAGAAAGCTGATTCCGCCCTTAAAGGTAAGGTTGACACCATTGAGCAGGGTCTTAAACAGGAAAAGTACGAAAAATCAAAAAGCTATTTTGATGAGTATTCAAAATCACTCGGTATTGATTTTGTGGCATATGAGCAAGTTAGTTTAAACATTACTATGAGCGTATCTCTCAAAAAGCTTAAAGAAACTATAAAATCTAACCTTGACAAGATTATGGATGACTTAAAGCTTATCGCAACGCAGGAGCACAAGGACGAAATCCTGTACGAGTATAAGCGGTCTTTGAATGTATCGGTTGCACTAACTTCCGTAACCGAGAGGTACAAGGCTATTGAAGAAGAAAAAGCAAGGGCAGAAGCCGAAAGAGCAGAGCGTGAAAAAGCCGAGCAGGCTGTGAGCAACACTCTTGACGAATATGAACCGTTTGTTGCAAATGTGCCTGAAGAAGTTGCTCCTCCGGTTGAAGAAATATCAGAACAGCCACAGCAAGATGAAAAAGTTCTGTCATTGTCATTCAAGGTTTACGGTACAAAATCACAGCTTAAAGATTTTGCACTCACTGTTAAGCAGTTAATCAACGAAAGGGGATTGCGCTATGAGTAATTATAATAATCAAAACAATCAGATTCAGCAGAGAAAGCCGAAGTTTTCGTCAATGCTCCAGACACAGGCTTTTCAGAAAAGTCTTTCAAACTCAATGAAAGACCCGAAGGAAATTCAGAAATTTACGGCGGCTATCACATCTGTGGTGAGTACAAATCCTGCACTCGAAGAATGCGATGCAGCTACAATTCTTTCGGCGGCTCTTTGCGGTCACTCTCTCGGACTTCCTCCGTCACCACAGCTCGGTCAGTATTATATGGTCCCGTTTAAGGACAGAAAGAATAAGCGTACAACAGCTACATTTGTTCTTGGCTATCGTGGCTATATTCAGCTTGCTATCCGTTCAGGACAGTATAAAAGACTTAATGTGGTGGAAATCAAAGAGGGAGAACTTCTTAATTGGGATCCGCTCACAGAAGAAATTACAATCAAAATGATTGAAGATGAAACAGAGCGTGAAACAGCTGAAACAATCGGATATTATGCTTATTTTCGCTATGTAAACGGCTTTGAGAAAGCTCTTTACTGGAGTAAGGATAAGATGAAACAGCACGCTATGAAGTATTCAGCCGGATATGCAAGCGATGTCAATAAGGGTACAAGTTACACTTTTTGGGCAAAGGATTTTGATGCGATGGCTAAGAAAACAATGCTCAGACAGCTTATCAGCAAATGGGGCGTTATGAGTGTTGAAATGCAGACAGCGTATGAAGCTGACAATCATATAATCAATGCCGACGGTACTCCCGATTATGACACCGATACCATGATTGATGCAGAAGTTCCTGCTGAAACACCTGAAATTTACAATTCATCTTCATCTGAACCGGATGAAGAACAGTTCTCTATTGATGATCTTGCAGAATGAAATGATTGATTTAGAGATAATAAGCACAGGCTCTAAGGGCAACGCAGTCTTTCTTGACGGTCAAGTCTTGATTGACTGCGGAGTGCCGTTCAGCAAACTTGTTGAGTGTGAAGTGGTTGACCGAGTTAAATATGTTTTTTTAACTCATCAACACGGAGACCATTGTAATGTTGCTACTCTAAAGCGACTGCTGTCCGAACACCCTTGTATTCGGATAATTTACCCCAATTATCTTTGCAAAAAGCTTTTTTTATTAGGTGATACCTCCTTTCAATACAATTCTTTCATAGTCGCTCAGGATAAATGGTACTCAATCAGCAATATTACTTTTTCAGCAGTACCACTTCGGCATGATGTTCCTAATATCGGCTGGAAGTTACACTTCAACACTCAACAGGGGATATATAAAGTTATATACGCAACTGATACATCGGAAATCGCTCATATAACAGCTAAGAACTACGATTTGTATCTTGTAGAAGCTAACTACTCAAAAACAGAATTACTTAATCGAATAAAAGATAAACGATTGAAAGGTCAATATGTGTACGAAGATAGAGTTCTTCGTACACATTTGAGCAAAGAAAAGTGCGATGAATGGTTGTATCAAAATATGGGTAATAACAGTTTCTTCGTTTATATGCACCAACACGAGGACTTAGTATGATTACATCAGCGAACATAGTATCTTATGACGGATATAACTTAATAGTAAGACCGCATGAGCGTATCGGCAGAGAACTTGCACAGAAACAAGTACATGAAATTGAACTCAGAATTGTTGACGGACGCACGATTTCTGCCGAACAGCGAAGAAAAATATACGCAATCATCAGAGATATAGCATTTTGGTGCGGAGATAATCCCGAATGGATTAAAGAATATTTCAAGTTTAATTTTTGCGGTGAATTTGGCATTGAATACTTTTCGCTGTCTGATTGCGAAAAAAGCGTAGCAAGAAATTTCATAAGCTATCTGATAGATTTTTGTTTCTACCAAAATATCGGAACAAGAGATACTCTGCTTAATGTTACAGATGATATAGGCAGATACTTGTACAGTTGTCTTGAAAATCGTAAGTGTGCAATATGCAATGCACCAGGTGAAGTTCATCATGTTGACAGAATTGGTATGGGGCGAGATAGGGAACAGATTGTACATATAGGATTAAAAGCTATATGCCTTTGCAGAAAGCACCACGATGAAGCACATCGGCACGAAAAAGAGCTGTTTGATAAGTACAAAATCTACGGTATAGAGCTTGATGAATATCTTTGTACAAAGCTGAAACTTAATACAAAAAGAAAGAGGTGATACAGTGAATGGCTGGACAACCAAAGCGAGGGCTTGACTTTGCGGCTTGGGATGTTCACTTGTTCGATGATGATGAGAGATTTGATGTGCTTATTGATGCACAGGGTTGGGACGGCTTTGGAGTATTTTTTTGGATTTGTACCAAAGCTTATGCAACAAATGGTTACTATTATGAGTGGCGAGAAGAAACCAGTGCTGCCACGATAGCGAAACGAATGAGCGGTGGAATTAAATCAGATACGGTAAATCAGGTAGTTAAGCTTTGCTTACGAATTGGGCTGTTTGATAACGGGCTGTTTGATAGGGAGAGCATACTGACCAACAAAATGATGCAAGAACGATATATGTACGCTATCGAAAAACGCTCCGTGCGAGGTCGCACAATAAATAGATTATATTGGCTTTTGAAAACGGAAGAAACAAAGGCTTATATAGTTATACCTGAAAATGAGCATAATCTCTCCGAGAATGAGCATAATCTCTCCGAGAACGACACAAAGAAAAGTAAAGTAAAGGAAAGTAAAGTAAATAGAAATAATTATTATGCGATGCCGTCTGCAAATGCAGCCGACACCGCCGGTGAAAATATTTTTATTACATTACCTTTGAACGATAAGAGTAATTATTCAGTTTCAAAATCTGATGTTCAGCACTACAAAATTTTGTATCCTGCTGTTGATGTAGAACAACAATTGCGTTCGATGTTGGGGTGGCTCGAAGCTAATCCGAGCAGGAGAAAAACAAGAACCGGCATTAAAGGGTTCATTACTAAATGGCTTAATAAGGTCCAAGACAGAGGAGGTGTAGAATATGGATTCAATCCAAGCGATAATGTCAAGAATAATGTCACCACAGCGAGCGGAGGAAATTATCCAACGGGCGAGAAAGTCTTCTAAAGAACTCACTCCGAGAGAAAGAGCCGAACAAGAAGCAAAAGTGTTTAACTCAACACCCGGTAAGCTCATTGGCTATGAGTGCGAGAAATGTATGAACCGAGGCTATATTTACCGTGTAAAGGCAGGCGAAACGCCTTTCGGGCAGGTTACATATGATGTGGTTGCTTGCAAATGTGATTGTATGAAAATTCGAGATGAACTTCACAGAATGCAGAACAGCGGCCTTCAAAAACTTCTTAAACGATATACTTTCGAAAGTTACAAGACAACCTCAGATTGGCAGAAATATGTGAAAGATAAAGCATATGAGTACATTGACAAATGCTCTGATTGGTTCTTCTTCGGCGGTCAGCCCGGTTGTGGAAAGACACATATATGTACGGCTATTGTCGGAGCATTACTCAAAAAAGGCAAAGTTGCAAAGTATATGCTCTGGCAGGACGATATAACAAAAATCAAACAGGCTGTAAATAATGCGGAAGTTTATGAAGCCCTCATCAACTCTTACAAGCAAGCAGAGGTCCTTTATATTGATGATTTTTTTAAAACTCGTAGGGGCGATTTTGTCTCAACAGCTGATGTCAATGCTACATTTAAGATTATCAATTACAGATACAATGAAGGATTGCCGACTATCATAACATCTGAATTATCACTTGAACAGATTTCGCAGATTGATGAGGCTTTAGGCAGTAGAATTTCAGAAATGGCTAATCCGAAAATTTTTATTAAAGCCGATAAAAATAAGAATTACCGTTTTACGAGAGGAAATGAAAATGATGTCTGAAGCACAGGAGCAATGTAAACTCATTAAATGGGTGGATAAATGTGTGCAAATGAAAATACATCCTGAACTTTCAATGCTGTACGCTGTTCCAAATGGTGGCAGAAGAGATAAAGCCGAAGCCGCACATCTTAAAAGGCAAGGAGTTAGGGCAGGTGTTCCGGATTTATGCCTTGCTGTGCCAAAAGGTAAATATCACGGCTTATATATTGAGCTTAAAGTCGGCAACAATAAGACTTCTGAACATCAGGATAAATGGTTGCAGAATCTTTCACGGTGCGGATACGCCGTAAAGGTATGTTATGGCAGTACATCAGCAAAGCAGACAATTGAAAAATATCTGCAATTGGGTGATTGATTATGAAATTGCAGGTTTGTCGAAAGTGTAAACACGAATATCATCCGTGTAGCATACGGAAATGCCCGTACTCTGAAAAAGGTTTGTACATATGCGTTTATTGCTGCAAAAGATGTCCGTATGTGAAAGAAGTGCAGTTAGGCTGGATATGTACTTACGGAAGAAGGTGAATGTAATTGGTAGAAATTGTTTATCGAATTTATGAAGTCGCAGATGAAAAAACAGCCAAGGAAAATACAGAGAAAGATTTTGAATTTGGCCTTTACTCATCAATAAGTAAATCTCAAAATAATGAACTTGTAATGGATTGCCTTATTTGTGAAAGTAGAGAGGAGTTCAAAAAAATTATAAAAGATGAATACGGGAGTGGTATTTCCTTTCGCTACTCCAGAAAACTTCGTCCTGGTGATTTGTACTGCGTGATTATTGCTGAGCATTGCTATTCAACAGAAAAATACTTTAATAAGGTAACTTTTACTTGCGATTGTTGCGGTGCGACCGTTGAGACATATTATGGAAAACCAATATATTTTTCTGATTATGAAGTTAGAAACTATTTTTACGGAATTGAAGATTATGCTGAAAAACGCTTTTGTTCCCATAAGTGTAAGCAAGTATATGAGAGCAGAGAACGTAATAAGATAAGACCTAACGATGATGAAGAATTTTATATCACCAAAGATATGTTTTCGGGGAAAGTATCAGGATACATATATAAAATATCCAAAAAATCAACTGGTGAATTTTACATAGGACAAACAATGTATGCTCCTGTTTTTCGCTGGGGGCAACATCTCAAAACCGAAAGATTCCCAATAGAGAATATCACAGATTATCGATTTGAGGTCATTGAAATTGTTCCTCTTGGTTGTAATATACTGGAACGGGAAAAATATTGGATTCAGAAATTTTATAGGGATAATCCTGAAAAATCTCTTAATATTATGTGTACTGCAAATATTAGCTAAACAAAAAGAAATTTAAATAGGAGTTGTGATAAATGAAAAGCAACTGGAAATTAAGAAGTAAACAGCACGAAGATCGTATTCGTGGTGAAATGTTTGATACCGGTATCGGTTACGGGTTGGAACTTGCTTCCATAATATTGAGTCGCCATTTCGGATTCGGAGCAAAGCGACTTTATAAATTAAATCTTGAAGCCCTGAGATATATTGCGAATATTAAAGATGGGGCAGAAGAATTTACCGAGGAATACAAGAACAATGTAGAATATGCCTCTATTAAAATGCACAAAGAATTTGATAAAACTATGGCATTAAAATACAAAGGCATTGACTATGGACAGAAATTGAGAAACGAGATAGATAACGAAAGCTATCTTAATTTGGAAATAGAGGTGAATTAAATGATTGATTGTTCTAAGACTGAGAACTATCTTGCTGAGAAAAAGAGGATGACAAAAATAACAAGCACAGGTGTTTGTAAAATTACGTGTGCAAACTGCCCTTTGAGTGAAAAAAATAATGGTAAAGGAAGGCTTTGTGTAGATTACGAAATGCATTATCCCGAAAAAGCCATTGCAATCGTGCAAAAATGGAGTGACGAACACCCACAGAAAACTTATTTAAGTGAGTTCTTAAAGAATCATCCGAATGTTATGCTCAATGATGACAGAACACCCACTTTTTGTCCTTATAGATTAGGACTTATGGGTGCAGATTATTGCAGAAACGACGGTGACTGCGTAAAATGCTGGAATCAGCCTATTGAGGACGGTGAAGAGTGATGACAAAAGAAAGAATCGCTAAATTCTGCGAGAAATTTAACACACACAAAGCAACGCTTATTCAGGACACAGACCGTTACCTAATTATTGATTGGCGAAGGGCTGATGGAAGCGGAGATTATTATGTGAATTACATAGTAGACAAGAAAAGAGGTAACTTAATAGTTAGCGGTGATTTGGGTGATAGCATTGCTACTTGGTATAATAAGATTAAGCCATCAGATCTTAAAAATTATGTAAAAAATGATATTGGGTATTACATAAGCAAGATTCAAACAGCATCAGATTTATTTTATTATGATGAAAAAAATGTTGTAGAGAGTATTAAATACAATCTTGAGGATTTTGATTCCGATGACATAATATCTTCGTATAGCGACCATAGTTCCCGTTATATGGAATCGGAAGATGATGTCTGGGAAGACCTCGAAGATGAGGTTTCAAACTGCATTTACGGTGACAAATTTATACCGTCAGAACTGATTGTAGATTTTTGTTCTGAACTTGATACTGATTACTGTGAGTGGCTTTATGATTGTGGCAAACGAATACATCCTCGTGTTTATTTATGGGCAGAAGGATTTTATCGTGCATGTAATCAGCTTGGTATATAATATGCAGAGGTGAACGATGACTAACTTTGAAAAAATAAAATCGATGAACAAAGAGCAGATGATAGACTTTATATTTCACGCATTATACGATGATATTTGCGATTACTGCGAAAATTGCGGTAATCCTTGCAACGAAGATGAAGATTGTCTTGAAAACGAAGAAATTATTAAAAAATGGCTTGAAAGCGAGGTAGATATGGATTGACGGTTAAAGATTATTTATATTCGGTCAGGGGTTCGGATAAGCTGATCAGAACGAAAGAACACGAGCTGTCGAAACTTAGGCTGAATATTGCACAGGTATCAGTTAAGCAGAACGAGCCTGTTAAGGCATCAGGAGTGAATGACCCTATGCGGATTGTGGACAGGATTGCAGACCTTCAGGCTGAAATCAATCGGGAAATTGACAATCTTGTGCGGTTGAAAACTGAAATCCGCAGTAAAATCAACGCACTTGACGATTACCGTTACATTGCAATTTTGACCGAGTATTACATAAATTGTCAGAAGTGGGAGGATATTGCCGAGAGTATGGAAATGAGCGTAAGGCATACCCTGAGATTGCACGGCGAAGCGTTACAGGCGTTCCGAAAAAAGTTCGATTTCTCGTAAAATTATTTTGAAATGTCATTGAATGTCACCCTTACCCTGCGTATAATGGTATTATGAAAGTTTGACAAACAGGACATATGCGAAACTCTCCTAAGATAAAAATTGCACAGACCGCTCTCGTTTGAGGGCGGTTTTGTGTTGTGTGTGGTTATTTTATACAAATTATTACTTTCTTGATTGTGCGGTTTACAGAAAAATGTAAAATCTGTTGAATTGTGTCAAATAATATGATAGATTAGTGATATATTACAACTAAGGAGAGTTGCATATGAGCGAAGAAAATAAGGCAAAACCCTGTTTTGTTATAATGCCTATATCAGACCAGCCACAATACCCTGCAGGTCATTTTAATAAAATATACGAACAGATAATTGTTCCTGCTGTCAAAGAGGCGGGGTTTGAACCTGTAAGAGCAGACAGTAATCAAATATGTGATTCGATAATGCAAAAAATTTTGAAAAATTTAGTTGAATGTGATATGGCAATTTGTGATTTAAGTTCAAGAAATCCGAATGTTATGTATGAATTAGGAATTCGACAAGCCTATGGTAAAAAAGTAGTTTTGATACAGGATGATGCTACTGATAAAATTTTTGACGTAGCAGGAATAAATACTGTTTTTTATAAGAGAGATAGATTGTATGAAAATGTTATTAAGGCAAAAGATGATATTGCTAATGCGATAAAGGAAACTTATGCAAATGGTTCATTTTCGTTAATGAGTATAGCAAATTTAGAAAATGCAACTGTAGATAATTCCAAAATTGATGGGGTTGTTTTGGCTAGACTTATGATGCAATCAATATATTCAAAGTTAGATGCTATGGAAGACTCAATAAGACTGCTTTCTAATACGCAAAATGTTAGCGATGAATTAAATTGTGGCCTCAATAATCGTAGTTTTGCACGGCTGGTTATGGAATGCAAAGATGCATTGAGTAATTATCCAGATAATCTCGATTTACTTGTTTCCTGTTATCGAAGATTATCGAGAGCTAATAATGTGATGCTTAATAGTAGGAATGATAAATCTTTTACACCTAAAGACTATCTAAATGTGAAAAATACACTGATAGAATTGAATGACAGAATTAATGCTTTAACGCCTAATACTGATTAATGGAGAGTGCATTTAGTACTCTCTTTTCTTTTGCTTATTTTTAGAATTTTCAGACAAAGAGAGGTGGTACCGTGAAAGACAAATTAAATGCAAGACAGCGTAAATTTGCGGAATATTATGCGCAGAGCGGTAACACCGTTCAGAGTGCGATACAGGCAGGATATTCAGAAAATTACGCAAACGCAAGAGCGTATGAATTGTTGGAGAATGTTGGAGTTTCAAAATACATCAAGGAGCTTTCCGATAAGCTCAAGGACGAGCGCATTATGAGTGCAAAGGACAGACAGGTTGCTTTGTCCGATATTGCCCGAAGTGCTGAGCAGGACACCTCCGACAGAATCAGGGCGATTGACACGCTCAACAAGATGACGGGCGAATACACCGTTAAGGTTGACGCAAAGGTTGAGCAGTCTGAAAAGCTATCCGATGTGTTCAGACAGTTGGGTGGTGAGGGACTGAGTGAGTAACAAATTCCCGTTGTCACAAAAGTATATCGACTTTATCAACACAACAAATGTGTCGGCTGAATTTCTTGAAGGAACTACAGCGTCCGGCAAAACTACCGTCGGAGCAGGCGTTAAGTTTATGCGAATGGTGTCGCAGTCGCCGAAGAAACTTCACGCAATTGCCGCCAAAACTACGGGCAAGGCTGAGGAAACTATAATTCAACAGGACAACGGTATTCTCGACTTGCACCGCAACGCTGTCTATTGTGGTAACGGCGACAAGGATTACAAGCTGCCGCATATCAAGTTTGAGGACAAAATTATCTATATTCTCGGTTACAGCAGTCGGGATAAGTGGGAAATGGTTCTCGGTGCGCAGTTTGGGTGCGTTTATATTGACGAAATCAACACCGCTGATATCGAGTTTATCCGAGAGATGTCAACCCGTAATGACTATATGCTTGCAACGCTGAATCCCGATGATCCGAGCCTGCCTGTGTATAAGGAGTTTGTCAATCGCTCCCGTCCTTTTAAAAAATATGAAAACGATGTTCCTCCCGAGATTACGGCGGAGCTTACCGAAGAACCTGTACCGAATTGGCGGTATTGGTTCTTTTCTTTTGCCGACAATTTAAGTCTTACACCTGAACAGATTGAAAAGAAAAAGAACTCTGCACCGAAAGGTACAAAGCTCTATAAAAATAAAATCTTAGGTTTGCGAGGCAGAGCAACAGGTCTTGTGTTCCCGAATTTTGAGAGGGCAAGACATATCAAATCAAAAGAGTGGGCAGGAAAGTTTTTGAACTGTAACCGCAAGTCGGAACACTTTGTTCAGTTCACCGCAGGTCTTGATACCGCCTATTCGCAGAAGTCGCCTGACACTATCGCAATGACATTTTACGGCATTACCAATCACGGCAAGTGTGTTCAGCTTGATGAAAGAGTTTATAACAACGCTGAAATGCAAACACCTATTGCCCCGAGTGACACGGTGAAGAATTTTATTGATTTTCTTGACCGCAACCGTGATGAATGGGGCTTTGCACGCACGGCTTTTATTGACAGCGCCGACCAAGCGACTATTACCGAATTTCAAAAGTATAAGCGACAGCACGGCTGTGTCTATGACTTTGCAAATGCATGGAAGAAAACGAAGATTATCGACCGAATCAATCTTGTACTCGGCTGGCTTGCCACCGACTGTTATTTTGTGCTTGAACATTGTAAAAACACGATTGCAGAGTTTGAAATTTACAGCTGGCGAGAGGATAAAGACAACACACCCGAGGACGGTCACGACCATTGCATTAACAGCGGTCAATATGCGTGGCTGCCGTTTAAAAATATTATTGGAAGTGAAATAAATGGGGCTGATTAACAGAATGGCTGAATCTATCAGATCGGGAATTAAAAACTTTTTGCAGATTACTCCTGCAAGCGACAAAACAATTACCGTTACCGAAACAAGCAATCATCTGACCGAGTGCTTTATCAATCGCATTTGGTATTGGGGCAACAGCAGACAGCTTGCGGAGCTGTACAGGCAGATTGATACAAACAAAACTATGTTTTGGGCGGCAAAAAGCACAAAGGGGCTTGAAATCCGTAAAATACACACGGGTTTGCCGGCACTCATCTGCGAAACGCTTGTGAATATCGTAATTGCCGACTACAACGGCACAGATGTTACAAGTAAAAATTCAACCGCTTATGCTGAGCGTTGGGAAGATATTGAAAAGCAGAACAAATTGTCAGACACGGTTAAGCAAATGCTCCGTGACCTATGTGTTGTCGGTGACGGTGCTTTTAAGGTCAGCTTTGACACGGCTGTATCAGATGTTCCGATTGTTGAATGGTATCCTGCCGAAAACATCGACTTTACATATGTGCGCGGCAGAATCCGAGAGGTTAAGTTTTACACCGATTACACGCAAAAACACCGCCGTTACCGTTTTGAAGAAACATACGGTTACGGCTATATTCACTATGCTTTGTACGATGACAACGGCAAAGAGATTGACCTGCACACGGTTGACGCTCTTTCGTGGATTGATTCAAAGGGCGTTACATTTGACGAATCATATATGTGGGCTGTACCTGTCCTTTACGGCAAATCGTGCCACAAGGGCAGAGGTGCGGGCATTATCGGCATAAAAACAGACGCTTTCGACAGTCTTGATGAAGTGTGGTCACAGTGGATGGACGCACTCAGAGCCTGCCGAACAAAGCAGTATGTGCCTGATTGCCTTGTTCCGAGAAATCCCGAAACCTGTCAGCCGATATCGCCAAATCCGTTTGACAACCGATTTATCACCGTGGGCAACGATATGTCTGAAAACGGCAACGGCAACAGGATTTACACCGAAAGTCCGCAGATTCAGCACGAAAGTTATTTGAGTTCATACATTACTGCCCTCGACCTCTGCTTACAGGGCATTATATCGCCGTCAACTCTCGGCATTGATACGAAGAAGCTTGATAATGCAGATGCTCAGCGTGAAAAGGAAAAGACAACCCTTTACACAAGGCAGAACCTTGTGAAAATTACGCAGAACGCACTTCAAAGCCTTGTTGCAGTTGTACTCAATGCAGACGGTGAACTTAACGGCAAGGGTATTGTTGAGGGCTTGGAAGTGTCCGTAAACTTCGGCGAATATGCAAATCCGAGCTTTGAAAGTCAGGTTGAAACCGTGTCAAAAGCAAGACAGGGCGGTTTGATGTCAGTTAAAACCTCGGTTGATGAGCTTTACGGCGACAGCAAGTCGGAGGATTGGAAAGCCGAAGAGGTGCAGAGAATTAAGGAAGAACAGGGCATCGCAGGCGAAGAAGAAAAATCGGAGCTTGACGATGTGGACCTTACCGACACGGGCAATGAACCCGATAAACCCGAAGATATCGCAAATCAGGACGATGACAGCAAATGAGTAAGCAATGAGTGATTACAACATTAAAGAGGCTTTTGAGAGAATTGAAAACGAGCTTATCGACAGCATGATGCGCAATTTCAGCCGTCACAGAGCCGAAGAAACCAAAGAGGGTTACAACTGGACACAATGGCAGGCTGAACAGCTCAAAAGTCTTGAAGAGTACCGTAAGCACAACGCAAAGAAATTCGGCAAGCGTTTCAAAACCATTAACGGCAAGGTTGAAGAGATGATTCGCACCGCCAAAGCTGACGGAAATGCAAGTCAGGAGGCAGAAATTCTTGAAGCTGTCAAGGACGGTTTCAAAGCCCCGAAAAAGCCGTCAGCACACAGCACAGCCGAGTTCTTTAAGGTGAATGACCGTAAACTTGACGCACTCATAAAATCGACCACAGACGATTTAAAGAGGGCAGAAACGGCGGTTTTGCGTATGAGCAACGACAAGTACCGCAAGGCGATTTTTAACGCACAGGTTGCAATGAACACGGGTGCGGTTACATACGAAAAAGCCGTTGATATAGCTTGCAAAGATATGCTCAACGCAGGTCTTAATTGTGTGGAATACAAGAACGGTGCAAGGCACACGCTCTCGGATTATGCGGATATGGCGGTTAAAACAGCCAACAAAAGAGCCTATCTGCGTGGTGAGGGCGAAAAGCGAGCCGAATGGGGAGTATCCCTCGTTGTTGTGAACTCAAGACAGGGCGGTTGCCCCGATTGTGCAAAATATATCGGCAAGGTGTTTATTGACGATGTTTATTCAAACGGCAAAAAGTCAGACGGAAACTATCCGCTTCTCTCAACCGCAATCAAGAACGGTTTGTTTCATCCGAGATGTAAGGACAGCACAAGTACATATTATCCCGAACTTGATGATTTGGACGCACCGTTGTCTGAAGATGAAATCAAAGAGCTTGACCGTCAGCGAGGAATTGAGGAAAAACAGCAGTATGCACAGCGACAGGCAGAACGCTTTGACCGCCGTGCCGAATACAGTCTTGACGAGGACAATAAACGAATAGCTCAAACCCGAGCCGATGAGTGGCACGATAGGGCGAATACGCTTGAAGAAAAGACAAAGCAATTCTCACTAAACACCAATGAACAGAAATATTACAGACCTGTTTTTGAAGAAGATATATCAAAAACTTTTGAACGCAAAATTGAGGGCGAAACAATTACAATTGATACCCACAAGGCAAATACATTGTGTGATAATGTTTATATTTCAGATAAGGTAAAGCTAAAACGAAAAGAACTTCATAATTTTGATATGCAAGTGAGAAAAGCGTTTGATATGCTCGGAGAGGTTGAAACAAGCGGAAAGCCTGAAATTTGTATTGTCACTCCCGAAGAAATGCGAGTAAATGCTATTGCTTCATATATGCCAATGCAAAATGTTCTAAATGTCAATTCAGCATACTTTTCAACAAGTGATTTGTCAGGCTTACAAGAAAACTTGGCTTGTCCGCAAGACAGATTGAGTACAATTCTGCACGAACTGATTCATTGGCAAGACGCTAAAAATTACAGAGCAAAATTCGGAAGTATTAACGATTATTTTGAATATTGCGATTACCTTAATAAAATTTATGCTCCAAAGGTTGAAAAATTGATAAATAACGGTTATAATATAGAGGATATAAGTGAGTATGCTTTTGAATGCTTAAAAGATAAAGCTATGGATGAAGTGTATAATGAGTACAGAGTCAGCAAACTTTTAGGGTGATGATAGTATGAGATTGATACAAACTGAAGAACAAAAATCTCTATGGAATGCGTTTAAGCCGTACCTTGTAACAAATGGTTTAAATGTCACTTTGCGTGAAGATGCTCCACAAGAAGCTAAAGATGCTGAAGCACTTTACAGTAAGCTTAGAGAGAAACAAAAAATGCAATATCTAAAAGATAGTGGCATAATCTAACCGCTCCGTAAAAAGGGCGGTTTTGTTGTTTAACTTGCCGAGAATATGTTCAGAGCAAGAAAAACGGCTTGTTTACGGCATTATTTAACTTGCCTGCAACTTGCCGTAACAAAATTTAACACATCAAATCAGCACTTTGAGAAATCAGAGTGCTTTTTTATTGCATTTAAACCGGTCGAAATCGACCAGTTTAAAATATTGAAAAGGTGGTGACAGAATGAAAATCAGAGTAACAACAGCATTTAATGACAGGCAGAACGGCTATGTAACCCGACCTGTGAATGAAGTTTTTGAATGTTCCGAGCAGAGAGCAAAGGAACTCATTGACGGCGGTTTTGCAGAAGAGGTCAAGTCTGACGCTCCCAAAAAGCCGAGAGCCAAAGCAGTTAAAACAGAAAAAACAGAAAAAGCAGATTAAGCACTTTACGAATATGTAAGGTGCTTTTTTATTGTCCGAAGACATTAAACTACGGGAGACACCGTGCAAAACTGAAACAGAGAGACACTCTATAAACTGATTACGGGAGACACCCGAAAAACTGAAAGGATATGAAAAAATGGCAGAACCAAATCCAACACCAACCCCCAATGAACCGACACCTGCACCGCAGGGAACTCCACAGGGAAACGCTCCTGCCTTTGATTACGACAAGCTCGCAAGCCTTATTACAGGCAAACAAAGCGTGACAGAGGACACCGTGTTGAAGTCTTATTTTAAGGAGCAGGGATTGTCAGCCGATGAGATGAAAGAGGCTATCGGTGCTTTTAAAAAGCAGAAAGCCAAGAACACTCCCGACTTTGCAAAAATGCAGTCGGAAGTTGAATCCGCAAACAACGCAAAGCTCACGGCAGAAGTCAACCAGTCGGCAACCCTCGAAGCCGTAAAACAGGGCGTTGACATTGCAACCGTTCCGTATGTGCTTAAAATTGCAGACTTTTCAAAGGCTGTGACAGACGGCAAGGTTAATGCGGAAAAGCTGACAGAGGCTGTTAAAAAGGTGCTTGACGATATCCCCGCACTCAAGGGCAAACCTGCCGAGAACGGCACAGGAGTTAAGAAAATCGGCGGTGACGGTAACGGTACATCAGACGGTACTAAGCCAAATTCAAGCGTTCCGACAAAGAAATGGAACAGATTTAATATTTAAGAAAGGATAATTAAACTATGGCAAACACAAATAACTATGCAGAGCAGTTCAGCCCGGATTTGCTCGAAATTCTTATGCAGGGCACACTTACTTCACCATTCATCACTTCAAATGTAAAGTGGGTGGGTGCAAGAACATTCCACTTTACACAGATGTCAACAACAGGCTTTAAGAACCACAGCAGAGAGGGCGGTTGGAACAAAGGCAAATATACACAGACAGATGTTCCTTTCACTTGCGAGCACGACAGAGATATTGAGTTCCTTGTGGATAAGGCAGATGTTGACGAAACTAACGCAACCGCAAAGGTTGAGAATATTTCAAAGGTGTTTGAGCAGACACAGGTTGCTCCCGAAACCGATGCACTTTTCTTCTCAAAGGTTGCCGCAAAGGCACAGGCAACAGACGGCTACCATTCTTCAACAAAGACATCGGAGTGGACTAAGGAGAACGCTTATTCAAAGCTCAAAACAATTCTCTCTGCCGGCAAGCTCCGCAGATACAAGGCAAGAGGCACACTTGTTACCTATGTGACATCTCACATTATGGACTGCCTTGAACAGTCAACAGAGTTCACTCGTAAGATTGAGCTTACACAGATTGCAGAGGGCGGTATCGGCATTGAAACAAGAGTGACCGAGATTGACGGTTGCCCTATCATCGAGGTTATTGACGATGAGCGTTTCTACGATAACTTCAACTTTAACCCCGATGACGGCGGTTTTGAGCCTGCAACAGGTGCTCACAAAATCAATGTTCTTGTTGCCTGCGGTGAAACCTGCAAGACTGTTCCGAAGATTTCAAGCATTTACTTCTTTGCTCCCGGCTCACACACAGAGGGTGACGGCTGGCTCTATCAGAACCGTTCGCTTTCCGACACATTCGTATTCCCGAACGGCAAGGACGGCAAAATTGACAGCATTTATGCCGATGTTGACACAACGGCGGTTGCGTAATGTATGCCGATTACATTGAACATCAGGGCGGAGATGAAAACAGTATTATCTCTGCCGAACACATTGATGTTCTGACTTTTAACCGCATTGATTTTGAAAAACTTTCGGAAATGCAGAAGAGAATCATCGGCAGAGTGCATAGCAGACTTACTGCTTTTGAAGAAGAAAATGCCGATATGATTTCTTCCTACCTGAAAAGCTATTCAATCAACGGCACATCAATGGAATTTGGCGCAAGCTGGAATTTAATGTGCATCAGCGGAGTGGCAATTCCTGCCGACCTCTATGCGTTGCTAAAATCAACAGGACTTTGTTATCCTGCAATCTGAAAGGTGCGTGAAAACCGTGAAATTTCCGTCACTTGTAAAAAAGCAGTTCTGCAAAACTCCTGTCGAGGTCACAATCTACGGTGAGGGTGTTACCGAAGACGGAACACCCCTGACCGTGTTTGAATGCAAAAATCTGTATCCCTCCGAAAATCTTTATCCGTCAAATCTCCGCTGCGGAGGCAATGCTGTATGCAATGTGCAGTCAAAGGCAAAGACGGTCTATACCAAAGAGCAGAAAATTGTTCAGGTGTCGGCTGTCTTGCTTTTTGACGGCGATATTGCCCCCGACAGCCCCACTTTAAGCGGTGGCTTTGTAATCCTTGACGGTGTGAAGCGAAGTATCGTACAGGGTACAAAACACCGCAACCCTGACGGTACAGTTAATTTTACGGAATTGGATGTGATTTAATGGGATTTTCGGTATCATCAAAAATCAAACTCAATATGCCTGTTGTAAAACAGCTTGACAAGGCAAAGCAACAGGCTCTTGAACAGACAGGTGACGCACTTCTTAAACAGGTGAAAAACACGCAGGTAATGCCGTTTGATACGGGTAATCTTCAGAACGAAAATACCTTTGAAGATTGTGCGCAGAGTTGGAACGGCACGGTTAAAATTGTGTCAAGCACTCCGTATGCAAGGCGGTTGTATTTTCATCCCGAGTATAATTTCAGCCGTAAGGAAAACATTGCCGCCGGCGGTAAATGGTTCGCTCCGTGGCTTGAGGGTGGTACACGGCAGAATTTTTGCAGTCGGGCATTTGTGAGATTTTACAGAAAGGAAGCAGGACTTTGATTTACTTATCGGACATCAGAGATTGGCTCAAAAGCGTTACCTCAGCCGAGCATTATTACATCGGCAAACTTGACAACAAGCAGGACAGGTCAATCGGTGTGTATTCATTAAAGCAGTCGGGAACACCCACAAGGGCAATCGGCGGTGAAAGCACCTACGATACAATAAGCGTGTCTTTGCTTATCCATTACACCGACAACGCAAGAGAAACCGAGGAGTTTGCACGCAGACTTTACGAAACGCTTTACGACATTAAAAATGTTGAAATTAAGGAACACAAAATCTATATAATCGAACTGCTCACGGAAGAACCCGTTGATGTGGGAACAGACGACAAGGGTGTGTATGAGCAGGTCATTGAAGTTAAATTTTATTACGAAAGGAAGTAATTTTATGGCAAAAGTTGAATCGGGAGTATTCCCGTGCTATGAAAATCAGTTTGCGGTTGGCAAGGCAGGAACAGAATCCGCAACGACAAATATTGCTAACTGCGAAGAATTTTCTGTTGCATTTGACAACGGTGTCGAGGAATGGACAGCCTTTGAAAACGAGGGCTGGAAGTCAAGGCTTATGACAGCAAAGTCAATCACAATTTCGGTAAAGGGCAAGCGTACAATCGGTGACGCAGGCAATGACCAGATTGCCGCACTTTCATTTGAAAACGGCAGAAAGGTAGAAGCTCCGTTTATGTGGACCTTCCCCGACGGCTCAACCGCCCTCTTTAAAAATGCAGTTGTATCCGTTACATCAAACGGTGCAGGCGCAAGTACGGGTGTTGCTCCGCTTGAATTTGAAGTTATGTCAAACGGCAAACCCGTATATACAGCAGCCGCTTAAAAAAACGAAAGGAATGAACAATTATGTCAAAGTTAATTGATATTACAGACAAGCTTAATTTTGAGGAAAAGCCGAGTGTCAGAGTTAAAAATGTTGACCTTGCAATCAACAATGACGCAGTTTCAATGCTCAAAGTTGCGGCACTTTTTGAGGATGGCAACGGTAAAAGTAAAGATGTTATCGAAATGTATCATCTTCTTTTTGATGAATCCGAGAGAGAAAAGATTGAAAAGTTAAAACTGAATATGCACGATTTCAACGCCCTTATCAGCGAATCTGCCAAAATTGCAACAGGAGATTTGACTGACGAGGGGGAAGCTCAGACCCCGGCTACGATCTGATTGATGACTTTGATTTAATCGTGTCGAGCTTTCGCTCGGAGTACGGGGTCAGCATTTATTCAAAGGATTTTGCAAAAATGAGTTGGAATGAGTTCTGTTCACTTCTGCAAGGCTTAGGACCCGAAACACCGCTTGCAAGAACGGTTCAAATTCGCCTTGAAACCGACAAAGAGGTCTTGAAAAACTTTACTTCGTCACAGCATAAAATCCGCAACAAATGGCGGTCAAGGAATGTAAAGCACTATTCAGACGAAGATATGAATACCGTTCTTGCAGAATTTCAAAACTTTTTTGCTAATCTGTAAATTTGTACATAATTTTCGCTGTATCTACAAAATTCTTGACAATGTTATTACATAGTGATAAAATGTAACATACACTAACAAATTTATTAAGGAGAGTGTATGTTTATGAAATGTCCACATTGCGGAAACGAATTAAAGGACGATGCAAAATTTTGCGACAAGTGCGGTGCAGGCTTTGGCGGAAACGATTCAACCTCGGCAACCGTAAATCCTGCAAATGCAAAGAAGAAAATTTACAAGCGTTGGTATTTTTGGGTTATTATCGTTGTTGCTATTATGATTGTTGGCGGTGTAAACGGTGCAATTAACGGTAACAGCGGTTCAAACAAATCAAAGCAGGAAACTACTGTTGCAAATCAGAGTTCAGAAAAAGCAACTGAAAAAGCGACAGAAGCACCGACCACAAAAGAAGTTGCAACAGAAAAGCCTACTAAAGACCCGAAGAAGGTTGAAAAAGAATTTAAAGACGGTTGCAAAACAATCGACTTTAAAACTCTTTCAAGAAACCCTGACAAGTACAAAGGTAATGACTACAAGTTTGAAGGTCAGATTATTCAGGTTCAGGAAGGCTGGGGCGATTCGGTTGACCTGAGAATCAATATAACCAAAGAAGAAAATGAGTATCTTGATGAACCATTGTGGACTGATACAATCTACGCAACAGTAGAAATTCCTGACGGTGCGGACAAACTCCTTGAAGATGATGTAATCACATTCTGGGGAACTTGTGACGGCGACTATACATATGAAACCGTAATGGGCAACAATGTGTCACTTCCGAAAATCGACATCAAATACTACGAACTCAACAACTAAAACAAAAAGCCACTCCAAATGGGGTGGCTGTTCTTTTGCAAAATTTTTAAGCGTACATCATAACGGTGTGCGCTGTTTTTATGCCTGTTTTTAAAGAATCTAAAATGAAAGGAAGTGGTGAATATGGCGACAAAGGCGGGTGAAATTGAGCTTGATGTCAGGCTTACGGGTGATGATATTTCCAAAACATTGCATAAGATTTCCGATTCAATTACAAAAAAGTTTGATTCGGCATTTTCAAGTCTTTCAAAAGATTTTGAAAATGTAAGCACGGATATGAAACAGTCCTTTTCAAAGGTTTCGGAGGGCGTTTCTCAGAAAACCGAGAAAGAGTTTTCAAATATCAAAGGCAGCGGTGAGCAGTTAAGCAATTCGGTTTCATCTTCGTTTAAGAAAATCGGTACGGCTGTGGTTGCCGCCTTTTCCGTTGCTAAAATCAAGGAGTTCGGTCAGCAGTGCATTGAATCGGCTGCGGAAGTCAATGCGGCAAATTCGCAGTTTGAGCAGACATTCGGCACAATGCAGTCGCAGGCAGAATCAGCCATTCAGAGTGTTGCCAATCAGAGCGGTATTCTTGAAACCCGATTGCAGGGCGTCGGCACAAGCATTTATGCCTTTGCAAAAACTACTGGAATGGACAGTTCAAGTGCTTTGGGTATGATGCAGGAGGCTTTGCAGGTAACAGCCGATAGTGCCGCATATTATGACCGTTCGCTTGAAGATACCGCAGAAAGCCTGAAATCGTTTCTCAAAGGCAACTTTGAAAATGATGCCGCACTCGGTTTGTCCTGTACTGAAACCACACGAAATGCGGCGGCTAATAAGCTGTATGGCAAGTCATTTATGGATTTGTCGGAATCGCAGAAACAGCTCACGCTTTTGCAAATGGTCAAGGACGCCAATCAGCTTTCGGGTGCTATGGGACAGGCAAGCCGTGAAGCAGACGGTTGGGAGAATGTAACGGGCAACCTCAGAGAAAGTTGGAAACAGCTCCTTGCCGTAGTCGGTCAGCCTATTCTTCAGGTGGCAACTCAGGTTGTAAAGCGGTTGAGTTCCGCACTTGCGACTTTAACGGAATATGCCAAAGGTGCGGTTGAATCGCTTTCAAAGGTCTTCGGCTGGGATACAGGCAACAACACCGCAAGCAATATCAAATCTGCGTCCGATTCTGCCAAAAGCCTTACGGATACGGCAGATGACAGTTCAAAGTCACTTGATAATGTTCAGAAAAGTTCCGAAAAAGCAAAGAGAAGTGTTGCGGGCTTTGATAAGCTGAATGTGCTTTCAAGTACCGATAGTTCTTCAAAGTCAGATACATCTTCATCAAAAAGCTCATCAGGCGGTTCATCGGGCGGAGCTGTTGCAAAGAATGTTGTCAAGGACACAAGCAAAAATCTTTCGGGGGCATTCAAAAATCTATACGAAAAAAGCGGATTCAAAGGCTTTGTCGAGAATGTACAGAAAGGTATTAACAAGGTTGATTGGTCAGCTATAGGCAAGAACTGCAAAACCATTTTTGATAATGCTGTTCCCATAGTTCAAAAGGCATTTGGCACAATGCAAAAGGTCGGTTCTGCAAAACTCGGGGCAATCGGCTCTGCATTCGGAGCGGTTGCGACAATCGGCGGAAAGTCGTTTCAGACCATTTCAGGCGGTGTTGCTAAGTGGATCTCAAAAGACAGGGAAAAGATTATCGGCTTTATCGATACCATAGGCAACAATCTTACAAACGGCTATAACAACCTTTCAACCTTTTTTGATAATTTCGGTACACTTGCAGGCAATGCAATTGACAATGTTCGCCCTCAAATGGAAGAATCAATTTCCAATCTTTTAAGCGGTCTTACAACCTTTGCGGGTTCAGTCGGCGAAGTTGTTTCGGGTGCGTTTTCAATCGCAACCGAAAGCCTTGTTGAATGGACTGAAAATGACGGTGCAACAATCACAGAATTTCTTGAAAATTTACAATTGCAGTTTGCAGATGTGTTTGACTTTATCGGTCAGATTTTCGGAGATATCGGAACAATTATCAGTAATTGGTGGAACGGCAACGGACAGCAGATTTTTCAGAATATTTGCAATATGTTTACCAACATCGGCACAACCCTGATGAATGTTTACAATCAATGGATTAAGCCTGCGTGGGATTTTATCGTAGCAATCGTAAAGTCAGCTTGGGAAAACTGGCTGAAGCCTGTTTTTGAAGGTGCAATAAACTTCTTCGGCAAGGTTGCAGACTGTGTTTCAACCGTGTGGAATAACTTCCTGTCACCGTTTGTAAACTGGCTTGTCAGCTTTTGGGGACCTATATTTCAGAATGTTTTCAATGCCGTAAAAAGAGTGTTTGATAATGTGTTTACATTTATCGGTGGGTTGGTTACCTCTATACAGAAAACATTCGGCGGTCTAATTGACTTCATTACAGGTGTTTTCTCAGGCGATTGGAACAAAGCATGGCAGGGTATCTATGACTTCTTCAAAGGCATTTGGGACGGCATTTGCGCCGTGTTTAAGTTCATTATAAACGCAATCATTGACGGCATAAATGCGTTGTGGACAGGTATTTATAATTTCGTTTCGGGTGTTGTTAATTCAATCGGCGGAATAGCCGGTATTATCGGAGCGGCTTTTGGACAGGATTGGAGTTTTTCAATGCCTGAAAATCCGCCTCTCATTCCGAGATTTGAAGAACCCACGGAATCACCGGCACGAAAATTTGCAAAAGGCGGTATTGTTAAAGCTCCGACACTTGCGGTTGTCGGCGATAACGCAGGTGCTAACAGCGGTAACCCTGAGGTTATTTCTCCTCTTAACAAGTTACAGGGTATGCTCGACAATTCGGGCGGTCAGGATACAGTGATTCTCACACAAATTCTTGACCTGCTTAAACGCATTTATGAAATGTTCATTATCTTTCGCAATAACGGTGGCAACACTTATTCGTTTACTGCCGAGCTTGAGGGTTCAACGCTTTTTGAAGAAATGATAAGACAGGATGAGCTTTACAGACGCAGACACAACGGTAAATCCGCATTTGCATAAAGGGGGGATGATATGTCAAATTATAACGGCTATTTGCTTAAATTCGGCAACAACATAATGCCGAATAAGTACATTACCGCATTTTCATCAACTCCGAATCAGCGACTTGAAACTTCTGCGGAACGAGATCAGAACGGTACGCTTCAAAGGGCAACGCTGCCAAATTACAAAACAAAAATTTCGTTTTCAACTCACATTCTTCATCTTGACGAAAAGATTGATTTTCAGTCGATTATCAACCTCTCAATGGCGAATAAGTTACAGAGGAAGTGCAGGGTAACTTATTGGAACGATGAAACGAACAGCTATTACACCTCTTATTTTTATATTCCCGATATTGAATATACCGTAATGGATGCCGAAAAGAATGATATAACCTATCAGCCGATTACTGTTGAGCTGATTGAGTATTAAGGGGTGATTCTTAAAAATGCTTGTATCTAAAGAAATTGCTGATAAGCTGAAAACAAACACACTTTACAACACCGTTGCCCTGCATTCCCCCGACGGCAGTTTTGAGGATATAACAGGTGAAAGTATCGTGCTTGACAGTTTTTCGCTTGAAAATGAAATCGTTGAAAAAGAATTGAAATTCGGCGGTTGCATAGCCTCTGAAATGAGCGTGAAACTCATTGATTATGATTGCTCGGCTTTGATAGGAAAGACGGTACAGGTCATCATAACGGCAACATATCTTGAATCAGAGTTGTATCCGTCAGATGATTTGTACCCGTCAAATACTCTTATTTGTCCTGCCGAAACAGGAACGGTTGAATGTCCTGTTTTCTACGGTAAAATTCAGTCGGCTCAAAGAGATAAAAAACAGCGTAACATCGTCAAAATCACAGCCTATGACGCTTTTTATGATATGTCAAAGGTGGATATGTCTTTGTGGTTTGCAGGCAAAGAGAACGAGGACGGCAGTTTTGCTTATGGTTATGCGCACTATCAAAAAGACGATAATTTTAAGAACTTTTATTCAATAATCGCAGAATTTGCCAAAGATTATGCAATTACAGGGGTTTCACCGCCGAGCTTATCTGTCTTTAGTGTACCGCTGAAATTTGATGATACCTGCGTGGAAAAGGTTATAAAGGACATTACCTTGTCAGATTTAATCCAAGCTTATGCAGAATTAACTTTGAGCTTTGCCGTTATAGATGCCGACGGAAAAATGCGTTTTAAAAGGCTGTATTCTCAATCTTCCGTTGAAACAATCGATTCGTACAAAGATTTATCCTTTGAAGATTACGAACTTGAGCCTATCCGTATGTACAGTGCTAAGTTTGCTGATAAAAAAGCGTTTTTGTATGGCAACAGTAACGATTTTTCGTGGTATGTTTCCGATAACATTTTGATGAGGTGCAGAACAACAGCAAGTGATATCGGCACAAAATATAATTCTGTTAATTTTTTTGGTGATGTATATAAATACCGCCCGACAAAAATTAAGCTGTTTTCGTATTGGTGGCTTGAGGCAGGCGATAAGTACACAATTAAAACTCCGTTTGAAGATTTGCCGACAATCGAAACATTTGTGTTCAATAAGAAAATGGACGGATTTATAACTGCCCTCACATCAAAGGGCGAAAAACGATTAGGAAAGGAAGTAAAAGAAAATGAACAAATACAATAAAATTGTCTTTGTGAACGGCTCTGCTCCGCCCCTCAATGCCGACAACCTCAACCATATGGACGAGGGGATTGAACAGGCAACAGACGGGGCAATTGCACTTGAAACCGAAATAGCCACGGCAAGAGGCGGTCAAAATTCACTCGGAGCAAGGCTTGATAAAACAGACAAGAGTATTGCCCGAAAGCTCGGTTCAATGCCGTTTGACAGCGAGCCAAAAAATAACAGCCCGTGTTATCTCACAAGTGGTACGGTTTACAATGCTCTGCTTGTTAAAGCCGATAAAACCGCCTTGGCGACTAAATACGATTCGTCAAATATCGAACTCGGCACAGCTACTCTTACTCCGTACTCTA